>ENA-OYYE01000685-OYYE01000685.1-human-gut-metagenome-genome-assembly--contig:-NODE-685-length-16095-cov-7.790711_pt1 | contig 16095 bp, 12 predicted proteins | sample MGYA00243244_ERZ653437 | MGnify/ENA primary metagenome ERZ653437 (study PRJEB26926, sample SAMN06165130) | human gut metagenome | biome: ENVO:00009003; feature: ENVO:2100002; material: ENVO:00002003...
ATACCAATATTTGTAAAATAATAGTCTAATGTAATTTTATCAATATCTAAATTAAATAGTTCTTCCCCTTTTGTTCTAATTCTAAATTTTAATTGATTAGATAAAACATCTGTTCTTTCAAAATGCAATACAAGGCTATAATCAGAATTAGATTCTTTTTTCTTCTGAGAAAAAGTGGTATAAAACAAATTTTTTCCATTATCATATAATGCGTTGTGCACGAAATGGTGATAATACATTTTTTCATCATAATATTCCTCAGTCTTATACACCTGGGGGGCTCTTTTCCATAACTTCCCAAAATTTGAAGAATTCAAAGCTTTAACAATAGCATTTTCCGCTCCACCATGTTTAACAATAAATGGAAAGTAAAATATATGATAACTTTTAGACATAACTCTGTTTTATTTATTAAATTGTTTAATGTATATCTCGCCCGTTAAAGATAATATTTTTAATTTCGCCTTCATCAACACAACAATAAGTTTTTCTTTCGTTGATTCTTATCATTAATCGAATTTGTGAATAACATATTTCATTTCACTTCAATGGGATTATATAACTTGAGTTGCCGCTCAAAGACAGCAGCAAACCGTTCCTGTTCGCTTTTCGCAATACCTAGTCTCGTAGCCAATGATTGCCATTCCTTGACTGCATTCAGTACTTCACTAATGATTTGCTGAGCTGACTGTTTCTGGAGCATATATTCCTCACAAGAATTCAGCAATTCATTCAAATCCGATTTATTTGTATAGCTGTTGATTAACAGACTCTGATACTCATTCTGCGTTGGATTAATATCGTAAGCCGGAGCCAAAGTCCATCCCTTAGCTGTCAGAAGGAAACCGTGATTACGGAAATGGTCATCCGTATTACCAATGCAAATATTGAATGCCACCCTACGATACAGTTCTTGCAGATTATCCTCCACGTTAGTACAATTCTGAAGTATGAAATCGACAATATCCAGATAGCCATGGCCGGTATTAGCATTGTCACCATCATTCAAGCCCAAAAGAGTCATGGCTGAAGCAAAATGTATGCGTTTACCGTCTTCCCTTCTGTCAAATCGTCGGGAAAGCAAAGTATGGTATTTGTCGCTAGTGGAGATTACTCTTGTATCCGCAGCATTGACACCAGCCTTCTTTGCCAACAGATGTGAGAAATGTTCCCAAAATCCAACATCATAATCATCTTTGCGGGACGGAAACTTTGCTATATACAAAATCTTGTTCTCGTCAATTACACTTGCCTTTGGACGTGCTCCACCAAGAGATGAACCAGGTTGTACCAGTTGAGCAATCCAACGCATTTCAGGTAACCTGTTCTCATCTTCACTTTTCTCTATTTCGGAACTAGCTGCAATCAACTCACGAATATCTGTCAGTGGTGGTATGCGCAGGATTTCGCTTGCATTGATATAATCTCCATCTATAGATTCCTTAAATCGAAAAGCCCCCATGCGAGAAAAGTCCTCAATCCCGATAAGATAGTCGAATGAAGAAAGCCGACGCACCGGACGATTCTCTTCCTTTGCTAGAATCTGTTCTCGACGATTTATCAATGTACGCCCCCATCTGTCTGGAAGGGCATCAGAAAAACATCCGAAAATATCCTTACCTGGAGTCGTGTATTGCTGACCGGGATAGTTGTTCAAGTCATCACTAAGAAACAGACCTCCATAGTCCTTGAGCCATTCATCATTATAGCAAAACCCATAGCTGTCAGAGCCACGAAGGGATTCGTAACTCAGCTCTCCAATTAGTCTTGGTTCTTTCAGCCAATCAAAATCTGCAAATACATAGAGTCTTTTCATACCTTATTCTTTTTTTGATGCCCTCTCCCTTTGTTTAAGACTTAAATCTTGTAATGCTTTTCCCATTGCATCTTCTTTTGCAAGCAGAAGAATATCATCATCTAACTGAAGCGCATAAAGCACCCTGAGATAAATGCCTATTGCCACTGTCGGTACCCCTTTCTCTATGCGTAAAACCGTCAGAGGTGAACAGGTGGCACGTTCGGCAACTTGGGCAATACTGAGATTCCTGCGTAATCTGGCCAACCTGATCTGTTCTCCTACTATCTGCATTTTCTGCTCCAGCTTTCTTGGCAACTTGGTACCCATTGTACTTTTCGTCATAGCTCAACATATCATATAATATGCAAATATAGCGGTTTTAGTTTATCTTATGACAGATTACAGAAATATTTTTTGAATTTATTTCTGTTGAAATCTGCTTTGACCACATCATTGGACGTTAAGACATTAAATGCTATTAGATTATTCATAAGGCTGATATTTTATAGATAACAAACAATATATTGTTTATAGAAAGATAGCGATAATTTGAACAGAAAAAGAAATAATACTTCCTTTTCTGTTCAGAATATTACTACTAAGGCTATCTTAAAAATAGCTACTGCTGTCACATAAGTCTGTTGTTTGTAACAATCACCGAGATACTGACCACACAACAACTGAACTATCTCGAAGCCCTTATAGCCGGTGAAATCTCGTTTCAGAATCCGATTTATGCCTATTGGTTGAAGACTGAATACTTCGCAAAATAATTATAATGTCCCATCGGTTTCAGAGCTATTTTTGTACCTTTTCTCATCAAAAAACGGCATTTTTCATAAGTTTTTGTACCGCACATTTTGATATTCAAGAAATTACACTTACTTTTACTTTCCAAAATGGAGGTACAAGCCGAGAATGGTGCTAAAAATCACTAACTTACACATTCTCAGATACTTGCCAACCTACTGGTTGTACCTTTTAGAGCGCTATACTATTGATAATCAACGATGTGCACATACTGTATCGGGAAGTGAAGTATATATAACATATTGATAATCAAATATTGTAAACCAAATATCGGAATCAACCAAGAAAAATAAACATTTATTAATCAATCAATTGGCGGCGAATCATAATAATCTATAGTCCCACTTTTGTTGTTATTTTGTTGCTCGAAAATATTTTAGCAACAAGAGCAACAAATTTCATATAAAAATGAAGGCATAAATATAAGCCTGAACGGAAGTGATGTTAATGTCTCTTTTACAACCAATACCTATTCAAAAAAAATTCTGTAAGTTTCACCCAGTTCAAGCGTATCACCAGTCCACATAATGACACCGTAATTTATAAGACATTTCAGTTTGTTTTCGTCTCCATCCAAGGTTTCAGAGGCATCGTTATATCGTACCGACACCGTCTTTCTCTTGATGAACATGTCATTGAACAGCTTTGCTCCCTGCTGAAAGTTCTTTTATAGAATTGTACGTTGGCATAAAATTATTCGCTAACTTTTTTAATTGCTTTATAAATTTCACTATAAGAGTCTCGACCTTTATATTTTTCGGCCAGTTCACACGCCTTATTCATCTTTGAGTCTGCAAGCATATCTTTTACCCATTTATCTTTTTCAAGATACTTCCGTGCCTTGTCGTATGTAGGTAGATATTGCTTTAATGCTCTTTCTGTTGCAGCTGAATCTTGAAAATGGCGACATGTATCTTCAAAGTGCAACAGGAACCAATACTCTATTGACTGCAAACTGTCACACAGAATCACATTGGCATTATTCTCGTATTTCTTTTTGAGTGCCATCATTTTCCTGTTCTCTGCATCGGAACGCCTGCTAACATCGGCATCAAATACACATATTACAAAAACATCTTCACCCAGAAGTTCCTTGATTTTCTTTTCAATTTTCTCAATGCTGTTGTTTTCAAATAGACGTGGAGAAATAGAGTATCTATAACCAAGCAACTTTTTCAAATGGCTGAAATAAAATAATTCAGTCAATCCTTCACCGACAATATGAATAACCTGTCTGGTTGCTGTATTCTTTCTAGCTTTTCTCATAAGATTATATGATTATAGGTTAGGAACTGCACCGAATTTACCGAACTTGTATGCTTTTTGGAGAGAACTAATTCTATTCAATCCTTTGAAATCCGTCAGAGGATAAAGCACACTTGAACCATCTACATTCTTTTCCGTAAACCAAATATTATCTTTTCTAAGCAAATCTTCTTCTCCTAACAGCCCATCATAATGCGTAGTGAGCAACAATTGAGCTTGTTCTGATTCTTTCAGGAAACGTTCAATGATATATTCTATCAACTTCGGGTGAAGTGAAGATTCTATCTCATCAATTGCAAGGAAAGCATTTCTTGCAAGAATCTTTTGCACTTGAGCAGCCAAACCAAATGTACGAATAGTACCGTCTGATTCAAACAGCTCAGGAAACTCGTAATAATCATTGTTTCCATGCCCCGAAGAAACCCAATGCTGATACATAGTATAATTTACCGGTCCCCTTTTCGTCTCCTGTTCTTTGGATGTAATATTGGAGATATTGAAATCTGCTTCCTGTAAATACCTCAAAATATAATCTTTTGCAGATTCATCCTTGATTGATTCTTCGGCATAACGGTTCAATGATGAGGTTGGTATAATAGCAGGCATCACCTGATTTGCCAGATACTGAAGAACTGTCTCTATTTCTGCAATATGTGTATTCACCTGCATGTAAGCAGCGAAGACGGACATATTATGCAGGCATTTCAGTGTTATCTCCTCTTTGACAGCTTGTGATATTTTAATCTTCTGTCCAAATCTGATAACAGACACATTATTTTCAGTACTCCTTTCAAAGATAGAAGCTGGCTGCTGGCTTGGATAATAAATCAATGTCTCCTTTGCAACATGTGATCTGTCCAAAGCAACGGAATATACATAACGAGTGGCTTTCTCTCCATTCATCAAATAAAATGAAATAGTATATTCAGACAATTGCCCCTGACTAGTCTTATTTAGGAGGAATGGAATCACCTGAATCTGCTCAGCTTTATTAAGTGGAGTGTAAGTAATAAATGATTTAATAAAATCACAGACCTTAATAATATTACTCTTACCGGAAGCATTTGCCCCATAAATTACAGCGACTTTCAGTAGCCTCACATCTCCGGCCAATTCAACAACGTGATATGATTCCATATCCCTGCTTCTGTCAGCCTCAAAACTCAATATTACCTCATCTCTGAATGAGAACATGTTCTTGAACTTAATTTCTGCTATCATATTATCTGCTTTTCCACAAAGGTAATAATAAATTTCGATTAATTATAAATTAGATTTTATTATTCGCTTTTTTTATGTCAATATTCAAAACTAAAGCCAAAGAATTGTGCATTTCTAATCCGTTATAAGCCCATCGTATCTATCATTCAGAGGAAAACAAGCGAATGTCATTATAACAAAATTATTACCGATTGGAAATCAAAAGCACATTCATATCTCGTATTTTGCTTTCTTGGAATTTTAGACAATTCGGCCTGATAAATGCCACGTAAAAAGACATCCGAAGTTTTATCGAAGCATTTCTTCCAGAATGTCGAACAATTACTTCGGTCTTGTCGAACAATTACCAAAGTAATTGTTCGAGAATTCGGCGGAAATTGTTCGAGAAAACTTCGGAAGTAACACGAAATTCCGGAAAAAGTTGTATGAAACGTGTTGGAAACTGCTATGTTTTCAATATATTTACATAAAAACACGCTGGAATAATCGTAAGGATTAATGTATTCCATTGAAAATAAGAAAAATATGAGATTTCGTTTTAAAAATTGAGTGGTCTCTCTACCTTGTCCCGAAATAAGCGATTCTCGCCTCGTTAGAAATTCAAAGTGTCAGAAGTGACAAAATGAAAATCTAATGTTCATTAATGTCCCATTAATGACAATTTATCTATCATAAATAATATTTATCATTTCTTCTGCGACGGTCTCATCTTTCACCCTTATCGCATTCTCCTCTTCCGTATTATAACCAAGATAATTTATACTTCCATACCAAATGATACTTTTATCTATAACTACCGTATGCATAGACAAACCTTCTTTTATATTTACTTTCACGCCAATACCTAATAATCGGCTGACATTATCAGATGAGTGACGCAAAAAAACAATAACTTCCACGCCTCGAACAATAAGTTCAGCCAATAGATCCAAAACCGGTGAATGCTTTGGCAACCATAATTTTGAGGAAGATATAACAATAGACTTATTCGCTATATTCAAATCAGAGAAGAAGAACTTCTGATAATTTTCACCTGCAAAAATTACACTGTGAGACACACCAAACAACTCATCCGAAACTTTTTGAATTGGCTTATACCCCACTGAAGCATATCCCTTTAATCGACGCCTATACATTACGTCACACATAGGAACACGAACATCAATATAATCATAAATCCGAACGTCTTTCTTACCGGGATATTCACGATGCAAACGTCCGGCATATTGAGCCACAATTCCTTTCCATGAAACCGGAAGAACAAGAAACAAAGTATCAAGACGTGGATAATCGAATCCTTCACCCACATATTTACCTGTTGCAATGATTACAAGAGATTCTTTCTGAGGAATATTTTGGAGAAGCTCCATCTTCCTTCGTTTTTCTTTTGTGGATTCTGAACCCACTAAAGTAATTATCCATTTACATTTATCCGCAAGCAAACTTGATAATATCTCCACATGCGAAGTCAAGGTTGTTAATATAATAGGAGTTCTCTTTTCTCCCAGCGCCTTACATACATCATTGATAATAAGTAGGTTTCTTTGATTATCTGCAACCATTTTCTGAAGCATCTGCACATAAGCCTGTTTCTCTTCAGACAATTCCCGATAAAATGTAAAACGAGGAATAAGAAAGCGCTCAAATGTCTGAGACTCCATTTGCACCTTTGCATCAGCCGAATAACGAATCGGTCCGCATTGCATAAAAATGATAGGCTGATGACCATCTTTACGAATGGGAGTTGCCGTAAGTCCATACACATACCGGGCATTGCTGAATTTAAGAATCCGTTCAAAATTTACGGCGGACACATGGTGACATTCATCCACGAGTATCATTCCATACTCTCCGACAAACGGTTTAACATCTGTTTGGTCAAAACAAGATTGAATCAAAGCTATATCCACCTTCCCATGAAGTGAATTTCCTCCTGAATCAAGTGTACCAAAAGGAGAAAAGACTTTCCTTCGTCCACGCTTACGAGGTTGCTCATATTCTGCATAATCAATCTCCAAGAAGTCTTCCAAACGAGATTTCCATTGCTCAAGCAGAGCCTTTGTGTGTACAAGTATCAGCGTGTTCACTTTTCTTTCCGCTATCAGGCCAATGGCTGTAACCGTCTTGCCAAATGCGGTTGTGGCATTCAGCACTCCATTACTATATTGCAAAAGACTTTTTACAGCCGCTTTCTGCTCTTCGCGAAGTTCTCCTTTAAAACTCACAGGAATACTTTCCCCCTGATTCGTTTTATCTTCTATCCGATAATCAACCTGCATACTATTCAACAAGTCCTTAACAGCATCTTCACAACCGCGTGGCAAAGCTATATAATCCTCCCCAATATCTGCACATGAAATGATTCGAGGAATGTTATAAGTAGATAGCCGCATTCCTTGTCTGGCATAATACTCAGGATTTTTAAAGGATGCAATTCGTCTGATATGATTCAATACTTTTGCAGATAAGTCTTTTAAAGGAATATACAAGGCATTTGATTTTACCATCACCATTCTTTGAGGAAAATCTTCTACCGACAATTCGGACAAAGCCGGAGATTCCCAAGGTTTAGTTTCGCTTGTAGTTGACAACTCCCCTAACTCCGATGCTTGTTCATGAAGCATTAAAAGATTATCTACTTGCTTTTCTGAAATCTTTTCGATAGTTGTGAGATACGCCCACTGATCTTCAAATAACACAAAACCTTCATCTACAAATACACTATTACCATTCTTTCTTGCCTTTCCTTGCAAGGGTAATGCTATCAGATTCCCGAAACCGCCTTCCGGCAAACGGTCTTGATTGGGAAATATCCTGTCGTAGGACTTGAATGATACCCGACCATCCTTACTCATAGCTGCTGTCAAGATTGTATTACCCAGTTTACGTGCTTTTATGGCAGATAATGCTTCGCTAAAGAAAATCCAAACATGCGCACCATTTCCCGAACGAGAACGTTCTATCGAACAGGGTACATTCCATTCCTTGCATATATTTACAAATGCACACACATCATTTTGATACCCATGCTCACACTGCTTATCATCAAAATCCACACATAAAAAATAGCAGGTATTGTCAGTTCGAATAACATATAACCCGATAACATCACACCCATCAGCGTTCTTGCCCTCAAGGTGTTTGTAATAGTCGTCATACGTCAATGATTTCAGTTGTCGATTCGGGCATTCCGCACATTTGTATTGCTTCTTATTACATAATTGCGGATTCCATTCGTTCAGACATACAGGTTGGTAACCTGACTTACCGCTTGCTTTGCTATACCATCTTCTGGCAAAGACATCATCTCGCCCTTTGAACAAGCTTTGAAATAAAGCGACCTTTTCTTGTAAAGAGAGTGCCACTTTGTTTTCTTTACATCTAAGCCTTCCTTGCTCAAAGCCTTCTTTTGTCTTTTCTGAAACACATTTAGAAGAGTTTGCATTTAAAAGCAAGTTCTTTAAATACTCTATTTCCCAATGAAGTTGTTCGTTCTCTACCCGCAATCGTTGATTGTCCGCAAGCAACTCTTCATATGTCCGAAGCTTATCCATAACATGCCTTTATTCAAATTTCATTCTATTCGCCAATTGACACAAATACTCATTCGAGCAGATATCCAATTCTTTAGGATTCTTAACAATCAGTATCCTTTAGATCACGAAGGTTTACATTGGGAGAGTATGCAATTAAATCACACAACGCCTTTTCCTGAGTTGCCATCACAAAAGCGTAACCTTCTTTCTTAATGCTGGTCAAGCCTACCGAAAATACCCGTCCGTCAGCGTCTTCATAAACGCCACCACATCGGCCTCCTCCTCGGCGGTGAGCTTCAGATTGCCCAGTTCGTCCCGGTTCACGGTGGCGGGATATTCCGCGGGAGGGAATTCATTGCCTGCATCGCGCACGTTATAGAAGTGTACGATTTCTTCCAGGGTTTTGAAGTACCCGTTGTGCCCGTAGGGAGCGGTGAGCTCGATGTTGCGCAGGGAGGGCACGCGGAACTTGCCGTTTTCTTCTTCGGAGCCGACAATAGGGCCCAATCCCAAATCGATGGAGTCGGAGGTCAGCAGAAAATACGGGGCGGAAACCCGGTAATGCGGGTTGTCGGGATTCTTGGGCAGGCCCAGATTGTCGTAGGTGTGGTCGGTGAACAAGATGCGGTGGGCACGTTCGTCGGACTCCATGATGTGGCAATTGGCACACAAGCCCCTGCCCTGGAAAAGCTCCATCCCCCGCATCTCCTGAGCGGTGAGCCGGCATTCGCCCTTTTGGTAGGCATCGAATTTAGAAGAGAAGGGAGACACTTCCCGCGAAGACTCGTAGGCGGCCAGGGCATCGGTGATGTAGGCATAAAGGGAGTCGATGTTGTCCGTGTCGCCATAGAGGCGCACCAGGCGGGGATAGTAGGCGGCGCGCTTCACTTTTTCCACTACCATCTTTTTGTCGGCATTGCCCATCTCCACCGGATTTAAAAAGGGGACGCCCGCCTGATGTTGCAAGGAGGGGGAACGGCCGTCCCAAAACAAACCGCCGACGTAAGTGGAATCGACCTCGTCGTAATGGAGGGATGGCACATACTTCACGTAGCAGATGCTCATGGAATTGCGTTGGGAGTAGAGTCCCCGGACGGCTCCTTCGGAAACGGCACGGCGCTTTTCGTCGCTGAACCCCTTGGCGATGTCATGGCAGGTGGCACACGACTGACCCGCCGGTTGGGACAAAGCGGCATCATTGAAGATAAGTTTTCCCAGCATCTCTTTATCACTACACGGATTGGTAGGGGCGGAACCACAGGCGGTAAGCAACATGGCAATCCAAGATGCATAGACTATTTTCGGGGCGATATGCATTGGGTTGAGTTTTTTGAGTTTATAAGTTTTTGAGTTTATAAGTTTTTGAGTTTATAAGTTCTTAAGTTTTTGAGTTGCTTTAGTTTATGAGTTCGTTCGTCTGCATCTTTTCGCATAGCGTGAACTCAAAAACTTAAGAACTCAAGAACTCAAAAACTTAAAGACTCACCAAATATAGCGGGTTTTTGATAATTTACAAACGGAAGCGGGGGACTTTCTTGAAAAAAATCTATCTTTGCCTGCCCAATCCGATTATTCTGAACTAAAATAAACAAGGAAGCAAAATGCCCGTCATCCCCATCACGTCCCTATCGCACCCCGGCGTCGAGGTGTTCAGCACCCTTACCGAGGCGCAACTACGCAACCGCATCGAGCCGTCGAAGGGTATCTTCATAGCCGAAAGCCCCAAGGTTATCGGCGTGGCCTTGGAGGCGGGATACGAACCGGTGGCGCTTCTGTGCGAACAAAAGCACATCACCGGCGATGCCGCCCACATCATCGACCGATGCGGAGACATACCCGTGTATACGGGAAGCCGGGAATTGCTTGCCACGCTTACGGGCTACACCCTTACGCGGGGCGTGCTATGCGCCATGCGCCGCCCGCCCGCGCGCCGGTTGGAGGAGGTGTGCCGCGATGCGCGCCGGATTGTGGTGGTGGATGGCGTGGTGGACACCACGAACATCGGCGCCATTTTCCGTTCGGCGGCGGCGCTGGGCATCGATGCGGTGTTGCTCACCCCGACCTCGTGCGACCCGCTGAACCGGCGTGCGGTAAGGGTTTCGATGGGGTCGGTATTCCTCGTGCCGTGGACGTGGATGGACGGTTCGTTGGGGCGGTTGGGCGAACTGGGGTTCCGGACGGCGGCAATGGCGCTTACCGACGATTCTGTCCCTATCGACCACCCCGCCCTGGCAAGGGAACCGAAATTGGCCATCGTGATGGGGACGGAAGGGGACGGGCTGGCGCGCCAGACGATTGCCGAGGCGGACTATGTGGTGCGCATACCGATGTCGCATGGGGTGGACTCGCTCAATGTGGCGGCCGCGGCGGCGGTGGCGTTCTGGCAACTCCGGTTACGGTGATTTTTAGGCGCGGAATGACGCGGACTTTTCAGGTAAAAAAGAACACGGAGGCACAGAGCGTTTTAAAGTGCTCGAAATAAGGTCTCCGTGTCTCCGTGCCTCTGTGTTCAATTCTTTTTTTTTGATGTACCTTCTTACTGGAATGCCGGGGGAGGCAGGTGCATTCCGGCCATCGTCAAACCGTTTGTTTCGGCGTATCGAAGAAAATGCTTGCGGCTACGCACGGCGGCTTCCTTATCCATATCGTAAGTGGCACAAATTTCGGGATGCGCCATTTGCAGGGCGGCGCCGTGGATAAGGTCGCCTATCACCAATAGTTTTCCGGTCCGGTAGACGGTATGTCCCGGCGTATGGCCCACGGCGTCGATGGCTATGACATTGCCCGGCAAAGTGTCGCCGAACTCAATCAGATGGAGGCGGTCTTTATAAGCGTTCATGGTTTTTACCACTTGCGCGTTCTTTTCGGCGGGCATGTGGAGCCAAGCATCGTATTCGGCTTTCGACGCGTAGACTTCCGCCTTCGGGAAGACGGCGCTATCTCCGCTCATCATGCCGCCGATGTGGTCGCCGTGGAAATGGGTGAGATAGATATACGGGACATCGGCAGGAGTGAAGCCCAACGATTGCAATGCGGGCAAGAGGCGGCTATCGGGTGCTCCCAGACCCGTGTCGAACAGGATGCGCACGCCCTGCGTCTCCACCAGGAAGGTGCTCATCGATGAGGGCAATCCGCCGGGCAGGGACAAGCTATCCATCAGCCGGTCGTCCGCATCGGGGAAAAGCGTGCGGGGCATGAAATGTTGGCCGGCGTTGTCCTGAATCCAGGTCACCCGCACCTCGCCCAGGAGCAGGGTTTTCATTCCGTCATTTACTACGTTCGTACTATCCATCTCGACTTCTTCATTTACTTGTTTCCGCCCCCCGCTACCGCAACTGGCAAGTAGCAGGACGAGCACTACGACAACAACCGGATAATTGCTTGTTTTGTTCTTCATCGCTATCTGTTTTTTTAGTATCTATATAATCACTCTGCTTTCTTCTTCAAATCCGGCAAGAAACATGCCACCAGCCCCAATAGCGGCATAAACGCGCATACATTATATACGGACTCGATGCCGAACTTGTCCGCCATGCCGCCCAGCACCGCCGAAGCGATGCCGGCAATGCCGAATGCAAACCCGAAGAAAAGCCCGGAAATCAGTCCCAGCTTATTGGGAAGCAGCTCCTGGGCATAAAGCAAGATGGCGGGAAAGGCGGAAGAGAGCATAAAGCCGACGCAGAAGCTCAGCACCACCGTCCACTCCAGCCCGACATGGGGCATCAGCAAGCTGAAGGGCGCCGTGCCCAGTATGGATGCCCAGATGACATATTTGCGCCCCACCTTATCGCCCACCGGGCCGCCTATCAAGGTGCCCAGCGCCGTGGCCACGAGGAAGACGAACAAGTAGACTTGCGATTGCTGGATGTCTACCCCGAACTTATGAATCAGGTAGAAGGTATAGTAGCTCGTCAGGCTGGCCATGTAGACGTATTTGGAGAAAATGAGTACAAGCAGGATGCTGATGGCAAAGGTGGTCATCCGCGACGCGAGCGGCCGTTCGGACGTGGCGTGGGCCAGCATGGGGCGCTTCTTGATGTGGTTCAGGTATGCCCCGAACCAACGGCAGATGGGAATCATCGCCCCGATGGCAATCAAGGCGAAGACCGTGAACAGGGCGATGTGGTGTCTGCCATAAGGAGCCACCAGCAGGGCCACCAGTAGCGGGCCCAACGAGCCTCCCAGGTTTCCGCCCACCTGAAACAGGGATTGCGCCAGCCCGCGTTTTCCGCCCGAAGCCAGGAAGGCGATGCGCGACGCCTCGGGATGCAACACGGAGGAGCCGATGCCCACAATGAACACGGAAGCCAGCAACCAGTAGAGGTTGGTGGCAAAGGCCAGGTTGAAGATTCCCACCAGGGTGAATGCCATGCCTATGGGTAGCGACCATGCCAGGGGGCGCTTGTCGAAAAACAACCCCATCAGGGGCTGGAACACCGAAGCGGACATCTGATAGACCAACGTTATCAGCCCGATTTGGGCGAAACTCAACGCCAAGTCTTCTTTAAACAAGGGGTATACGGCGGTAATAACGGATTGCAACATATCGTTGAGGCAATGCGAAATGCTCAGTGCGATAAGGATAGGGAAAGCGATTCTTCGTACGGGAGGTCTCTGGTTTTGCATCGGCTTATACTGGGGTTAGGTTCTAAAAACGGGCGCAAAGGTAGGAAAAGTTAGAATTATATCCGCCGGATATTAGCGAAAATGCCGGGTAGGTGAAAATTTAAACAGATTCTTAGGGAACGATATCCTAAGAAAATTGTATCTTTGCACCGTTTTTAACTTAGTAACGTATAAAAAATAAGTTGGCAGAATGATGCCGTCTGCTTCGGGGTTGATTTATTGAACACAGAGACACAGAGACACAGAGTGTTTTTAAAGTGCCCGGAATAAGAACTCTGTGCCTCTGTGTTCAACTCTTCCGGTATTTACTTTGGGACAACTTCGTAAAATAGCCATGTTATTTTTTACACATTACTTAGAAAATAAATAAGATAACAACGATATGATAGCCAAAATCAACGAGCTTCTACAAGAAGTGGAAGCACTGAAAGCCGCTAACGCCGAGGAACTGGAAGCCCTGCGCATCAAGTACCTCAGCAAAAAAGGAGCCATCAACGAGCTGATGGCGGACTTCCGCAACGTGCCCGCCGAACAAAAGAAAGAGGTGGGGATGCGACTGAACGACCTGAAAAACAAAGCGCAAGAGAAGATTGCCGCCCTGAAAGAGCAATTTGAAAACCAGGACAACGGGTGCGACGACCTGGACCTGACACGCACCGCCTATCCCGTGAAACTGGGTACGCGACACCCGCTCACGGTGGTGAAGAACGAAATCATCGACATATTCGCCCGCATGGGATTCAACATTGCCGACGGGCCGGAGGTGGAGGATGACTGGCATGTCTTCTCGTCCATGAACTTTGCCGAAGACCATCCGGCACGCGACATGCAGGACACTTTCTTCATCGAGAGCAATGCGGAAAACGTGTCGCACAACATTATCCTGCGCACACACACCTCCAGCGTGCAAAGCCGGGTGATGGAGACTTCCCAGCCCCCCATCCGCGTGCTCTGCCCGGGACGCGTGTATCGCAACGAAGCCATCAGCTACCGCGCACATGCGTTCTTCCATCAGGTAGAGGCGTTGTACGTAGACCGCAACGTGTCGTTCACCGACCTGAAGCAGGCATTGTTGTTGTTTGCCCGCGAGATGTTTGGCAACGACACCAAGATTCGTCTGCGCCCTTCCTACTTCCCCTTCACCGAACCGAGCGCCGAGATGGACATCAGTTGCAACATCTGTGGCGGCAAGGGATGCCCCTTCTGTAAGGGTACGGGATGGGTGGAAATCCTGGGGTGCGGCATGGTGGACCCCAACGTGCTGGAGCTGAACGGCATCGATAGCAAGATATATAGCGGATATGCCCTCGGCATGGGCATCGAGCGTATCACCAACCTGAAGTACCGCGTCAACGACCTGCGGCTCTTCTCGGAAAACGATACGCGGTTCCTGAAAGAATTCGAGGCCGCTTATTGACGACAAAACTTAAAAGGCTGGACACAGAGGCACGGAGACAGAGAGAGAGAATTTTTCGGGTATTCATTGACCGATACTCTGTGACTTTGTGACTCTGTGTTCAAATACACTTTAGATACACTTTTCGCAACTCTCCGTTCAACCCTACCTAAAAACCCGGCGTCATGAAAGACAGGCTTGTCACTCCCGGCTATTGCTTCATCCTGGTAGCAAACTTCTTGCTATACTTCGGTTTCTGGTTGCTGATACCCGTATTGCCTTTCTATCTGTCCGAGGTGTTCCAGGCGGGAAACTCCACCATCGGCATCATCCTTTCCTGCTACACGGTGGCGGCCTTGTGCATCCGCCCGTTCTCGGGATATCTGCTGGATAGCTTCGCGCGCAAGCCGCTATACTTGTTGGCATACTTTATCTTTATGAGCATGTTTGCGGGGTACATCATTGCCGGCTCGTTGACGTTGTTCATCCTGTTCCGCATCATCCACGGCGTATCGTTCGGGATGGTAACGGTGGGAGGCAACACGGTGGTCATCGACATTATGCCCTCGTCGCGCCGTGGCGAGGGGCTGGGCTACTACGGACTATCCAATAATATCGCGATGGCGGTGGGCCCCATGTCGGGACTTTTCCTGCACGATGCGGGCATGAGCTACACCACTATCTTTTGTTGCTCGCTGGGGTCGTGCCTGGCGGGATTCCTTTGCGCCACCCTGGTGAAGACGCCCTACAAGCCGCCCGTGAAGCGGGAACCGATATCGCTGGACCGCTTCATCCTCCTGAAGGGCATTCCGGCGGGCATCAGCCTGCTCCTGCTCTCCATCCCCTACGGAATGACAACCAACTACGTGGCGATGTATGCCAAGGAAATCGGAATCAACGTAACCACGGGGTTCTTCTTCACCTTCATGGCCGTTGGCATGGCCATCTCGCGCATCTTCTCGGGCAAAATCGTGGATAGGGGGAAGATAACGCAGGTCATTTCGGCAGGACTCTACATCGTAGTCATCAGCTTCTTCTTGCTATCGGCGTGCGTGTATATCATAGAGTGGGATGCCCGGGTGTGCAACGTTGTCTTCTTTGCCGTGGCCCTGCTTCTGGGCGTGGGTTTCGGCATCATGTTTCCGGCATACAACACGCTCTTCGTCAACCTGGCGCCCAACAACCAGCGGGGAACCGCCACGTCCACCTACCTCACTTCGTGGGACGTGGGCATCGGCATCGGTATGCTGGCGGGAGGGTATATCGCGGAAATCAGCACCTTCGACAAGGCTTACTTTTTCGGGGCTTGCCTCACCATCGTGTCCATGCTTTACTTCAACGGCAAAGTGGCTCCCCATTACCATAAAAACAAATTGAGATGAGAAAGAAAGAACCTGTCTCTTATACACATCTGACGCTGCCGACGAAGCTAGAAGTGTAGA
>ENA-OYYE01000689-OYYE01000689.1-human-gut-metagenome-genome-assembly--contig:-NODE-689-length-15981-cov-8.105613_pt1 | contig 15981 bp, 15 predicted proteins | sample MGYA00243244_ERZ653437 | MGnify/ENA primary metagenome ERZ653437 (study PRJEB26926, sample SAMN06165130) | human gut metagenome | biome: ENVO:00009003; feature: ENVO:2100002; material: ENVO:00002003...
AGCGTCAGATGTGTATAAGAGACAGGCACAACGCAAGACAACCATCGACGAGGCATGGGCGGGCGACATCATCGGCCTGCCGGACAACGGCACGTTCAAGATTGGCGATACGCTGACCGAGGGCGAGATGCTGCACTTCCGCGGCCTGCCCAGTTTCTCGCCGGAGATGTTCAAGTATATCGAGAATGCCGACCCGATGAAGCAGAAGCAGCTTGCCAAGGGCATCGACCAGTTGATGGACGAAGGTGTGGCGCAGTTGTTTGTCAATCAGTTCAACGGGCGTAAGATTATCGGTACGGTGGGGCAGCTCCAGTTCGAGGTCATCCAGTACCGTCTGGAGAACGAATACAGCGCCAAGTGCCGTTGGGAACCCCTCAGCCTGTACAAAGCCTGCTGGATAGAGAGCGACGATGCCGAAGAACTGGAAGCCTTCAAGAAGCGCAAGTACCAGTACATGGCGAAAGACCGCGAAGGCCGTGACGTCTTCCTGGCCGATAGCGGCTACGTGTTGCAGATGGCGCAGATGGACTTCAAGCATATCCGGTTCCACTTTACGAGCGAGTTCTGAGTCGTAGTTCCAGAACTTCTGCAATCTGGTAAGTCCCGGTTGCAGCCAACAATTTGATGTCGGTAGGTGTTATAAATGCTGATAATTTACGTTTATAACCCTTAACTGACAAAATGAATGCTCGTTTCATGCTCTTATCGTTGAGCTTCGTGCTCGCAGTTTCTGCCCGGGCGCAGCAGACACACCCTTGCCCCGAGGAGGAACAAGTGGATTCTTTAAAGGCGCACCATCAGATTACCTTTTTCGGCGAGGGGCCGAAAGCCGATGCCGCGAAAGAACGGGCATTGATAGACCGCTTCTATATGGACCAGTTCCATCACTTCCAGGACCCGCGGGCGCCTTACTTCCTCTTTATGAGCCGCAATGCCGATTTGGCCATGGGCATCGGGGGTGTGGTGAGAATGCGCGCCTGGCAGGATTGGAAAGGAGTGATGAATACCAGCGGTTTTATCCCCTATGATATCTCCGTGCCTGCCAATGATGCCCGCCGCCGCAAGCTGGGGGCCACGCCGGCAGGTACCACGCTTTATTTCACCGTGTTGGGAAGCAACAAAGCGCTGGGTAATTACCAATTGCATATCGAAGCCAATTTCAACGGCTATCAATCGCGTGACTTCAACCTGAAGAAGGCCTTCGCCATGATTAATGACTGGACGGTCGGCTACACCAATTCCACCTTCAGCGACCCCGCAGGCACTCCGCCCCTCGTGGACGGGCAGGGGCCTAATGCCGAGGTGAGGACCACGGCCGTACTGCTCCGCTGGATGCACGCCCTCAGCCGGCGGTGGGAGGTGGCGGCATCACTGGAGATACCGCAGGCGCAGGTAGGTGCCAATGACACTACTACAATGGCCCTTGACGACTGGCTGCCCAATGTGGCGGCGTTCGTACAGTGCGGATGGGGCTTTAACGAACACGTGCGCTTGTCGGGCGTGCTGCGCACACTGCCTTACCGGGACTTGATAACGGGCAAGAACTTCAACCGCACGGGGTGGGGCGTACAGCTCAGTTCCTTGTTCCGTCCGGTCGGGAAGTTGACGGTATATGCTACGGCGAATGCGGGACAGGGCTACGCCAGCATGACCAACGATTTGTTGATGGGGCGGTTCGACCTGGTAGATGACCCCCATCGTCCCGGACGCATGTATCCTCCATTCGCTTACGGCTGGTTTGGCGGATTGCAATATTATTTAACTTCCGATATCTTTGTCTCAACCACTTTCGGGCAGATGAACTACAAGCCCCGCGACCCGGTGGCGGGCAATACTTATAAATACGGACTTTACAGCGCCACCAATATCTTCTGGAATATGACTCCGCGCATCCAGGTGGCAGGGGAATTCAACTGGGGAAAGCGGCAGAATGTCGACGGCGAGCATAATGAGGCGCGGCGCGTCAGCGTAATGGCGCAATTCGCTTTTTGATTTAGGACGACACCCAACAACTACCCTACAAGTACCCAACAACTTCGCTCCGACCTCCGCCGAGGGTGTGTTTTGACACATCCTCAGCCTTTGTCAGCCCGAATAAAAGTATCGTCGATATACCTCAAAAACAGATTGTCTCCGCCTGTCTTCCTGCACCTCCAATGATAAAAACCTCGTCCCCCTTTCTTTCAATAACGAAAAAAGCGTTATCTTTGTCTCTGTACTAACATACCTATCGATTATGAAAACTATAGAATTGGATGCTTGCCGAAAGGAATTGGTGCGCGATATATTGGCTACCGACAATATGGAGGTGCTGAAGGCCGTGCATCGCGCTTACCGCCGGGCGATGAACAAGACGATGAAGGAGACGGAACGGGAAGCCCCCATGACTGCTTGTGAGGACGTGGTACCTTATATGACACAAGCCGAACTGAAACAACAGATAAAACGTAGCCAGGAAGATATCCGCCAGGGACGCACCTACACGGCTGATGAGATGGAAGAATACTTCCGCGAGTTCGATTATGAAGGTTGAATGGACGGATAATGCCCGCAGAATGGCGGCAGAGGTATTGCGATATACCTATCTCAATTTCGGAAAACATCAGGCCGATAAACTAAAGACCCTTTTTTCTGAAGTAGCCGTGCAACTCGGTAAAATGCCCCGGCGGGGCTTTCTCGAACCTGTTTTTGCCGAGATGGATGGTGAATACCGTTCCTTCCTTATTTTTAAAAACTTAAAGATTGTCTATCAGATTGTGGACGAGGAATATGCCTATATCCTTGCCGTCTGGAATACCCGCCGTAATCCGGAAGAGTTATCCCGCCACCTGAAATAATCACTCAAACATCCTTTATCCATGTCCTCTCTACGTCTTCCCCTCATCTCCCTTCTTTTCCTCCTCTCCGCCTGCTCCCAGCCTGTGGACAAGAACATGCTGGAGTACGAACGTTCTCTCATCCATGCCGATTCCCTCGTTGCCGCCGGTGCCTCCGACAGCACCCGCACCGCCCGTATGCTTTCCGACCTGCACCGTGACTACACCCGCGCCAAAGAACTTTCCGGCGGCAAACGCATCCGCCTGATGCCCGCCGACAAACGCAAACAATTCTTCTGGGGAGCCTTCTCCGCACTGATGATAGGCCTGAACGTATGGCTGTCCATCCGCGACATCAAGTTCACCGGAGAGCGCAAGCACCGCCGCTACCTCGTGGACCTGAGTGAGAACGAACAACGCCTGCGAAACAACGAACGCGAACGCGGCGAACTGGAAGAATGCCTGAAAGAGATGTCCCTGACTGACGAGGAACGCGACGAAGTGCATCATTCTCTGATGAATCTCCTGGAGCATGGCAACCGCCTGCGCGAAGAAAACGAATCCCTTTGCGCCCGCCTCAAAGAGTTCGAGCAGCACCCCGTGCCCCGCGAAGTGGAACTGCTGAAAGAACAGGGCGACCGCCTCTCCACCCTCTCAGAGCAGGTGCAGAGCCTTACTTCCACCCTCATCGACAGCGACGAACTCGTCTCCCGCCTGCGCACCGCACCCAAATTCCTTACCGATGCCCAGTGGCAGCACCTTTGGCTCCTTGCCGACCGCATCTACGAGGGCTTCTCCACCCGACTTTCCCTTCGTTTTCCCCAGCTCACTCCCGCCGACCTCCAGCTCTGTCTGCTGATGCGCCTGCGCTTCACCAATGCGCAGATAGCCGTCCTCACCGCCGTGTCTCCCGCCTCCGTCTCGCAACAGAAGTTCCGCTTGAAGAAACGGTTGATGCAGGCGGATGAAGCGTTGTTCAAGGACGGGGAGACGGTGGATGCGGTGATTGGGGAGTGCTGAATTGTCGTCTCATCTTCTCCGGTCACCTCTTTCAGGACGAAGCCCCAAGTGTTTCTATATCACCCCCTACTTGAATATGGATGAATCCGTACTTCATCCTTTTTCACTCGGTACCTTATTATACCTTTTTCAGAGGGCTTTAAGGAAGGGGAGTAGCGGTGTCCTCTTTCTGCTTATAGCTCAAGAGAGCACAATAAAGGGAAACTGTCAGTAGCGGTATGTGCGCTATTCCTAAAAATAGGGTGTATGGATTGAAAAAAGCCTGCATATTATACAATCCCATGATAACGCCTATTATTGCTGTTATCCGGTATGCCACCAGGTTTATTCGTGGCAGGTTTAAAGTTAGGATTGTCAGGAAAAGCGGTGTAGTCAGGCAGAATGCGGTTGCCGAGTTACGTAAGAAGAAATTTAACGGGTTCCAGTCTAAAGACCCGTTCGGGGCAAAGGGAAATACGTATGCAAATAGTGAAAAGAGTATCATCCAAAGGTATTTCCATCGGAAGTTGGAAAAATCATAATTATTCTTTTGCACGACCGCTTCCCGTATCCAGACATACGCGACAAGAAGGAACATGACCAAGTTTACGGTAACGATGCTTATCCCATACTTTTCCGTGACGGCGATGTTCTGAATAAAGGCGAATGCCGTATAGCTGACTGCGATGTATAAGTTGAAAACAACCTTCATCTTATTCTTCAACACCAACAGAAGGAGCAGCATCAGCAGAGAGAAAGCCTGAAAATAAAGGTTATAACTTTCCACTTCCGTCTGGATAGCATTCCGCAGGGTAGTGTAGATAATGTCACCGATGTTTTCATAACTAAAATTCTTGCTTGCAAAGGGGATAAGTATGGGCTGTGCAAGCAATAAGATGAGGAAGAACCACCATTTTCTGGAAACTTTTGCTAATCGATTCATAACTTTATGCTATTTATAAGTACGATGCAAAATTACGGTTCTTCTTTCGGCGAAAATTGTAAAAAAAGGTCATTTTCGTTTTTTAACAGTACTTTGGGAGATGCTCCGGTGTACTTCTTTACCTCTTTAATATAATGTGACTGGTCATAATAATTTTGTTGCGGATATAAAACACCTTCTTTTATCGACTCAAACGAGCTCCTTAGTCGGACGATATTCAAGAATGTTTTCAGCGAAACTCCGAATCGGGCGCTGAAATAGCGGTTTATCTTTTTTCCGGACCAATGGATAGTTTCCGAGATTTCCTGAATGCTGATATCCGGAATATATGCCATCTTCAGCAGCGTCAGCTTATCTTGTTCTATTCCCTTCCCAGCGATGATGCGACGCAATGTTTGGGTAATGTGCGTCGCTTTTTCCTCGAACGATAGGCAGGAAAGTTCCTTTGCGTGGTCGAGAACCGTATCCAGCTCTCGGGTAGCGTCCACAATAGAGGCTATTTCGTTGTTCGTATATTCGGCAGCCGGAAGCAGGAAGCGTACACCTGTGACGGATATGCCTGGGGGTATATCAACCTCAAAAGGCCTTGTTCTTACACCGGATAAAAGGACAGATACGGCTTCCCCGTGTGCAAAAGCCATGAAAAGTTCAAAACATCCATTGGGGAAAATGGTATGCCTGTTATCTTCGCTATGCCCATCGTACTGCCAGAAGCATCTGACAATATGTGAAATATCTTTGGGAGGGTTGATTTCTGTATACCTGTTCATTGGATGGACGTGTCGGGACATATTAATCGTTTATCGGTTCAAAGGTACTTTAAAATGAGCATAATGCCAATGCGTTGGGTCTGTTTTTCTTTCCCGAAGATTTATCTTATGGGTCATTCTGCGAAGTGTTTGCGGAATTTCTTTCTTCAACTCCCTTGTGTCTTGCATAAACTCTTTGTGAACTGTTTTCTTTACAAATCATGCACTGATGCCTCCGTTTCCGTGGAGCTTTTCATATCACACCCTGAATGAACCGGATTCAGTCAGGGACTGAAACCCTTTCACTCAGGGACTGAATGGCATTCAGTCCCTGAGTCATTGTACCCCCTTTCAGAAGGTGTTGTGGAGGGGGAGAGGGAAAAACGCTTTTCAAAGAAAATGGGTGGTAAAAAATATATGTGTTTATCGGTGCGATATGTCCTCTTGAAATTTCCCGAACCATTCGTCTGGAAAGTGAAGAAAGAAACCCTTCCCGAGAAAAACAGCCTTATTCATTTGCAAATGCCTCTGCAAATTTGTTACTTTGTAAACCGGTAATCAAAAGTACAGCAGATGGAGCCAACCATAGATACTAATAAAGTGAAGTATGTCAGTTATTGCATCAACGCTTTTGCAAAGCAATATGGCATGTCTTTATTGGAAGCGTTCAACTATCTTGAACGCTATGGCGGCTTGGCCTTTTTGGACGAATGCTATGCCGCAGAACATTTGTTGTCGGTAGAGGATGCCGTTGCCGATTTAACCGCGATTTGCAGAAAGAATGGAGGTGAGTTGGCATGATACTATATCACGGAACATATACAGACATCGATTTCATTGATTTGAAGAAGTGTATGCCTTGCAAGGATTTCGGGCAGGGCTTTTATCTTACCGATATAGCGCAACAAGCGCAGGATATGGCAATCCGTAAGTCTAAATTTATTGCCGGCGCTTCTCCATGTGTATTGAAGTACGAATTTGATGAGAGTTGTCTGACGGACGGTACATTGCAAGTCAAAGTCTTCGATAGACCGACAGAAGAATGGGCGCAATTTATTATAGCCAACCGTTATAATCCTGAAAATAAGGTTGTCCATCACTATGATATTGTCATCGGCCCCATTGCAGATGACGGTGTGGCGTTGCAGATAGGGCTGTTTCGGGATGGACTTATTGATTTGACTGCCTTGGCAAAGGCTTTGGAATACCGCAAGTTGAATAAACAATATTATTTCGGAACAGCGAAGGCCGTAAGTTTGTTGAAAAAGATATGAGTACAAAAGAATATTTGGTGCAGTACATTGTCGGCGAGATGGTGATTTATCTGATGAAGGATTTTCACTGGGACATGCTGACGGCAATGAAAGCCGTTTTTCACTCTGCTCTTTTCCAAAAATTGGATGATGCGGATATCGGACTTTATACCCAAAGCCCGATGTATGTATATTGCTATCTGAAAAAGGAATTGCTGACGGGGAAATATGCTTGATACTTGTTATAATATTAAGACGTCTTAATCGTGAATCATATAATTCGGATAGGCCGGTTATATCTTAAAATTCCTTTCTATTTCTCCTTTTGGTAGAGACTTCTCTAAATACCCTCTCTCATTATCAGCCCCTTACGCCGCAGACTGTAGAGATTCCGTTCTGCTCCCCTTATTTTCTCTCTTTTCTCTCTTTATCGCATTGTAGAGAATGCCTTTTTGTAGTATACTGTTTATTAGCGAATTAGGTAAATCGGTTGTAGAGACCATTTCCTTGCTTTCCCTTCTGTTTTACCCTAACTTTGCAACATCGAATTTGAGAAAAGCAGAGGATTGAAACGTTGAGGCCTCACGATGCAAACTTCCGCTTCTCGGGTGAGATAAGAAAAATAATACATTATTAATCATTTAAAATTTTACAATTATGGCATTTTACAAGAAATTTCAATCGAGACTGAACGATTTATGGTATTTGAGAGCGATTACTACCGGTGTACCTATTACTACGGACAAAGTGGCTGATAAGCTCTCGCTGCTCTCCACCGTTACGCGGGGTGATACCTATGCGGTGATGAAAAATCTGGGAGTCGTGTTGGCTGACTATATGGCTCAGGGGCGCACGGTGAAAATAGACGGAGTAGGGACGTTCTACTATACGGCTGCTACGAACAAAAAAGGGGTTGCCACACCTGAAGAGGTGAGTGCCGCACAGATTAATGGCGTGCGCGTACGATTTATTCCTGAGGTAGGGCGTAACAGTGGCAAGCAAGTAGTTACCCGTTCTATGGTAGATGCAGACATCACTTGGACGGATATAGAGAAGATGGCAGGTTCCTCCTCCGCTCCCTCCACCGGTGACAATACCGGCGGCTCCGGCAGCGATGACGGCCAGAACGAGAATCCTTTGGGATAACCTCGGATTGAGATAAACTAAGCAGAGACAGGGGCGACTTCGGGGTTGTCCCTGTTTTTTGCATCGGTTATTTGGGGTAGGAGTTAAAGGAGGTAGAGGAGGTAAAGGAGTTATAGGAGATAAAGAAGTTATAGGAGTTATAGGAGTAAAAGGAGTTATAGGAGTTAAAGCTCGATAGTCCGGCTAATCATAAGCAAAAGTATCGAGCTCTAACTCCTCCTAACTCCTTTTAACTCCTATAACTCCCATTTTCCCTCCTCTACCTCCTTCATTTATCCCACCCCTTTCCCTCTTCCCCATCTCCTAACTTACATTTTTAGCATATTTTATTATTATATAGCTGTCTTCTTTCACCAATTATCGCTAATTTCGTACGATTTTTTGTAAATCGGTTGAAATATCTAATAAATTATAATATGGAAAACTTGAATACAGCACTTCTGCTGATGATGGTAGGCATGGCAACGGTGTTTGCTATCCTGCTGATTGTTATCTACTTAGGAAAAGGTCTTATCGCACTTGTGAATAAATATGCACCCGAAGAAGCGGTGCCGGCCAAGTCCCCGTCCAACGCGCCCGCCGCTATCCCGGGAAATATCCTCGCCGCTATCAGCGCTGCCGTAACCGTGGTGACGCAGGGCAAAGGCAAGGTGGCCAAAGTAGAGAAACTATGAAATGAATAATCTTACATAAAACACACACCGAAAAATTAGTATGAAAAAGGAAATTAAATTCAGCCTGGTATTCAGGGACATGTGGCAGAGCGCCGGAAAATATGTACCCCGTGTAGACCAGCTGGTGAAGGTTGCTCCCGCCATTATCGAGATGGGCTGTTTCGCCCGTGTGGAAACCAACGGCGGAGGTTTTGAACAGGTAAACTTATTGTTTGGGGAAAATCCGAATAAAGCCGTGCGCGAGTGGACAAAGCCGTTCCATGCGGCAGGCATACAGACGCACATGCTGGACCGCGCACTGAACGGACTGCGCATGAGCCCCGTACCCGCCGACGTGCGCAAGCTGTTCTATAAAGTGAAGAAAGCGCAGGGCACGGACATCACCCGTACCTTCTGCGGACTGAACGACACACGCAACATCATCCCCTCCATCGGCTATGCCCACGAGGCAGGCATGATTTCGCAATGCTCGCTCTGCATCACCTTCTCGCCCGTGCACACCGTGGAGTATTACGTCAACATGGCGAAGCAACTGATTGCCGCCGGTGCCGATGAGATATGCATCAAGGACATGGCGGGCATCGGACGTCCCGTTTCGCTGGGCAAAATCGTAGCAGGCATCAAACAGATAAAAGATATCCCCATCCAGTATCACAGCCATGCAGGCCCCGGCTTCAACATGGCAAGCATCCTCGAAGTCTGCGAAGCGGGATGCGACTACATCGACGTCGGCATGGAGCCGCTCTCCTGGGGTACGGGACACGCCGACCTGCTCAGCGTGCAGGCCATGCTGAAGGATGCCGGTTTCCAGGTGCCCGAAGTCAATATGGAAGCCTATATGAAGGTGCGCGCCCTCATCCAGGAGTTTATGGACGACTTCCTCGGCCTGTACATCAGCCCGCGCAACCGTCTGATGAACTCCCTGCTGATAGGTCCCGGACTGCCGGGCGGCATGATGGGCAGCCTGATGGCGGACCTGGAAAGCAACCTCGAATCCATCAATAAGTATAAGGCTAAACGCAACCTGCCGTTCATGAAGCAGGACGAACTGCTCATCAAGCTGTTCAACGAAGTGGCCTACGTATGGCCGCGCGTCGGTTATCCCCCGTTGGTGACCCCCTTCAGCCAGTACGTCAAGAACCTTGCCATGATGAACGTCATCGCCATGGAGAAAGGCAAAGAGCGTTGGGGCATGATTGCCGACGACATCTGGGACATGCTCCTGGGCAAGGCCGGTAAGCTGCCGGGAGAGTTGGCACCCGAAATCATCGAGAAGGCCGAGCGCGAAGGACGCAAGTTCTTCAACGGCAATCCGCAGGACAACTATCCCGACGCCCTGGACAAGTATCGCAAGATGATGAAAGAAAACAAGTGGGAGACGGGCGAGGACGACGAAGAACTCTTCGAATACGCCATGCACCCCGCGCAATACGAAGCCTACAAGAGCGGCAAGGCGAAGGAAGACTTCCTGGCCGACGTGGAGAAGCGCCGTGCCGAGCGTGACAAGTCTCCGCTGGACGACGCCAAGCCCAAGACCCTCACCGTGCAGGTGGACGGACAGGCTTACCGCGTGACGGTGGCCTACGGCGACATCGACCTGCCCGCTTCGGCTACCGAGAAGGTGACCGCGCCTCCCGTGGGCGAGGGTCAGGATGTGGCGGCTCCCCTCGAAGGCAAGTTCTTCCTGACCAAGAATGCGCAGGAGACTCCCCTCAAGGTAGGCGACAAGGTGAAGAAAGGCGACCTCCTCTGCTACATCGAAGCCATGAAGACCTACAATGCCATCCGTGCCGACTTTGACGGAACCGTAACGGCTATCTGCCTCAACTCCGGCGATTCTGTTTCTGAAGATGACGTAATAATGAAGATAGGATGATGGAAGATATATTTGAAAGACTCTATAGCATGACGGCCTTCAGCAATATCATTGCCGACCCGTCGTTTCTGGTGATGTATGCCATCGCTTTCATCCTGCTTTACCTGGGCATACGGAAGCACTACGAACCGTTGCTGCTGGTGCCCATCGCCTTCGGTGTGCTCATAGCCAACTTCCCCGGCGGCGATATGGGCGTGATACAGGCGGACGAAAACGGCATGGTCATGGTAGGCGGAGTAATGAAGAACATCTGGGAAATGCCGCTGCATGAGATAGCGCACGACCTGGGTCTGATGAACTTCATCTACTACATGCTGATAAAGACCGGCTTCCTGCCGCCCATCATCTTCATGGGTGTGGGCGCCCTGACCGACTTCGGTCCGATGCTCCGCAACCTGCGCCTCTCCATCTTCGGCGCTGCGGCACAGCTCGGCATCTTCACGGTGTTGCTGTGTGCGGTGATGATAGGATTCACGCCGAAAGAAGCCGGTGCGCTGGGTATCATCGGTGGTGCCGACGGTCCCACGGCTATCTTCACCACCATCAAGCTGGCTCCCCATCTGCTGGGCCCGATAGCCATTGCCGCCTATTCCTATATGGCATTGGTACCGGTCATCATACCGATGGTAGTTAAGCTGTTCTGCACCAAGAAAGAGCTGATGATTAACATGAAGGAGCAGGAGAAGCTCTATCCCTCGAAGACGGAAATAAAGAACCTGCGTGTGCTGAAGATTATCTTCCCCATCGCGGTGACCACCATTGTCGCCCTGTTCGTGCCCACGGCAGTGCCCCTTATCGGTATGCTGATGTTCGGTAACCTGATTAAGGAAATCGGTTCCGATACCAGTCGCCTGTTCGACGCGGCTGCCAACAGCATCATGAACGCGGCAACCATCTTCCTCGGACTGAGCGTAGGCGCCACGATGACGAGCGAAGCGTTCCTCAACTGGACCACCATCGGCATCGTAGTGGGCGGTTTCCTTGCTTTCGCGCTCTCCATCACGGGCGGTATCTTCTTCGTGAAGCTTTTCAACCTGTTCAGCAAGAAGAAGATTAATCCGTTGATTGGTGCCACGGGGCTGAGTGCCGTGCCTATGGCAAGCCGTGTGTGCAACGATATCGCAACGAAGTACGACCCCAAAAACCATGTGTTGAACTACTGCATGTCCAGCAATATTTCCGGCGTCATCGGTTCGGCTGTCGCCGCCGGTGTGCTGATTTCGTTCCTGGGATAAGGGTATAGTAGCATTATTTAAGTGCGGATTTCGTAATTGGATGGTGAAATACAGCCATGCAATTACGGAGTCCGCACTTGCTGTTTTTATATCTCCGCTGAGGGGTGTGTTAAAAGTGAATTAAACACAGAGGCACAGAGACACAGAGACTTTATTTTGAACACTTTAAAAGCTCTGTGTCTTTGTGCCTCTGTGTTCAACCCTATCCGCGAAATCCGCGTCATCCGCGCCTGACATTCATCCCCTTCCCCTTCATAAAGTATGTGAAATCGGGTGTTAATCCCTTGCTTTCGCTAATCTTTCCGGCGTGCTAAGCGTTATGCACAGACAAATCTATGTATTATTAATTTAAAAATGTGAAGTATGAAACGGAAAATGAGTTTATTATTCCTGTTGATGATGGGGCTGTTTTTTGTGACAGCTTGTAGTGATGATGATGACGATTATAATCCCAACTACAACCCAGACAAAGAAGTGCGGGACGCCTTCCAACAGATGTTCCCCAATGCAACGCAGGTGACGTGGGGCGAACAGAGCAGTTATGCTGTCGCCAATTTCGTGAACAATAAGGTGGCTAATACCGCCTGGTTCAGCAAGGATGGTGTGTGGTATCTTACGCAGACCGAGATTGCCCTGAATGCCATACCGAAACCTATCACCGATGCCATCGCCAAGAGCAAATACGCTTCCCTTACCACTGCCTCCGCCAGTATGCTGGATCGTAGCGGCATGACCTCCGCCTACCTCATCGAGATGACCGGCGGCAAGAGCGTAACAGACCTTTACTATACGCCGGACGGATACCTCTTCGACGAGAACGAACAGAGCAGCCTGGGTACCAAGGCGATGCCGATGCCCGTAGACCAGACTATCAGCGCGATGGTATCGCAGAATTATGCCGGAGCCAAAATCGTGTATATCGACACCGACGATGGCTATAACATCACTCTGCTGGAGAATAACGTTTACTTCCACTATATCCTGAATAAGAACTATAAGTGGATACAGACCGAATATGCCCAGAGCTTTGAGAATGTACCGGACAATGTGAAGAACGCCTTGAAGAAAGACGGATATGCCTTCAACGTGGAGTATGACACCGTGACCCGCCTGGTGCGTCCCGACGGCAATAACAAGATTACCGTCTACCGCTTCGAGATGGATAATAGCACGGGACAGAAGACCGTATATTATACTGCGGACGGTGTGAAGTTGGATGAATAAACCGCATTATAATTAAACAGAACACAGAGGCACAGAGACACAGAGTTTTTTCTTCTCAAGAACTTATCAATCTCTGTGCCTCCGTGTCTCCGTGTTCAGTTTTATATTATAAAACACAGAGGCACAGAGACACAGAGGTTTTTGTTCTAAGAACTTTAAACGCTCTGTGCCTTGGTGTCTCTGTGTTCTATCTTTATCTATCCCGTAGGACTTGGCTTCAGGTTACGGTGCCGGTTCTGTCACCTCTACCGTCACTTCCACTTCCTTCAGCGTATCCGAGTAGTTCGCCACTTTGATGGTGGCACTGGCAGGAAGCACGCCGGGCACTTTGTCTTTGTCCAGCGTCAGCTTATACGTCGTTTTCTCGGCAGTAATGCCTTCTGTTGCGTCCGCTGTCAGCCATTCCGGCAGGTTCAGCAGCTTGCTGCCGCCCTTGGCGGTGATGTCTAAGGTGACGGACGATTCGTCGATGCCGGCAGTGTTTACGAGGGCGATGGTCTTCGTGCCGTCCGTATAGCTATTTCCCGTGGTCGCCGCATTCTGCGCAAGGGTCGGCACGGCAAATTCCTTCACTTCCGCCGTAATCACCTTTTCCTTCACGCCCTGCGCGGTACTGATTCTTATCGTTGCCTTCGGATAGAGCGCACCCGTATAGCCGGTTTTCACACTCAGCGTAGCCGTGTAATCCGGTGCCGTTCCGTCTACTGCCGGTGCGGTAGCCTCCAGCCATTCGTTTCCGGCGCCGCCTTCGTAGGTAATTTCCACCTTCGGCTCGCCCGTGCTCTTGAAGTGCATCTTCATGCTCGGGTCAGCTTGCGCAATGTCGAACATAGCCTTATTGTCTCCCGCCTGATACGTCGCATTCGTCAAGTCAGCCGATTCCGATGTAAAGTTGAATACCCCGTTCTTATCCACCTTCACCGTCACCGCCACTTCTTTCGTCGGGTCGGACAGGTTCTTCACCTTGATGACCGTCGAGTTGTTGGGCAGCGACGCCGGGAATCCCGGTTTCCCCGGAGCCAGTGTCAGCGTGTACTTCGTGGTCGCCTTGTTATCTACTACGGTCGGCGTGGCGGCGGTCACTGCAAGCCATGCCGGCACATCCGCCAGCTTGGTGCCTCCCTTGGCGGTGGCGCTCAGGTCGATGCTCGATGTGCCCGTGCCCACGGTAAAGAGGGTCAGCGTCTTGCTTGCGTCATCAAAGGCATTGCCGCCCGGCACCGGATTCTCCGCCGCCAGGGTGGGAGCCTCCAGCACGCCCGTCACTTCATACTGCACTTCCTCGCGTCCCGCCTTGCTGCTGATCAGCACCAGCGCTTTGGGGAAGAGGTAGTTGGTGGTGTTGGCGTCCACATACGCTTTGTCCACCATCACCTTGCAGGTATATTGTTTGGAGAAGGCGCGGGTCGTGGGAGCCGTCGGCACCACTTCCGCCACTTCCGTTTTCAGCCAGTTGCAGTTGCTGAATCCTGGATACACCACCGTCGCCTGTATCTCTGCGTTGCTCGATGCCGTCACGGTGAAGCCCCCTGTGTCGTCCGTTTCCGTCAGGTCCAGCACGGCCTTCTTTTGGTTGACGTCCAGCACGGTGGCGCTGCCGGCGGTCGCTTCCGCCTTATCCACGGTCAGCTCGTTGGCAGGGTTGTAGTCTATCTTCTCCCCGTCGCCCCATTCGCTCACGGTGATGTTCACTTTCAGTTCGAAGGGGTCGGCATCCGTGATGCGCACCGTGTAGCGGTGGTTGTGCTTCACCTCGATGAATCCGCCCGTGCCCTCCGTCTTCTGCTCGAAGGCGATGGGATAACTTACATCCTTCGGCTGGTCGGTCATGTTCAGGGCATACTTTCCTTTCAGAATCAGATATCCTTCGTCCTCCAGCGGGCTGGGGTAGCTGTAGAAAGCGCCCGTCTGCGTGCCGATGTTCACGTTGTCTCCCTTGAACTCGCAGTCCGGATAGGTAATCAGCGTCTTGTCCGGGTCGGCGTCGCTCACCGCCTGCACGGGAAACATGGTGACGCCTCGTCGCCCTCTACCCATCGAGATGTGCGTAATGGTGAAGTGCGACTTTGCCGCGTCGTTCACGATGTCGAAGCGCGCCACGATGCGCGATAGGGTCATGTTGATGCGGGTACGCGAACTCATACTGATTTCACGCAAGTCCAGCGCCGGGTTGTACGAGCCCACCATAGGCAGCGGGGTCAGCAGTTTGTTGTCCGGCTCATCCGCCTTGTTGGGGTCGGTGTCTATCAGCGGGGTGGTCAGGCGCAGGAAGTCCGCTTCGGTGGGCACGCCCGCCTTGTTCACCACGTTGTAGCCCATTCCGGGCGAGCTTTGCGTCAGCGGGTCGAAGCTGTCGAAGGGCGTCACGCCGTCCGCCTTTATCAGCCGCGTCTGGTTTGCCACGCAGTAGAATTTGGAGAACAGTCCCTTCTTGGGTCGCAGCGTGGCGATGGTAGAAGTCTCTCCGTCCGATTTCAGCGAGATTTTGGTGGCTCCCGGCACTGCCGAGCCGTCTTCGCGGTAGGCGAAGCGTTCCTGGAAGGTGTATGGGCCTTCTTCCTTGTCCGAGCCGAAGACGTAGATGTCCAGCGACGTGATGTGGTTTTCCGCTTCGGTGGCTATTGCTTTGTCGGCGTCGGCGCGGGTGGTGCTTCCTCCTTGGGGTGTCAGGTGCAGTTTGTTGTCCAGGGTCAGCAGCACTTCCCTCCGGGTGGGGTCGTTGACTATTTCCGGATTCTCGGGTTCGTCCGTGATGGGCAGGATTTGTTCGCTGCTGCATCCCACCATCGTCAGCAGGAGGATGCCGGGCAAGAACCCTTTTTTCAGATAAGTATATACTTTATTCATGATGTTTAAGTTTTTTAGTTTATTAGTTTGTAAGTTGGTGAGTGGTTGAGTTTGTGAGTTCTTGAGTTACCAGATGAACTTAAAAACTCAACCCCTCGTCAGCCTGTCCGAAAACTCTTGAACCGGTTTCTTTAGGCACGGATTACACGGAAAATCACGGATAAGTTTAAAGCTGTCTCTTATACACATCTCCGAGCCCACGAGACCGGAGCCTATCTC
>ENA-OYYE01000695-OYYE01000695.1-human-gut-metagenome-genome-assembly--contig:-NODE-695-length-15846-cov-5.732189_pt1 | contig 15846 bp, 19 predicted proteins | sample MGYA00243244_ERZ653437 | MGnify/ENA primary metagenome ERZ653437 (study PRJEB26926, sample SAMN06165130) | human gut metagenome | biome: ENVO:00009003; feature: ENVO:2100002; material: ENVO:00002003...
AATGTACGTTTATCATCATATAGAGTAATAGATTACATACGTTCGTGGAAGCTACGGCTGATAACTTCCAGTTGGTGTTCGCGGCTCAACTTCACGAAGTTTACGGCATAACCGGAAACGCGGATGGTCAGCTGCGGATAGTTCTCCGGATGCTCCATGGCATCGTATAGCATATCACGGTTCAGTACGTTTACGTTCAGGTGGTGGGCACCTTTGGTGAAGTAACCGTCCATCATCGTTACGAGGTTCTCGATACGGTCTTCGTCCGTAGCACCCAGTGATTTCGGAACGATAGAGAAGGTGTTGCTGATACCGTCCTGTGAGTCACGGTAACGAAGTTTCGCTACAGAGCTCAGAGAAGCGATCGCACCATTCTTGTCGCGTCCGTGCATCGGGTTGGCACCCGGAGCGAAGGCAACACCTTTGGCACGTCCGTCGGGAGTAGCACCGGTCTTTTTGCCGTACATCACATTGGAAGTGATAGTCAGCAAGGAGAGGGTAGGACGGGCATTCTTGTAAACAGGCAATTTCTTCAATTCTTCGCTGAAGAAGTATACCAGGTCTACGCCAAGGTGGTCTACCTTGTCGTTGTCGTTACCGAAGCAAGGGAATTCTCCTTCGATGTCGAAGCCTTCTGTCAGACCGATATCGTTGCGGCGGGCAGTTACTTTCGCATATTTGATGGCAGACAGTGAATCGAGTGCGATGGAAAGTCCGGCTACACCGTAAGCAAGGTTTATGCGCGGGTTCGTATCTACAAGAGCCATCTGGGCTTTCTCGTAATAATACTTGTCGTGCATATAGTGGATGATGTTCATCGCTTCGTTGTATACGCGGGCGATTTCGATCAGTACTTTCTTGTAGTTGTCCATTACTTCTTCGAACTTCAGCGTGTCACTGGTCAGTACGGGGATGTTCTTCACCATGACTGTACCGGTATTCTCGCAACGTCCGCCGTTGATGGCAAGCAACAGGGCTTTGGCCAGGTTGCAACGGGCACCGAAGAACTGAATCTGCTTGCCTATTTCCTGGTATGATACGCAGCAGGCGATTCCGTAGTCGTCGGACTGACGTACTTCACGCATCAGGTCGTCGTTTTCGAGGAGGTGAAGTAAGCACATATAGAAATAAGAATACATAATCAAATGGAAAGCGTGTAGCTCAATGAGTTACACGCTTTTCTTGTTTTTGGCCATACACAATAATATTGCTATCTTTGCGTTATTATTATAAACATCTGTACCTCATTTGTACCTGTAAGAAAAAGTAGATATAATGAGAAGAATGGATATTAAGAACTACAAAATGAATGAATTATGGCAGTAGCAAAGTATAAGATAGTACGGAAATGCCCTGTGTGCGGAGAGGAGTTCTTCGCAAGGACTTTGGAGTCCTGGTATTGTTCACCCAAATGCTCCAAGGTGGCGTGGAAGCGTAAGCATGATGAAGAAAAACGCCAACTTGAACTGGACAAGATTGTAAGCAATATGCCCAAGTCTAAAGAGTATATCAGCATAACGGAAGCGTATGCTATGTTTGGTGCAAGCCGCTCAACCATTTATAGGCTCATCTACATGAAAAAGATTTCATTTATTGAGCCAGAGAAAGGAATTCGACTTGTATGCAAAGAAGAACTAATGAATCTGTTTCCGTTAAGACAGTCTCCACTCGACCCCAACCCAAGGAAACCTGTCACCATGTATCGCATGGAACCAGAGGATTGCTATACAATAGGTGAGATTTCCAAGAAATTTCATCTGGATGACAGCACCGTGTATGCTCATATACGAAAATACTCAATACCGACCCGGCAAATCGGTAATTATGTGTATGCTCACAAGGCATCAATAGACAAACTTTATAAAGATATAAAACCATTATGAAAAGATTAGATTATACTAAAGTCTCCGTCAAATTAAAGAAAAGTGAGTGGAGAGATGAGTGGTTCATCTATCTTGAAGCTTATCCTGTTTATGAGACGGGAAGTGACAAACCCAAACGAGTGCGTGAATATCTCAGGAGGTCTATTACTACTCCGATATGGGATAAAAGACGTAGTGAGCGAGCCGTTGCTGGTAGAATAAAGTACAAGCCCAAGCGAGATGACAATGGCGTTATTCAGTGTAAATCCAAGCAAGATATGGAAACTTGCCTTTATGCGGATGGCGTTCGAGTCCTGCGTCAAAAAGAGTACGACAACATGGTTCTCTTTACTGACCAGCAATTGGAATTGGCGGAACAAAGCGAACGCTCAAAATGCAATGTCTTGGAGTATATTGAGAAACTAATCAAAGAACGGGAGGAAACTGCATCGGAATCGATAGTTGTCAACTGGCGCAGACTGCACACACTGTTGTCAATGTTTGCCAAGAGCGACTACATACAGTTCTCGCAGATTGACATGAAGTATATCGAGGCATTCCGCTCCTTCTTGATAAAGGCACCGCAGGGTGGTTCTAAGAAAGGGACTATTTCAAGGAATACGGCATCGACGTACTTCTCCATCTTCAAGGCAGCACTCAAACAAGCTTTTGTGGATGGCTATCTGAATTGTGATATTGCTGCCAAGGCTAAGAATATCATGTTTCAGAGTGCTCGGAGAGAGTATCTGTCACTGGAAGAACTAAATATTTTGGCAAAGACTCCGTGTGATGATATACTAAAACGGGCAGCCTTGTTCTCTGCACTGACAGGAATGCGACATAGCGATATTCAAAAGCTTAAATGGTCAGAGGTTGAAGAATACAATGGTGGGTACCGTCTCAATTTCACTCAGCAGAAGACTAAGGGCGTTGAATACATGCCTATATCGCCACAGGCATACAAGCTTTGCGGTGAGCGCAAGAATGACGGAGAACTGTTGGTGTTTGCCGGACTGCCTGACCCTTCATGGATATCTAGGCCTTTGGAACGGTGGGTAAAAGCATCAGGGATTACCAAGCACATCACCTTTCATTGCTTCCGCCACACCTATGCAACGTTACAATTGGCTAACGGTACAGACATATATACCGTAAGCAAAATGTTAGGGCATACCAATGTAAAAACCACGCAAATCTACGCAAAAGTAATTGACAAGAAGAAAGATGAAGCTACAGAAGCTTTTAAGTTGGACATAGATGAATAGTGATTATCATTTGTAAGCACTTAGTATAGAAGACCACTTGTATCAATAAGTCCTTTATTGTACAGGTGGTTTTTAGTGCCTTTCATTTTCAACATTCTATGTAATGATGCTATTGTTTTGGCACTTTAACCTTTCGTGGAAACCAAACATTTATAACAATAAACAGATAAAAATGAAAAAAGACAGCCTTTTTTGGCTTCTCTCTTTTTGAAGAGAGCAAGCGTGTCCACAAACATGTGGAGTGTACAGAAGACTTCTACAGAGAACTGTATGAGTTGTTTGAGATCGCAAGAAGTTGGTATCTTCAAGCTGAAAAGAATCATATGAAGACAGAGTACTTCATAGAACTATTTGAGCGCAGTCACCAATATATTGACTGTGATTGTGCACGTTGTAAGAACTCGCGACAGATGGCAATTGGCATTATTGGTACTTTGTTTAGAGACTCTAAGTGTGTGTCAATAATCAAGAAAAAAGAAGATTATTCCAAGCAGGAACTTATTGAGTTGTTTCTTCAACATGTGGGTACTGGTCTGCCAATCCTTACCCGAAAGAAATCGTCCATCCTCACTTTGGGATGCCAATTGTCAGACAGACAGATGGATTTGTTGGTAGAACTTGTCCAAAGTCACGACATATTTGATTTTGCCGACAACAGTGATGTGCGTAGCGAGTTGTGTCGCCTATTCAAGTGCGACTTGGACGCATCTATCCGTGTAAAGAATGTACGTAATGTAGCCGTACTGTTTGACGCTATGGCTCAATACCATTTGATAAACAATAATTGGCAATATGTCATGGGAGAAGGTCGCTTCTTAACCAGTATCAAAAAGGACGGAACAGAGAAATTCATAACTTCGAGTTGTCTTTCCTCTTCTCTTTCAAGGATAAGAAGAAACGTTTCCATGACAGCAAGTCAATATGCCATCTGCAAATCCATCGAACAGATATTAAGAGAGGAATAAATCACAATAATTCTGCTAAATGAAAGTAAAAACGTGATAGTTTGGTTGATACTGCCTTACTATCACGTTACTTTTTCTATTTAGTGACAGTCTCCCCATAACTTTGCATCAAAAATCATAAAAAATAATTAGCATGGAAGAAAATAGTATAAGATTTGAAGATATTCCCAACGCTATAACGGGGGTACTGAAAAAGCTGTCATCATTAGAAGACAAGATTGATGGTATATATGAACTTGTTCAATCAGAAAAAGAAGAAACATGGTTTACGGTTGCTGAATTATGTGCTTATCTCCCAACACATCCGGTAGAGCATACCATATATTGCTGGACAAGCAATCGGGAAATACCGTTTCACAAGAGAGGCAAACGCATCATGTTCCTCAAATCTGAGATAGATGAATGGCTTCAAGGAACCAAGGGCAAATCGAAGAACGAGATTCAAAGAGAAGCAGAGGAATATGTACTATCTACACAAAGAAAGAATAGACGGCTAATATAACCGTGCTACTGTCTGTAAACAATTTAATTAAGGTACGTGACACATGAATGAAAGACATTTTAGACTCTATGAGCGAATTGTCGCAATAGAAGACAGTTTGGAGGCTTTGGGACCTATTGACAAACTAATAGAGCGAATCGAGGAATTGGAGAAGATGGTCAAGCAGACCAAAACCGTCTTGGGGTTTGACGAAGCATGTAAGTATATTGGTGTTTCTGAAAGCCTGCTATACAAACTTACAGCCGCAAAAGAAGTTCCACACTATAAGCCAAGGGGAAAAATGCTGTATTTTAATAGAGAAGAAATCGACAAGTGGCTGCTCCAAAACAAACAAGAGGTCATTGGAATGGTAACGAAAATAGAAATTGATAATCCGAAAGAATGAAAATGGAAGAAAATAACAAACATGTACAGCCTAACTCAAAAGAGGAAGGAGTACAGCGTCTCAATCGCATATTGAGCGAATCGTTGATAAAGGCAACAGATACTTATAAAACACCTCCTCAGATTATATGGGTTGATAATTCCAGCATAGCCACATTGGGCAACTTCAGTGCTTCTACTGGTAAGGCAAAGGCGAAAAAGACCTTCAACGTGTCTGCCTTGGTAGCCGCTTCCCTCGCCAACGGCAAGGTACTGAACTATCGCGCCAGTCTGCCAGAGGGGAAACGCAAGATACTGTATGTAGATACGGAGCAGAGCCGCTATCACTGCCATAATGTGCTGGAGCGCATCCTGAAGCTCGCCGGTCTGCCTACAAGCATCGACAACGAGAATCTGGACTTTATCTGTCTGAGGGAGTACACGCCCTCCGTCAGGATAGAGGTCATAGACTATGCGCTTGCCCAAGACCAAAGCTATGGACTGGTCATCATCGACGGAATCAGAGACCTGCTTCTCGACATCAACAATGCGGGAGAATCGGTCGAGGTCATCAACAAGATGATGGAATGGTCATCAAAGTATGACCTGCACATCCATTGCGTATTGCATCAGAACAAGGGCGACAATAACGTGCGCGGGCATATCGGTACGGAGATGAACAACAAGGCAGAGACGGTGCTTGTCATCACCAAGAGCACCACCAATCCCGACATCAGCGAGGTGAAGGCGATGCACATCCGTGAGAAGGAGTTCAAGCCGTTTGCCTTTACAGTCAATGAGGAAGGGTTGCCAGAGATTGTCGAGCACACGCCGGAGAAGGAAGAAGGTGACAAGCAACCGTCAAGGTTTACTTACCAAGACTTGACATCCGAACAGCATAACGAGGCGCTGACGGCTGCATTCAAGGAGAAACCTATCAAAGGATTCGATCGCATGGTGGAGGAATTAACGCAAGCCTATGCAGACATTGGCTTTAAGCGTGGCAGAAGCGTCATCATCAAAATGCTGAAATACCTGATTAACGAGCAAAAGCTCATAGTGAAGCGGGATAATCATTACTATTTCGGATATACACCTGCCGAGATTGACCTGTTCCATGAAGAGGAATAAAAACAGTTCAGAAACCAGTTTAGTTTACGTCCGTACCTATATATAAGAAATAAGGCCAAAGTAAACCGAAATCGGAGGCTGAATTGGGAAGCGGAAAAGTAGTTTAGCAAATGGTTTAGTTTACGGGTGTGCCTATATAGGAGAAAGGGTAAAGTAAACTGTTTCCATGGACAAAGTAAAACCGAACAAATGAAAGTACAATGAATATTGAACAATCGAAGAAACTGAGCATTATAGACTTCTTAGACAAGGAGAATGTAACGCTGAAAAAGAAGAAGGGCAATGCCTACTGGTATCTGTCACCCTTCAGGGACGAGAAGACCGCATCGTTCAAGGTCAGCAAGAAGGAGAACCTGTGGTACGACTACGCCATTAAGGAGGGCGGTGACCTTGTGGAGCTGGTAAAGCGTATGTATAACAAACAATCCGTTTCCGATGCCCTTGCCTACCTTGCGTCCAAGAGTATTGCCACTGTGGATAAGGCAATCGAGACCGCTATCGCAGCCAAGGAATACACGACAACCAAGATGAACGATGTGAAGCTGCTCCCACTGAGCAACCATTCTCTGCTGTCCTATTTCAGTAGCCGACGGATAGACATCACCATTGGCAGGATGTATTGCAGGGAGATACACTACAAGGTTGAGCAAAAACATTACTATGGCATTGCCTTTGGCAATCTGAGTGAAGGACATGAGGTGCGCAATCCCTATTTCAAGGGCTGCATCGGGCATAAGGACATCACCCTGCTTGCCCATACGTTCAACGAGTGGCAAAACGGTTGTCTGGTCTTTGAGGGCTTCATGGACTTCCTTGCTTATATGACCCTCGTTAAACAGCAAGACCGATGGTTTGTCGTTGAAAGCCCTTGCGACTATATGATACTGAACTCAGTCGCCAACCTCAAACAGGCATTGCATTACCTTGACCGTTACACCCACATCCATTGCTTCCTCGACAACGACCAGGCAGGACGCAAGACGGTTGAGAGCATCAGCAATGTATTCGAGTACAGGGTGACGGACGAGTCCTTCAGATATGCCGACTACAAGGATGTCAACGACTATCTGATGAGGAAGAAACGAACGGCATCTGAATGACATTATAAAGACGAAAACACCATCATTTGATGCAAAAATGGCTCAAATGCATTGAAATTACATATCAAATCTGCACTTTTTCGCCCAAACATGCTTGATTCTCAATTATTATCCTTATTTTTGCATCGTTTTAATACATTATTAAAATGTAGCAGAATGGAATTGAAAAAAGAAATAAGGATATTGGGCAGACGCTTTGAGGTGGAACCTCGTGCCAAGGAAAGCCTGAAAGGCATCACGGTTGGCGAGAAACTCTCATACCGTTTCTATGATGGCACATACCAAGGCACGCCCCTGCTGTTCGTTGAGCCCAAGAAGGGCAATCCCTCTCCACGGACTTGCGCCATCACGGGCAAGCGGTTGACCGAAGCCCTGGGACTGCCTGCGGTGTTTATCCTTGCGCCCGGACCCACCTACGAGCGACACAGACTGGCAGACAAAGGAGTCTTCTTTGTCATGTCCGAGGAATATGCCCATCTGCCAGGCATCATAGCATTGGAGAAGACAAGCAACAGGAAGATTGCCGAAGTATTGACCCCTGTGGCGCAATACATACTACTCTATCACCTACAGGTGGGCAGTATTGAAGGAATGTCGCCAAGGGATATTGCACCGTTGCTTCCATATTCTTACGAAAGCGTCACGTTGGGTGTCACCTGTCTTGAAGATGTAGGACTGTGTCAAAAGATTCAGAACGGACAGCGCAGCAAGGTGGTACACTTCGAGTTGAAGGGCAAGGAACTGTGGGACAAGGCTCAGAACGTCTTGCTGTCACCTGTGGAGAACCGCATCTTTTGCGATGACATACGCTTGGATGCGGAATACCCCGTATGCGGCATCAATGCCCTGGCACATTATTCCATGCTTAATCGTGACCGGGAAGAGATGATAATGATGACAAGCAAGGAATATCGTGCCGTCAAGTCGGCTGATGTCATGGAGAATCCCAACATCTATGACGGCAACTATATCATAGAGGTATGGAAATACCCTGTTGTCAGCAAAATGGGCGACAAAAGCCAGTGGGTTGATCGCCTTTCCCTTGTCCTTTCGTTGAGAGATGATGATGATCCGAGAGTAGAAAAAGAAGTAGAACGAATAATCAGTGAACAGAAATGGAAGGATTAGTCAAGTTCCGTGAAGCATTTGCGGAATACTCAGAAAACTATGTGGTGATAGGCGGAGCAGCCTGTGACATCACCATGACCAATACCGTGGTGCGTCCACGCGCCACACACGACATCGACATGATAGTCATCGTAGAGAACATGACCGAGGCTTTCGCCAATCGCTTCTGGCAGTTTGTGCGGGAGGCTGGCTATCGACCTGAAAAGAGGAAACAGGAGGCTGGTGAGCCACCAAGGTATGAAATGTATCGTTTCCTTGATGGTAAAGACGGCTATCCCGAGATGATAGAACTGCTGTCACGCCACCCCGACGTGCTTGGAGAGCCAAAGGGATTTGTCATAGAACCTATCCCGACCGATGAAGATGTGTCGAGTCTTAGTGCCATCATCATGGACGATGATTACTATCACTTTACTATCGCACACAGCCAACTGACTGATGGCATACGCCATGCCAATTCCGCTGCCTTGATAGCACTGAAGGCAAGAGCCTACCTAAATCTCATGGCAGACAAGCGGGACGGCAAGCATGTGAACACCAAAGACATCAAGAAGCACCGTTCGGACATCCTGAAAAATGTGGTCATAATGACTGAGGACAACATTGAGGCTCCTGCTTCAATAGTGGCATGTATAAGGGAGTTTGTCGCCTCCATCAGAGCCGACTGGTCAACTCTCGCAGAACCATTGTCAAAGTCACTCGGTCAAGACGAGGCATTTGTGACCGGACTGTTAGATCAACTGGATGAATTGTTTATAGAAGCATGACCAATATGAAGATACAATACGCATCCGACCTGCATCTGGAGTTTGCCGACAATTGGCGGTATCTGAAAGCCCACCCCTTGGAGGTGACGGGCGACATACTGCTGCTTGCCGGCGACATCGGCTATCTCGGCGATGACAACTACTCCAAGCATCCCTTTTGGGACTGGGCATCGGAGAACTACAAGGAGGTGCATTGCTGCATGGGCAACCATGAGTTCTACAAATATTATGATGTGGCGACACTGCCCGACGGCTATCTCTTGGAGGTACGTCCCAATGTATTCAGCCACTACAACGGTATTGCGAGGATTGGCGACACCGACATCATCCTCTCCACCCTTTGGTCGAGGATTCCTTTGGAGGACGCTTACTTCACCGAGCAAGTGATAAGCGACTTCCGCCGTATATTATATAAAGGTGAGCTGATGACCCATGCCCAATTCAATGCTGAGCATGAACGTTGCCTCACCTTTATCAAGGATGCAGTGGCATATTCGCAAGCAGCCCATAAGATTGTTGTCACCCATCATGTACCATCGTTCCGTATGCTCCACCCAAAGTTTCAAGGCAGCAAGGCAAACGTGGCGTTCACCGTAGAGTTGGAGGACTATATCACCGATAGCGGCATAGACTATTGGATATACGGACATTCGCACACCAACATCGATGCCAGGATAGGCAACACCCAATGCTTGTCCAACCAGTTGGGCTATGTTTTCTCTAACGAACATCAGGACTTCTCCCATGGCAAGTACCTGACCATATAGCCATCCACATTTTTTTCATCCACCCTCTTTACAAGCTCTTCCCTATCGGAAGGGCTTTTTTTGTGCCTTTCGAGTTTGATTTTTGAGTATGATTGCGAGTGTAATCAAAATTAGAGTTAAGATTTGGCTCCGCGGAAAGTCATTTCGGTTTAAGATTGAAGAAAAGGTAGTTCCTTTGCATCGGCAATAAGCCAAACCATAGTAAAATCAAACTTGAAAATATGAAGTCATTTGTAATATTCGCCATTGTCGTGACCATAATCTATGTCATCTACTATACGGTCATCATCGTGCAGGATCTGTACGGAAAGCCCAAGGACGAGAAGTCACAGGGCGAGTCGTTTGATGTCAGTGACATGACCGACGAGGAAGAGTCGATAGCGGTCAGCGAGAGCGACGGTGGTTTCAGCGTAGGCGACAACCAATATGAGACAGCCTACGAGGAGAAGCAGCTTGCAGAGCCTACAGAGGAGGCAGCCGCCACTGCGGAAGAGAGCAAGCCTCATGTGCTTGAAAAGATACAAAGCGCAATCGAGAAGAAGATGGAGGAAGTGAATACCACCTATTCCGACCCCATGTATTCGGAAGAATTGAACAACACCATCATCGCCCGCGGTCTTCGTCACAATGGACGTGACATGGTCAAGGTGGAATCACTCAATAATGAGATATGATGTCAAAAACAAGAAGTGCATTTCTATCATTATATGCCGCTTTAACCCCAGCTCTGGCCAGTGCTAAGTGTGGCAACGTGGACTACAGCTGGGGAGCGGACGCACTTGCGAGTGCCCATGACTATGCCGTGACGATGATGCTCTATATCGTTTATCTGTGCTATGCAGTGGCGGGCATCGTGGTCATAGTCAGCGCCTTGCAGATATATATAAAGATGAATACGGGCGAAGAAGGAGTGAAGAAGAACATCATGATGCTGGTGGGAGCCTGCCTGTTCCTCATAGGAGCGACCATCGTCTTCCCCGCTTTCTTCGGTTATCAGATTTGAGATACAGGTGATACGAGATAAGATAACTCAAAGTGTAACAAATTAAAAGGTAAAAAGAATGTTTGAAAGGATTAACAAGAAGGTGAAGGGATTCTTCTCTTCACAGCGCATGAAAACGCTCGCCCTGATGTTGCTTGTCGGCACCACCGCAGCAATGGCACAGAACGCAGCCGGCGACTACTCGGCAGGAACGACCGCGCTTACCACAGTGACGGAGGAGATTGCCAAGTATGTACCTATCGTGGTGAAGCTCTGCTATGCCATTGCAGGTGTCGTTGCAATTGTCGGAGCCATAAGCGTTTACATCGCCATGAACAACGAGGAACAGGACGTCAAGAATATCTTAGTCCTCAAAAATGCGTTTGAAAAGACAAGAAAACAAATGAAAGTAAATGCGCTAAGTATCAATGCTTTAAGCGATAATTTGAATTTTCCAATGTTTGCTAAACTCACTCTTAAAAAGACATAAAAGACTGTTTCTTGTTTCCGTTTTGTTTCTCGTTTCTCGGTTTGTTTTCTTATCTTTACATCAGTTTTCCGAAGTAAGGGAAGAGAAAGAAAAGCAAATGTCAGCATAGGAACCCATATCTGACATGAACTTTCAACAAGAGGGAGAAAGACCCTCCAATGTAGCAGAATACAAAAACAAAATAACACTTCATACATCATGGCAAGACCAAAGAAACAAGTAAAGCTGAAAGAGCCGATTAAAATTCGGTTGAAGTCGCTCGCAGATGGCAACAAGAGCATCTATCTTGACATCTACTATAAGGGAGTGAGGAAGTATGAATACCTCAAACTCTACCTCGTCCCCGAAATCAACCCTGTCTGCAAGGAACAGAACAAGCAGACTATGGCGGTTGCAGAACGCATCAAGGCTGAGCGCATCAAAGCCCTGCATGGTCATGGCATACAGGACTGGGAGACAGTAAAACAAGGCTCGATGCTTCTTACCACATGGATAAAGAAGTATTGTGAAGGTGGTGTCGGCATCAAGAAGTCAACGCTCCATTGCCGTGTGGAAATGCTGCACACCGTGGAGAAGTATCTTGACGAGACAAACAAAGGCTTCATTTCTCTTGAAGAGGTCAATGCGGAGTTCTGCCGTGGATATGTGAAGTTCTTGCGTAACTTCCCAAACTCCCATATCAAGTATGGCGAGCCAAGACCTATCAGCGAGAATACGGCAAGCCGATACCTCGGAATGTTCTCCACTGCTCTCAACAACGCTGTGCGACAAGGCATTATCCGCAACAACCCTATGAAGGAACTTGATGCACGTGAGCGCATCCAACCCAAGGATGGCAAGAAAGAGTATCTGACCATTGAGGAACTTCGCACCCTCATGGCTACGGACAGTTATCGTCCGGAAGTCAAGGAGGCTTTCATCTTCGCCTGTTTTACTGGATTGCGATTAAGCGACATGTACCGTCTTGCTCCGATGCACATCTTCAAGACCGCTGACGGAAAGGGCGAATACATAGACATGGAAATGCAAAAGACGGAGAAGCCTGTTATAATACCTCTCTCGGAAGAGGCTAAGCGGTGGTTGCCAAAGTCAAGAGGAAATGATATTCCTTTCTTTGATATACCAACCACACAGACCGTTATAGGCAGAGCACTCCGCAAATGGGCGGAAGCAGCTGGCATTGAGAAGCATATCTCATTCCATTGCTCACGGCACACGTTCGGAACGATGATGCTCACGCTCGGTGCAGACCTTTTTACCACAAGCAAGCTGATGGGACATTCCAACATTCAGACCACGGAAATCTATGCTAAAATCGTGGATAAGAAGAAGGAGGAAGCCATCAACCTCATTGACGGTATGTTCACATAAATCATTGACAACGAAAATATATAGAGACATGACAATAACTATCAGACAAAAGGCACTTGCCAACGACAACATAAGCTTGTATCTTGACATTTACGATGGTGGCAAGCGCAAGTTTGAATTTCTTTCCCTCTATTTGTTGCCGGAGGTTGATGCAGAGACCAAAGCAAGAAACGAAGAAACATTGCAACGTGCTCACCATATAAGGGCAGAGCGTATTCTTCATCCAGAGACAATCCCAGAGGTAGGTCACTTGATGATTGTGAAGGAAATCCCCAATGACGAGTCTCCCGAAGTCTTGGACTGGATCCAGACTTACATTGACTGGATGAGCGACAATACAGACTACTCCAAGGCTATTGTTGACCAATCAAAGTATCTGAAATACCTAATGAGCGAGTTCCTTGCCAACAAGCGCAGACCTCACATCACTCTGAGGAAGTTCGACAAGGCATGGTTCAAGGCTTTCTTCCTTTGGTTGAAGAACGACTATGTACCACAGAAGTATGTACGAGTTGAAGCCAAGCCTTTGTGTGAAGGCTCCCTTCACAATGTTCAACAGCGCATAGTGGCGGTGTTCAACAAGGCGGTCAAGTTCGGTAAGTTGAAGGCTAACCCTTTCTACCAGTTGGAGAAGTCAGACATCTTCCCCAAGCCAAAGTCATCACATAAGCAGTATCTCACTCCCGATGAACTGAAAAGGTTCATGGCTTCAGATGAGAGAAGTCCAGGAGTTGCAGAGACACAAAAAGCTTTCGGTTTCGCCTGTCTGACAGGACTTCGTATCAGCGACATCAAGGCTCTGCGATGGAGTGACATCAAGAGAAACAAGGTAACGAACACGCTTGTAATCGTCCAGAAGAAAACCAAGACTCTCAATGCCGTACCAATCGGCAATACCGCCTTGTCATGGATGCCACCCAAATGCGATGATGATTTTGTATTTCACCTTCCTGCCAAGGCTAATGTGGATGCCGCTCTCAAACGTATAGCCCAAAAGGTGGGCATTGAGAAGAATATCTCTTTTCACTGCGCCCGACATACGTTCGGAATTTTGGTGCAGGCGGTTACTGGCAACATTGAGACTACCAAGAAGCTGATGGGACACAAGTCGCTCAAATCCACCGCCATCTATGCAGATGTGCTGACGAATGAAAAGGTAAAGGCTGTTGACAACACGAAGAAAGCCTTTCGAGGTCGCAAACAGCGTGAGGAGAACAAGCAGATACCGAGGACAAAGCGGACAGCAGCCACCAACACCCATCCACGCAGAATAACTTTTTTACAGGATAACAAGTAAACAGAACTTTTCAGGATAACAACCAGTTAAATTCACTTTTGTAGTTTCCTTTTTTCGGGCAGGGATTTCTCTCTGCCTTGGGGGACTACACTTTCAAAGCAAGCAGTACAACGAATCACAAACAATTAAATTACAGGTTAATGAACAAAACTATCGACACCGAGACTCTTCTCTTGAAGGTAGAGTCACATGAGCACCGCATTGGGATAATGGAGAATCTTCTCCGTGATGCCAAGCAAGTATTGACACTGGAGGAAGCTGCCTTATTCATGGGTATATCAAAGAGTAGTCTCTACAAGATGACACACAAGCATGAACTTCCGTTCTTCCGTCCCAACGGCAAGATTATATACTTTGAAAAGTCCGAGCTTTTGAACTGGATGCGCCAGAACCGCAGTATGTCCGAGGCTGAGACCAAGGCTGCAGCGACCAAGCACATGAGTGAACTTTGTAAATAGACATGGCAATGATGAAGGACGATATTTCCCATGAGGAGTACAGAAGCAAGTTGGCGAATGTCGCTGACCTTGCCGTGAGCTACATCAATACTGGCAACGGCTACTTTCGGATGCGTGATGCTTTCAATCAGCTTGCCGAACAATGCGGAGCCAACAAGGGCATCAATGATGAAGCAACTGTCGGCAGAAGAAAACTTCTTGCCCAGTCTGTTTGCATTGAGTGCATTTCACGATTAAGCAGCCATTTTAATGACAGGTTGCAAGGCGAGCTCTATGTTATAGCAGAGGACATTTCCCCAAGGCGAGGACGGCACAGATGATTTTCTCTTTACTGAGAAAAACAGTCTTGCCATTTATGGTTATAATATTCAAAATTTACAGAAGATGGATAAACAAAAGATACATTACTGCTTCACGCTGTCCGATGTACAGATGGAGTATCTTCGCTGCAAGAAGTACAAGATTGACCGCATGGAATGCTTCATGTCTCTTGCCTCTCTTGCTGAACGTGAAACAACACTTGTTTCTATCAGCAAGACCCAACAAGTGGAAATCTTGTGTGGGCAATGTATGGTTGACAATACCCAACTTGCCAAACTCTGGGATAAAGACCGCAAGACCGTACCCAAACTTTTACAGGCAATGGAGGCTGTGGGCATTTCCTCTTCACAAAAAGTTGGAGACAACCGCATCATTACCCTGCATTCCCTCTCTGGTTGGTATGTGGACGGAAGATTTGTCAAGAACGGCTTTTCATTGAAACGCAATGCGGATGGCTCTACAATCATCCACACGGAAGTTCCACAAACAAGAGTAATTGTTACGACAACGGAGGATGATACAAAGTCGGACAAGGAAGATGGGCATTCTGCCAATGGAATATCCGATACTGACAACAAGGGCAATTCTTCTACAGCAGATATTTCTTCTTCCCTAAATTCGACTTCATCTAATGACAACAGAAGCGTGGGTAAGGTCGGAATGAATGGCAATCTTTCCGATGCTGTTACAGGTAGAATTTCCCCACAACAGAATTACTCCAGACAGTCTGTTGGCAATCCTTCTTCCCTGCAAGAAGCAGATGCCAAACAGAATGAGGGAGAACACAACACATATCCACAGCATCTGGCAGGAGGACAAACACAACAGTCTAACGGTTCTAATAACAATGGTTACAAGCCTAACGACTCCCATAACGGCAATCAATAGGCATTCAGAGGCTAATGAGCCACCATACCGATAAATCATCCCAAAGGACGATTGACCGCCAGAGGCTACCGCCAAACTGTTATACGTTTAAGCAGCCTTGGGGACGGACGCTGTTAAAAGTGCCGTCATTTTATAGGTACTTTTCGAGAAATCCTTTTGTACTACATTATTTGTGACCAAATTTATGCA
>ENA-OYYE01000702-OYYE01000702.1-human-gut-metagenome-genome-assembly--contig:-NODE-702-length-15738-cov-7.982210_pt1 | contig 15738 bp, 16 predicted proteins | sample MGYA00243244_ERZ653437 | MGnify/ENA primary metagenome ERZ653437 (study PRJEB26926, sample SAMN06165130) | human gut metagenome | biome: ENVO:00009003; feature: ENVO:2100002; material: ENVO:00002003...
CGGTGGTGTGAGAGGTCGGAATTTCTCATTTAGGAGAAATTCCTCCTACTCGATTTGACCAAGGGGGCACTTGGCACCACCACGGCGGCCCTGTGCATGATCCTGGTGATGCTTCCCTTCTTCCTGTTCGCCATGTACGAGAAGAACGGGCAGCCCCTGGAGGTGTTCCTGGGACATCTCATTGAAAACAAATTTATCCGCCCAAAGACGCGGATCTACCAGACCAACAACCTGTACTCCGCCCTGGTGCGGCAGTACGAACTGGAACAGGAGGTGAGAGCGATTGCAGGCAAAAGCGGCAAGACACGAAAAACCGGCAGGGGCAAGGCGTAAGCTGACCCGCGCCGAGCGTAAGCAGATCGAGGCGGTGGTCCGCCAGGCCAAGGGGGACGGGAAAGCCCATACGGTGCAGGAGAGCATCCCCTTCCGCAATATGTTCCCGGACGGGCTGTGCCGGCTGGAGGGCGGGATCTTCTCCAAGACCATCGCCTTCGAGGATGTCAACTACCGCCTGGCTTCGCCGGAGGACCAGCGGGATATTTTTGAACACCTCTGTGATTTCTACAACGGCTACGACCCCACCATCGGGGTGCAGGTATCGCTCAGCAGCCGGTATGTGGAGCATGGGCCGGAGGAGGACCTGTTCGGCATCCGTCCCCAGGGGGACGACCTGGACCCTGTCCGGGAGGACGCGGCCGGGATACTCCGCTTCCAGTATGAGCGGGGCAGCAACGGCTATGTGAAAACCAAGTATGTGACCCTAACCATCGAGGCGGAGAACCTTCCGGCGGCGCGGGCGCGCTTCGCCCGCATCGAGACCGACACCCTCAACCGCTTCAAGGTCATGGGCGCCGCCGCCCATGTGCTGGACGGGAAGGAGCGGCTGGAGCTGCTTCACGGCATCCTCCACCCGGAGGGAGGCAAATTTGCCTTCGATTGGGACTGGCTCCCGGCCAGCGGCCTTTCGGTGAAGGACTTCATATCCCCGTCCTCCTTCCAGTTCGGGGAGACACGCACCTTCCGCATCGGGGAGATGTATGGCGCGGTGAGCTTTTTGCAGATCACCGCCCCGGAGATCCACGACCGCATTTTGGCGGAGTTCATGGAGACCGAGGGCAACATCCTGGTGACCATGCACATCCGCGGGATCAACCAGAACGAGGCCATCAAGATGGTCAAGCGCAAGATCACCGACCTGGACGCCATGAAGATTGCGGAGCAGAAGCGGGCGGTACGCAGCGGGTATGACATGGACATCCTCCCCAGCGACCTTGCTACCTACGGCGGCGCGGCAAAGACCATCCTCCAGGACCTGCAAAGCAGAAATGAGCGGATGTTCAACCTGACCTTCCTGGTCATGCACATGGCGGAGACCAAGCAGAAGCTGGAGATCGCCGTATCTCAGGCGGCCAGCGTCGCCCAGACCTACAACTGTCTCCTCACCCGGCTGGACTTCCAGCAGGAGGACGGGCTGATGAGCAGCCTTCCCCTGGGCCTGAACCGTATCAAGATCGAACGGAGCCTGACCACATCGGCCCTGGCGGTGTTCGTTCCCTTCGTCACCCAGGAACTGTTCATGGGCGGTGAGTCCATGTATTACGGCCTGAACGCACTCTCCAACAACATGATCCTGCTGGACCGCAAGCAGTCGCGGTGTCCCAACGGCCTTGTGTTCGGTACGCCGGGCAGCGGCAAATCCATGAGCTGCAAGCGGGAGATCACTTTCATCATCCTGACCACCAAAGATAATGTCATCATCTGCGACCCGGAGGACGAATATTCGCCCCTGGTGAAGCGGCTGGGCGGGCAGGTGATCCGGCTGTCCCCGTCCAGCACCGACTATGTGAACCCCCTGGACATCAACCTGAACTACTCGGACGAGGAGAACCCCCTGGCACTGAAAAGTGATTTTGTCCTGTCCTTCTGCGAGCTCATCATGGGGAGCAAGACGGGGCTGGAGGCCATCGAGAAAACGGTCATCGACCGGGCGGTGCAGAAGATCTACCAGCCCTACTTCGCAGACCCCCGGCCGGAGAATATGCCCATCCTGGGCGACCTGATGGAGGCGCTGCTGGCGCAGGGCATCCCGGAGGCCGACCGTGTGGCCCAGGCATTGGACCTGTATGTGAACGGCTCCCTCAACTTCTTCAACCACCGCACCACCGTGGACATCCGTAACCGCCTTGTCTGCTTTGACATCAAGGGCCTGGGCAAAAACCTGAAAAAGCCGGGGATGCTCATTGTCCAGGATGCGGTGTGGAACACCGTCACCATCAACCGGGCCATTGGGCGCTCCACCTGGTATTTCGTGGACGAGTTCCACCTCCTGCTGAAGGAGGAGCAGACGGCGGCCTATTCGGCGGAGATCTGGAAACGGTTTAGAAAATGGGGCGGGGTGCCCACCGGGGCGACCCAGAACCCCAAGGACCTGCTCTCCTCCCCGGAGATCGAGAACATCCTGGAAAACAGCGATTTCATCTATATGCTCAACCAGGCCGCCGGCGACCGCAAGATTTTGGCGGAGCGGCTGGGCATTTCGGCGGAACAGCTTGCCTATGTGACCAATTCCGAGCCGGGCCATGGGCTGCTGTTCTTCAACAATGTGATCCTGCCCTTTGCGGACGACTTCCCAAAGGACACGGAGCTTTACAAGCTGCTCACCACCAAGCCCAGCGAGGTGGAGCACGCGGCGGAAACGGAGGAATGAATATGAAAAACAAGATCTACATTATCGACGGCAAAACCTATCTCTCCCATATCAACGATGAGGTTCACCTGTACGGCCTTCTCCATCAGCTTGCCTTCCTGGCGGGCCGGATCAAGGACGAGGAGGACGTGTTCCATGTGCTGGACGCGGCGAAACGCTACGGCGAGATCGCCGAGGAGAAGTTCCAGAGCTGGGGCATCCCCGGCCGCTATCTGGTGTTCGGCGACCCCAAGGATTTGAAGGGGCTCATGGACAAGGAACTGGACGAGGTGGAGGCCGTCCCTGAGGAGGAGCCGAAGCCCAAGAAGTATAAGGATGAGTACATTATCCCCGGCAGCGGCTTCCGTATGCTGGTGGGCGACATCCACCACCTGATCGTCCTCTACTATTCGCTGGCCCGCCGCCTGTCCGAGGCGGAAACGGAGAAGGACTTCCTCCGCCTGAAGAAAAAGGCAGGCGGCTATGAGAAGGTGCTGAAAAAGCTCTACCGCAGCCTGGGCCTCCCGGAGGACAGCAACGCCGCCCAGGACATCCTGGAGGAGTCCATCATCCGCCGCCATAATCTGGTCCGCCTGGAGGATGTGGAGGAGCCCCAGGACGAGGGAGACCTTGAAGGGGACGAGGTATGGAGCGACTGACTCATGTGAGCCTGTTCTCCGGCATTGGCGGTCTGGACCTGGCGGCGGAGGCAGCCGGATTCGAGACCGTCTGCCAATGTGAATGGGCGGACTACCCCTATTCTATCCTGGAGCGGCATTGGCCGGATGTGCCGAAGTTCCGGGACATCACCACATTTACGAAGGAGGCGTTTTTTGAGAAAACAGGACTTGAAACAGTCACCATCATTTCCGGCGGCTTCCCCTGTCAGCCCTTTTCCACCGCAGGAAAGCGGCGGGGCTTTGCGGATGAACGCTACCTGTGGCCGGAAATGTGCCGCGTTATTGCCGAACTGCGGCCCCGTTGGGTGCTTGGGGAAAATGTTGCTGGCTTCATCAATATGGGGCTCGACAAAACGATTTTTGACCTGGCAAAAGCGGGATACGCTGTTCTCCCATTCGTATTTCCGGCTTGCGGCGTCGGCGCATGGCATGAGCGCCAGCGAACTTTTATCGTCGCGGCTGATGTTTCCCACGCCCCTTGCCTCCGACAAATCCACCTGCCGGGACGCGGCAAACCTGGATGTGTTCCTGTCGGACAATGGGATCTTCCGCAAGCGGAACAGGGACGGGACGATCTGGAGCCTGAGCCTGTCGGCGGCGGTGTTCTACCTGACGCCGGCGGCGTCGGAGGGCTACCGCTCCACCCTGAAACCGGAGGCCTTCCGGGGCAAGTCCCCGTCCAGCAACCTTTCGGTCCAGGTGATCCACCAGGAGCAACCCCTGTCGGAGAAGGCGGCGCTGAACCCGGATTGGGTGGAATGGCTCATGGGCTTCCCGAAAGGATGGACGGCCGTATCCTCTGGGCCGGCGAGCCGGAGGGCGTCCCCCGCATAACCGAGGACACGAAGGACCGGGCCCTGCGGCTGAAAACCCTGGGCAACGCGGTCTGCCCGCCCCAGGCCTATCCCATTTTTCACTATATCGCGGCGATTGAAACCGGGGCGTGCGCCGGCATCTGCCCCTATGGAGGAGGTGACGGATAAATGCAGGAATGGAAAGCCTCCGAGAAGGAGGCCCAGAAGATGACCCGTGACGGGGCCATTTCGGTGAACCTGGTGACCGGCGAGGCCACCCATATTTCGGACCGTCCCCCGGAGCAGGACTATTCCTCCGCTGATGACACGGCGGAAACGTCTGGCCGGGTAGTGGATGAGATGGAGGGCCATGTGGAACGGCGCCAGGCGAAAAAAGCGCGGCACAAGCGGCGCGACACCTTCCGGGAGGGTGAGGCGGCCAGGGACCGCCCTTCCTCCCGTTTGCAGTTTTCGGAGGCAGACCGGGCGGCGCCGGAGCTGAAAAAGGCTGTCCGCAAGTCCGACAAGGCAGCGGATAAGCTGGACGCGGCAAAGGCCGCCGTCCCCGTGAAGCCGCCCGGCAAGGAACACGGCAACCCGCTGGCCCGGCCGATCCAGGAGGTCAAGTCTACCCTCCACGGCGAGGTGAGCAAGGTGGAGGGTGAAAACTCCGGCGTCCAGGCCGGCCACCTGGGGGAGCGGCAGATCGAGAAGGCTGTGGGCTATGGCGGCCGCCGCTTCCACCAGGCGCGGGCAGACCGCAAGCTGAAACCCTGGCGGGATGTATCAAAAGCGGAGCAGGCGGCGGTGAAAGCCAATGCGGATTTCTATTGGCAGAAATCCGTCATGGAGAACCCCCAGCTTGCGTCCAGCAATCCCATCTCCCGGCTGTGGCAGAAGAAGCGCCTGCAAAAGCAGTACGCCGCCGCACACCGGGCAGGGACCGGCGCGGCCCAGGCCGCGGGCAAGGCGTCCCAGACCGCCGCCTCCGCAGCGAAGAAAGGCGGCGGGACCATCGCCCAGAAGCTGGGCGGCCTTGTGACGAAGAACAAACACACCCTTCTCATTGTGGGAGGGATCGGCTTGATCCTCATGCTCATCATGGGGCTGATGCAGTCCTGCACTTCCATGTTCGGGGGCGGGACTTCCGGCCTGGTGGCGTCCTCCTATCTTTCGGAGGACGCGGACCTGACCGGGGCCGAGGCCGCCTACTGCGAGATGGAGGCGGATCTGCAAGAATATCTGAACACCTACGAGGCCACCCACGACTACGACGAGTACCACTTTGACCTGGACGAGATCGAGCATGACCCCTATGTGCTGCTGTCCATCCTGTCGGCGCTTCACGAGGGGGTGTTCACCCTGGACGAGGTGCAAGGGGATCTGGAAATGCTCTTTGACAAGCAGTACATCCTCACCGAGACCGTGACCACTGAAACACGGTATCGGACAGAAACGAGGACGGACAGCGAGGGCAACGAGTACGAGGTAGAGGTTCCCTACACCTGGTACATCTGCACCGTCACGCTGGAGAATTTCGACCTCTCCCATGTGCCGGTCTATATCATGGGCGAGGACCAGCTCTCCATGTACGCCGTGTATATGTCCACCCTGGGCAACCGACCGGACCTGTTCCCGTCCTCCGGGTATGTGGGCAAGTACATTGAGAACCCGCCCACGGCCTGGGACATTCCCGCCGAGTACCTGACGGATGAGCGGTTCGCCACCCTCATCACCGAGGCGGAGAAATACCTGGGATACCCTTATGTCTGGGGCGGGAGCAGCCCGGAGACCTCCTTTGACTGTTCCGGCTTCGTCAGCTATGTGCTGACCAATACCGGCCTGTGCAACACCGGGCGGCTGGGCGCCCAGGGGCTCTATAACATCTCCACGCCGGTCTCCGACCCCCAGCCGGGCGACCTGGTGTTCTTTGTGGGCACCTATGACACCAGCGGTATCTCCCATGTGGGCATCTATGTGGGCGACAATATGATGTTGCACTGTGGAGATCCGATTTCCTACACCAATTTGAACACCAGCTACTGGCAGTCTCACTTTTATGCCTACGGCCGGCCGCCGTACAACTGATGGGAGGTGGTAAAGCATCAATATGGTTTCCTACGGGGGCGGTGTCAACAGCACCGCCCTTTTGATCGGCCTGCACCAGCACCGCATCCCGGTGGACCTGATCCTCTTTGCGGATACCGGGGCGGAGCATCCCCACACCTATGCCTACCTGGACATTATGGACCGCTGGCTGAAGGGCCACGGGATGCCGCCCATCACCAGAGTCTACAAGACCACGCGGGACAGCAAGCGGCTGACCCTGGAGCAGGAGTGCTTGCAGAGCGGCACCCTGCCCTCCATCGCCTACGGCTTCAAGCGGTGTTCCCTGAAACACAAGATCGGGCCGCAGGAAAAGTTCTGCAATCACTATTTGCCCTGCCAAAAGGTATGGGCAGCGGGCAAGCGGGTGGTGAAATTCATCGGCTACGACGCCGGCGAGGGCTACCGCAGCGACAAGGTGCTGCTGGGCGACCTGGCCGACCCCAAGTACAGCAAGTGGTATCCCCTGATGGAATGGGGATGGGACCGGGCAGCGTGTATGCAGGCCATTGAAAATGCGGGTCTGCCCCAGCCGGGCAAATCCTCCTGCTTCTTCTGCCCCAGCATGAGGGCGGAGGAGATCATCCACCTGCGGGACCACCACCCGGACCTGTTCCGAAGGGCCATCGCCCTGGAGGACAACGCCCGCCCCAATTTGAAAACGGTCCAGGGCCTGGGCCGTAACTATTCATGGAAAGAACGATATGGAAAGGAGTTTTGCACACATGGCAACTGTTGAGAAGATCCGCCGTGACATTGAAAAGACCAAGGAGAAAATCTCCGAGCAGCAGAAGCGCCTCCGCGCCCTGGAGGCCCAGCTCACCGAGGAGGAGAACCTGGAGATCGTCCGCATGGTCAAAGCGGTGAAGATGGACAACCGGGAGCTGACGGCCTTCCTGAAGGCCTACGCCAGCGGCCTCATCACCCTGCCGGAGGGCATGATGGAGGCGGAGGCCGCGGCGGACCCCGGCGAGAATGAGATGGAGGATACCGAGTATGAAGAATAAGAAGATCATCCGCCTGTTTACGGCGGCCCTGGCCGTGGCGCTCTGTGCCACGGCCTTTGCTGTCCCCGCTTTCGCCGGCGGTGGGGAGGGCGAACCCTACTACACCGAAACTGCCGGGACGGAGGCGGACCCTGCGGAGGACGCCGAGGCCCCGGAGGTCACTATCACTGATGAGGAAGATCCCGCCGGCGATGATAGCGCGGACAATAACACGGAGGCAGACGGGGACACCCTGGACCAGATCACCGAACTGCTGGGCGGCCTGGGGACTGTGACTGTCACCGAGGACGGTATCCTGTTCACCCCTGACACGGAGAAATGGGAAACCCAGCAGACCGGCACCGTGACCACCTGCGGCGGCAACCTGAATGTCCGCACCGGCGCTGGGCTGGATAACGACGCCTTCACCCAGCTTCCCGATGGGGCGCAGGTAGAAGTCATCGGCACCGAGGGCGAATGGGTCAAGGTGCTTCTGCCGGAGCGGGAGGGCTATGTTCATTCCGACTACCTGACCATCACGGACACGGGCAGCTTCTCCCTCTCCCTGGACGGGACGGACCTCTCCGCCCTGCTGGAGCTGTTCGCCTCCGACCTCTCCGGGGGCGGAGGGGCAGCCCTGACACCGGATGGGAACCTGTCCCTCATTGACGACCTGGGCGGGACATCCTCCGGCAAGCAGTTCATCACGGTGGAGACAAAGGGCGGCAACGTGTTCTATCTCATCATTGACCGGGACGACGAGGGGGCGCAGACGGTTCACTTCCTCAACCAGGTGGATGAGGCGGACCTGATGGCCCTGCTGGAGGATGGAGAGACCCAGGAGGAGCCCGCGGTCTGCACCTGCGCCGAGAAGTGCCAGGCCGGGGCGGTGAACACCTCCTGCCCGGTCTGCTCTGTCAATATGAGCGAGTGCGCCGGTGTGGAACCGGAGGCTGAACCCGAACCGGAGCCGGAGGAGGAGTCCGGCGGTGGCGGCGCCCTGGCACTGGTCCTGGTGCTGCTGGTGCTGGGCGGCGGCGGGGCCTTCGCCTACATCAAATTCATCAAGCCCAAGCAGGCGGCCAAGGCCAGCGCGGACCCGGACGACTATGATTTTGAGGACGAGGAGGAATATATCAACGAGGATGCCCCTGAACCGGAAGAAACGGAGGAGACGAAATGAAGCTGGTGATCTGCGAGAAACCGAGTGTTGCAAAAGCCGTTGCGTCGGCCCTGGGTGTAACATCCAGGGCCGATGGCTGTTTTGAAGGGAACGGGCTCATCGTTTCCTGGTGCGTGGGGCATCTGGTGTCCCCGATGGATGCGGCCGGGTATGACCCCGGCTATAAGAAGTGGAAGTATGACGACCTTCCCATCCTGCCGGAGCCCTTCCGCTATGTGCTGGCGAAGGACAAGGAGGACGCCTTCCAGAACTTGAAGCGCCTTATGGAGCGGGAGGACGTCACCGAGCTGGTCAACGCCTGCGACGCCGGGCGGGAGGGCGAGCTCATCTTCCGACTGGTCTATGAGATGGCGGGTTGCCGGAAGCCCTTCTCCCGCCTGTGGATCTCCTCGATGGAGGACGCAGCGATCCGGGAGGGCTTCGCTGACCTGCGCCCCGGCGCTGAATACGACCCGCTGTATCAGTCCGCCCTCTGCCGCCAGAAAGCGGACTGGCTCATCGGGATCAACGCCACAAGACTTTTTTCTGTCCTCTACCACCGCACCCTGAATGTGGGGCGGGTGCAGACGCCCACCCTTGCCATGCTGGTGGACTGGGACAGCAAAATCACAATGTTCCGCAAGGAGAAGTACCACCATGTACGCCTGACCCTGGGCGGGACCGAGGCGGTATCGGAGAAGATCGCCGCCCCGGAGGAGGCGGAGGCCCTGCAGGCGGCCTGTGCCGGCGCGGAGGCGGTCTGCGCTTCCGTCACCCGTGAACAGAAGAAAGAAGCGCCGCCCAGGCTCTACGACCTGACCACCTTGCAGCGGGAGGCCAACCGTATCTTCGGCTACACGGCGAAGCAGACGCTGGACTGCGCGCAATCCCTCTACGAGAAAAAGCTGCTGACCTATCCCCGGACGGACAGCCGGTATCTGACCGCCGATATGGCGGAGACCGCTTCGGCGGTCCTCCACCTGGCGGCCAAGGTGCCGCCCTTTGACGGGTGCGGGGAGTTCTTCCCGGATGTGACTTTACTGGTGAACGATGGGAAGGTGTCCGACCACCACGCTATCATCCCTACCCTGGAGCTGGAGAAGGCCAGTCTATCCGAACTGCCCGTGGGCGAGCGGAACCTTCTCCTGCTGGTCTGCCGGGAGCTGCTGTGCGCGGCGGCGGAGCCCTTTGTGTACGAAACTGTCACGGCGACCTTTACCTGCGGCGGGCACACCTTCACCGCCAAGGGACGCCATGTGCTGTCCCAGGGATGGAAGGACATTGACCGCATTTTCCGCGCCTCCCTGAAGGAGCAGCCGGAGGACGAGGCGGAACCCGCCGCCCTGCCGGATTTCACCGAGGGTCAACTTTTTGACCAGGTGGAGGCCGCTGTCACCGAGCACTTCACCGCACCGCCCAAGGCCTACACGGAGGACACCCTCCTGGCGGCGATGGAGACTGCCGGAAAAGAGGATATGCCGGAGGACGCCGAGCGCAAGGGCCTGGGCACCCCGGCCACCAGGGCGGCGATCCTGGAGAAGCTGGTGGCGGCCGGATTTGTGGAGCGCAAGGGCAAAAGCCTCATCCCCACCAAGGCGGGGATCAACCTGGTCACCGTCCTGCCGGACACCCTGACCTCTCCCATGCTCACGGCGGAGTGGGAGCAGAAGTTGACCGCCATCGCCAGGGGCGAGGGCGACCCCGCCGCGTTCATGGCGGGGATCTCTGACATGGCGCGGGAGCTGGTGAAAACCTATTCCCACATCTCCGAGGAGGGGCAGAAGCTGTTTGCCCCGGAGCAGGAGGCCGTGGGCCTCTGCCCCCGCTGCGGCAAGCCGGTCTATGAAGGCAGGAAGAACTTTTACTGCTCCGACCGCTCCTGCCGTTTTGTCCTTTGGAAGGACGACCGTTTCTGGACCTCCCGCAAAAAGGAACTGACCCGCAAGATGGCTGCTGACCTTTTGAAGAAGGGCCGCACCTCCGTCAAGGGGATGTGGTCTGAAAAGAAGGGCGCCGCCTATGACGCGGTGGTGGTGCTGGACGATACCGGCGAGAAGTATGTCCGCTTCAAGCTGGAGTTCCCCAAACGGAAGGAGGGCGTGAATGGCAAAAAGTAAATCGGATATTTCCCTGAATGATCTGAAAGCAATGCTCCCCCAGGAGGGGAGCATTGCGGAGCAGGAGGCGGCACTTCGGGCTTTGACCACCCTTTCTCAGGAGGACCGGAACCTTCTGGCCGCTGTGCAGGAGTCTCCCTATCGTCTGACCACGCTGGAGCAATTTCGGGAGTTCCCCGCCAATACCGAGTATTTCATCCTGGAGTCCCGTGTCAATAAACTGGATACGCTGGGATGGCGCTATCTGTTTGAGCATACAGATATAGTTTTCCCGGATGAGTTGCTGAAGGCCATTGATCCCGTTCCTTTTGGCAAATACGCCATGCAGGAGGAACAGGGCTGTTTTACCAGCAGGGGCTATTTAACGCTGTCCGGGGACGAGTGGCAGCATGACCGCCCCCAGGAGAAGCAGACGGACCGGAAACCCTCCATCAAGGAACGGCTGGAGCAGAGCAAGCAGGAGTGCATGGGAAAAAACAAGGCGCCGGCGCCCCACAAGGGGAAGTCCGAGCCGGAATTGTAAGGAGGTGCGTATATGCCCCATTATGAATATGACAAGGATTATCCCTTCGCCGCCTTCATCACCAACTTGGGCAAGTACAACGAGGGCTCCCTGGTGGGTGAATGGGTGAAGTTCCCCACCACGGCGGAGGAGCTGCAAAAGGTGTTTGAGCGGATCGGCATTGGCTCCAAGGACGACTTCGGGCAGCCCTATGAGGAGTGGTTCATCACCGACTATGACTGCTATGTGGACGGCCTCTATGACAAGCTGGGCGAGTATGAGAACCTGGACGAGCTCAACTACCTGGCCTCCAAGCTGGACGAGATGAGCCAGGGCGAGTACGAGCAGTTCCAGGCGGCTATGGAGATCGGCGACCATTCCGGCAGTTTGCAGGAGATCATCAACCTGACCGAGAACCTGGACTGCTACGATGTGTACCCCGACATCCGCGACCATGACGACCTGGGCCGGTATTACATTGAGGAGCTGGACGCCATGCAGGTGCCGGAGCACCTGCGGAACTACATCGACTACGAGGCCTACGGGCGGGACGTCGCCCTGGAGGAGGGCGGCGAATTTACCGACTTCGGCTATGTGCGGGATACCGGGGACACCTTCCATGAATATTACGATGGCGAACACGGCAGTATCCCGGAGGAATACCGGGTGATGACCTTCCAGGACGATATTCCCGAAGAAGAAATTTCGGAATGGGCAATGGACATTGCCTACGATATGGACGAGTTTTTTCGCCAGCACGACCCGCAGTACGCCGCCGAGCACCCGGAGGAACATGCGGCGAGGGAGGAAATTTACGAAAACCTGATGGCCGGCCGCATTTCCGCCCTGGATGAGAAGCTGGCCGCCCTGGGGCAGACCCAGGAGGACTATCTGCCTTCCGAAATCGAGAAGTTCAAGGACGCCACCGGGTATGAGGAATTTCTTGACTTTGATCCGGCTGTAATCAAAGCGGCACTGGAGGACCCGGACAAGTCCCATGTGGACGAGATGCTGGCCTTTGCGGAGCAGGCGGGCCGGGACTATGAGGCGGAGCTGGCCGGGCAGGCCACGGCACCCTCCCCGGATGACCGGGAGACCGGCGAAACAGTGCGGACCCCCAGGGGCACCTTCTATGTGACGGATATGAGCCGGGAACAGATGGAGGCGGCCGGGTATGGCTTCCACCACCAGTCTGACGATGGGAAGTATCTCATCATGGGCAACGGCTCCCGCTCTTTCGCTATCCGCAATGAGGAGGCCCAGGAGCACGCCGCCCCGGAGAAAATGATGGTCCTTGTGGTAGAGCCGATGAAGGAACCCTACCTGAAGGAGATCGACCTTGGCCTCCATTCGCTGCAAGCGGAGGTGGGCGGCGACATTGCCGCCTCCTATCCCTTCTCTGACCCGGTGGGGCTGGTCTGCAACGATGAGGGCAAGCTGATCGGCCTGGAGCTGAACCGGGGCCTGCGGGATGAGGATGGAAACCTCTATGACATCATGGCCGGCACCTTCCTGGTGGTGGGCCTGGGTGAGGAGGACTTCACCTCGCTGCCCCCGGAGCTGGCGCAGAAGTATATGGAACACTTCAAGCAACCGGAGCAATTTATTAACCTGAACGGGCAGATCATCGCCCTGCCGGTGGAACCGGAGAACCCCCTTCGCACCGCAGAGATGACCGTGGAGGACGACTACGGGATGATTGATGGGGTCATCAACAACGGCCGCAAGGGCGAGGAGCTGGAGGCGGCGAAGGGTGAGGTGCGCCGGACCTCCCCGGAGAAAAAGCCCTCCATCCGGGAACGGCTGGAGGAGGCGAAAAAGGAGTGCGGCGAACGCAAGCCCCCGGACAAAGCCCACCAGAAGAAGCCCCCGGAGCACGACCTATGAGCCGGAGCAAGAAGTGGCGGCTGGAATGGGCTTTCTTCCTGGGGGAGAACGGCCGCCGCAAGTACAACAAGGTCTGCAAGGGCTGCGCCCACCCCTGCAAGCAGAGCTTCCGGGCTGTCCTCATCGCCTGTCCCCATTACCAGTCCGCACGCTCAAAAAAGTGCGGCGATAGAGGTTGAAAATGGGGCGAAAAATCGCTTGTGGCGGCTTTTCCGGGAGTAGCCTTTATGATTACCATGTGGGCGTGCCCCTCCGATTTGATGGGTGCAGAGAGGCTGTTTTGAACACTTTTCCATAACAGAGCGGGAGCGCCGCCTTCGGTTTGAGCCGAAGGTGACGCTCCCGCTTCTTTTTTTGTTCTCTTTTTCTCTTTCAATCAGGATCGGACAGGATAGGAAAGATATTCGCCGTAGTAGGCGCTGTGGGAATGTGCGTAAACGGTCATGCTTGCGAAGCTGTGGGAAACGATGTTTGCGGGCTGTGGGAAAGCCGGCGGCTTTTCCATCGGGCCGTGAATGTCTGTTTTCCATCGGCGGAGCGGCCGTTTTCCACATTTCCATAGTGCGGTTATCCCACGATCAGACGGTAGATGGTGAGGGGTACATACCACGCCGCCACCAGCAGGCGCCACACCAGGACAAAGCCCCCGATGAGGCCGCCGATGATGAAGTTCAGCACGAACAGCGCGGCGCCGCCGCCCGGGGAGCCGCCGCCCGGCACGATCCAGACGCACATCCGGTGGATGCCGAAGGGCAGACCGCAGAGTATCCAGAGCCAGAGAAGATCCAGCTCTCCATTCCTGATGCAGGCGGATTTGAAAATGCAGTACAGCAGCCCGGCGATGGCGACGGGCAAAACTGCCTTTTTGAAAAATTCCTTGATGGCCTCGGTTCTCGTCATTCGCACCACCTCCATTCATATCTCCATTATACAGGCAAAATCCAAACAGGCCCAGGGGCTTTTGAAAAGTCTGGAAAAGCGCACAACCGACCCTATTCCAATTCGCTGCTCCGCTGCCTCTGCGGTTCGGCCTCCCTCGGCTTTTCCAGCAGGGCCTCCACATTCTGACGGAGGGTGTCATGCTGCCGTTCCTCCCGCTGGGCTTTTCTATATTCCGATTGCAGGGCGGCCTTCCTGGCGGTGAGCTCGTCCATCTCAGCCCGGAGCCGCTGGGTGGCGGGCAGGGGTACGGCGTCCAGGCGTTTCAGCTCCCTTGCCGCCGCCTCAAACAGAATGATCTCCCCCTCATGCCCCCGGAGGAATTTCTCCTTGTCCCTGGACTGGCGGTATTGGTCATACAGGGGACGGAGCTGGCGGTAGGTGGCGGCGTGCTTCATGGTGAGAGTCAGCCGCTCCATTTCCTTCTCCGTTGCCCGGAGGGCTGCTTTCACCCTGGCGGTGGCGGCCGCCGCCCCGTTGCAACGCTCGGTCAGCTCCTCATAGCTGGAGATCCCATGTTCGGTCAGAAAGTTCAGCGTTTCAGCGGCCCGTTTCAAATTCTCGATGGTCGCCCAGTGCTTGTAACCGGCGCTCTGCTGGGCTTTGAGATTGTTCTGGATGTCGATGAGCAGGCTGGGCTTCCCGGTGCGCTGCTGGGGCTGGCGGGAGGGCCTGGACCTTCCGGCGATCCGGGCGGTCAGTGCCTCCTCGGCATAATCAGCACCCAGGGTTTTCAGTCGGGTGAACCTCTCCTGGCCCGGAGCCCTGGCGGATATGTACTTGCCTCGTTTCAGCTCGTACCCTTCCCGCTGGAGGCGGAGGAGCAGGTCCTCCAGGTCGGAGCAGCCGGGCAGGAGCCGGTCAATGGCGGCACGCAGCTTCGCCTTGTAGCTGGTGCCGTTCTGTTCCGCCTGATGCTCAATGTAGCTCTTGCCCTTGTCCCGGCCGGGAACGATGACGGACAGGCCATGTTCTTTGCAGATCCGGTCGCTGGTGCGGCGGATGAAGTGATAGCTCCGCTTATTGGAGTGATAGTGCTTGTGGTCCTGAAAGCTGACCGCATTGAAAATCAGGTGATTATGGACGTGGTCTCTGTCTATGTGGGTGGTAAGGACAAATTCATACTTGCCGCCCAGGACCTCCCGCGCCAGCTCCATGCCGATCCGGTGGGCTTCCTCCGGCGTAACCTCCCCAGGCTCAAACGCCTGGATGAGGTGCCTGCCCAGGTTCGTGCCCTTGTCGATGGCATGGCGGCGGGTCCAGGCAAATTCGATGTCGGCGGTCTCGGCGGAGCAGCCGAAGGAGGACACCAGCAGTTTCCCATCTGTCTTATCGGGATTGCAGATATAGTCAATGGCCGCTTTCAGCGTTGACTTAATAGGATGCGTCTTTGTAACTGCCATATCTGCTCCATCCTCTCCCGGATCTCCTCCATGTCGGCCTGGTAGGCCGGACCGCCGGCGTTTAACCGCTTGGCGATCTGGTTGATGTTCCGGCCGATGGCGGAGAGGGCGCGGGTCATCTCCTTGATGTCGGTGGTGTCCACCTGGATGATGTACCCATCAATCGCCATTTTGCGGAGATAGGCGCCGCTCCGCTTTGTGTGGAGCTGGGTCATTTTCTCCTCAATGAGCCGCTTTTCCTCCTCTGTCACCCAAAACTTCATCTGGATATTTCTCTTTCGGTTTTCCATTTCCGCGCCGCCTTTCGGTATAAGGGTTTGGGATTATCCCAACAAGCATTTTTCGCAAACGGGTACTCGTTTGCTGTGCTTGCTATCTACTCCATACCCCTACCGAAAGGCGGTATTTGTTGCGCATTCCCTTGATTTTGGACGCAAAAAAAGATTGCAGCCGCCATGCGCTGCAATCTCCCGATT
>ENA-OYYE01000722-OYYE01000722.1-human-gut-metagenome-genome-assembly--contig:-NODE-722-length-15503-cov-9.166429_pt1 | contig 15503 bp, 6 predicted proteins | sample MGYA00243244_ERZ653437 | MGnify/ENA primary metagenome ERZ653437 (study PRJEB26926, sample SAMN06165130) | human gut metagenome | biome: ENVO:00009003; feature: ENVO:2100002; material: ENVO:00002003...
ACGAGATAGGCTCCGGTCTCGTGGGCTCGGAGATGTGTATAAGAGACAGCCGTAGCAGAGACGGGGGGATCTGCCGGGGCGGGAGTCTCGGTTTTCTGAATCGAGGGCGCTTCCGGTGCGGTCGAAGTGGTTGGGGTAGTGACCGGAGTGATTTCTTCGATCGGTTGACCAGTGTTTCCCGGAGCATATTTTAATTCTGCTTCTGCCCGGGCTTTTTCTTCCATACGGAGTTTTTCTTCCGCTTCTTTCCGGGCGCGTCGTGTCTTTTGTTCTTCCTTTGCCGCATTGACGAATATGTCGTTATATTCTTCCCGGTTGGCAAGTATGTTGTCAAGTTCCTCATCTGATTTTTCGGCCATTTTAGCCCTCGCAGACTCAGCCTGACGATAAGTTTCGCGATTCTCTTTTTCCTGGCGGGCGGCTTGTACAAAAGAGGCATTATATTCTTCGGGGTTTTCGAGAATATAATTCAGGTCGGCATCCGATTTAGCTGTCAACTTGGTGCGAAGACCGGGATCGACCGCCGCTTGCGCTGTTCCGACAGGAGTAATAACTTGTTTGGGAGCATTGCCTTCTGAAGATTGTCCCAAAACGACTGCATCGGTCGGTTGAAGCACGGTATTTTTAATAGTTGTCCATCCACACAAGAGCATGATAAATGCTATCAAACTAAATATTCCGCCAAGAATAGCTCCTATGATGGGAATAAGGCCGAGTAAAGTTCCGATAAGCCCTACTATCATCGATGAATATAGAGTAGCAGCACCGCTGCGGGCCCTGAGCGGGAAATTAGAAGAACTTCTTAAACGTCCGTAACCGCCTAACATAACAAAGAAAGCGACAATGTCGAATATGAAACAGAATATTCCACCTATAAGAGGAATATAGTCTACGAAAATGGCTACCAAAGTCCAGACAACACCGCTTCGTATCTTGAGAACGCCGACTTGCGCTTCCCCGATTTGTAACACGGAGAATGCTCTCAAACTGGATAAATACATAAAATATCCAATGACTATCAGTAAAGTTGCGAAGTATCCCATGATATCCCATTGATCCGGGGCAAAATTCGCGGATTGGCCGTCCAGTATATCCAGAAACGTACCGACATCATTCAAACTACTGATGTAATTGAGAATCTGTTTGGCCACACCGGCCAATGTGATTAGAATAATTGCATTCAGAATGCTTGCGGCTTTCGAGCGCCATTCGCTTTGTGTTACCATAGCTTCTATTTTTGTGTTATTAAAGTCTTCTTGCAAAAATGATGAATTTATTTAAATAATTCAAGCAAATAGACGTAATTTCTTATAGGTAATGTGTTGTTTTTTTAAGCGTTGTAACGGCTTTCCGTGATAAATGGCTATCAGATTTCTTTTTACTGACATACTTTTATCGCGGCGATATCTGCATTGCGTGAAGATTTGTCTGTCCGGAATGCCTTATTTTACATCTTTTATATGCAGGGCATTTACTCTTTTTTAACTCCGAAAACCTCGTAATCAACGGATAATCCTATAATTTTGCCCGAAATTTGTGACAATTTATAGTTGTCACCCGTCTAATACGGTACAATAAACATGAATAGTCAACTTAAATAGGGTATGTTATGAGAATTAAATGGGTCATGTTGCTGGCGGTGTTATGGATATCCGTCTGCGCAACAGCACAGAACACGACAAACACGTCTTTCCAAATTAAAGGAGTTTTACTCGATTCGCTTACGCAGGAGGGAGAGCCTTATGCAACCATCAAGATTGTGAAAAAAGAAGCTCCGGCACGCGCCCTCAAGATGCTGGTAACCGATACGAACGGAAAGTTTCAGGAGAAAATATCCGGCAAGGGTAATTTCATTATGACGATTTCTTCCGTAGGCCGAAACAGCATTGTGAAGAACTTCACCGTGAAGCCGGGTGAAAAAGTGGTGGACTTCGGTACACTCTACATTTCAGACGCTTCCAACGAGTTGGGGCAGGTGGAAATCGTGGCGCAGAAGCCTTTGGTGAAAGCCGATATTGACAAGATAGAATATAACGTGCAGGATGACCCGGACTCCAAGTCCAATTCCGTGCTCGAAATGCTCCGTAAAGTTCCGCTCGTAACGGTGGACGGTGAAGACAATATCAAGGTGAACGGCAGCAGCAGTTTCAAGGTATATGTCAACGGCAAGCCCAATAATATGATGAGCAACAATCCGACGGAGGTACTGAAAAGTATGCCCGCCAATTCCATCAAAAACATCGAGGTAATTACGAATCCCGGACCTAAGTACGATGCCGAAGGGGTGGGAGGTATCCTGAACATCGTCACCGTGGGAAGCGGATTGGAAGGATATACCGCAACCTTTAGCGGGAACGTGAGCAACCGCGGAGCCGGCGGCGGCCTGTTCGGTACTGTGAAAAGCGGCAAACTGACGGTCAGCGCCCGCTACAACTATAATTATAATAACCAGCCCCGCAGCTATTCCGGTGGCAACCGCCGCATCGTGGGCGAGGTGAACAGCAATTCTTCCAATCTGGACTACAATGGTACCAGCAAAGGACACGGCAATTTCCAGTCCGGCAGCATGGAGGCCAGCTATGAAATAGATACCTTGCGCCTGATAACCATGTCTTTCGGCTTGTGGGGAGGAAGAAATAAGAGCACGGGGGAAACCAATACGTTTGCCACGATGCCCGGCACGGGAGATGAATTGTACAATTATACGTCGGGCAGCAACAGCAAGAGTTCGTGGTATTCCATAGACGGAGGCATCGACTATCAGCGCCTGTTTTCGGTGAAAGACCGTATGCTGACTTTCTCTTATAAAATCAATACGCGTCCCCAGAATTCCGATTCTTATTCCGACTACAACGATATGGAGGCAGCTCCCGACTGGCAGGACTTCCTGAAACGTATGCTCGACCAGCATAATGACGGGAAACAAAGCACTACCGAGCATACCTTGCAGGCCGACTATACCACGCCTATCGGCAAGATACATACGCTGGAGGCAGGTGCCAAGTATATCCTGCGTAATAACAGTTCCGAGGACGACCGCTATGCGCGCGAGCCCGGAAGCAATGGCGGTTATGAGTTTGATGAGGCTTACAGTTCGCATTACAAACACCTGAACGATATTTTGGCGGCTTATGCCGGTTACGGCTTGCGGGTGAAGAAACTGTCGGGCCGGTTGGGCGTGCGCTACGAGCATACCATACAGGATGTGAAATTCCTCGTGGGCCGGGGACAGGACTTTACGAAGAACTTCGACGACGTGGTTCCTTCGGCAAGCATCGGCTGGAAGCTGACGGATATGTCCAACCTCCGTTTCGGGTATAATATGCGCATCTATCGTCCGGGCATCTGGTATCTGAATCCTTACCTGAACGACAGTAATCCGACCAACATCAGCCAGGGTAATCCGGATTTGGACAGTGAGAAGAGTCATGCGTTTAACCTGAGTTACAGTAACTTCACGCAGAAGTTCAATATCAACCTCTCCTTGCGCTACTCGTTCACCAACAACAGCATCGAACAGATAACGGAACTCGTGCCGGACGAAACCCTGGTGGACAAGGGATTGCAGAATCCTACCGGTAAGGATGTCCTCTATTCTACTTACCAGAATATCGGTAAGAGCAAAAATGCCAGCCTGAGCGGCTATGTGAACTGGAATGCTACTTCCAACACGCGTGTCTACATGAATCTGTATGGCAACTATTCTTATATGGATGACGGTAAGGACCTTAAGAACGATGGCTGGAGTCTTTTTGCTTACGGAGGCATCCAGCAGACGTTGCCCAAGGACTGGCGCATCAGCCTGAATGTGTTCGGACAGACTCCCTGGATTATGCTTCAGGGGAAAGGTAGCAGTTTCTTCGACTATGGTTTGAGCGTGAACAAATCTTTCCTGAAGAAGCGTCTCACCTTGTCCGCTTTTGCCAGCAACTTCTTCAAGAAGTATATGAACCAGGATAATACTCTGCAAGACACTAACTTCATTCAGGAGAGTTGGAGCAAATACAGTCGCCAACGCTTCGGTGTGAGCATCAGCTATCGCATCGGTGAGTTGAAGGCGAGTGTGAAGAAAGCCGCCCGCACCATCAGTAACGATGACGTGAAGAGTGGAGGCGGCGGAGAAGGCGGAGGGGCCGAATAAATTAAGATTGAACACAGAGGCACGGAGGCACAGAGTTTTTTTATTTTGAATAAGGTAGTGAGTATTTATGCTCACTTGAAAAAACTCTGTGTCTCTGTGCCTCTGTGTTTAATTCTCTTTTGCTATTTAGAATATTCCAGACAGCATACGGAACCGTCCATTGTCATGACAATGAGGCGGTTTTTTCCTGCATTCTTCAGTGAGGTGACGGCGGAATGGGCAATCTTACGGCTCCAGGCAATGCCGCTTCCGTCCGTCTTGACGGCATGTAGCACTCCGAATTCCGTAGGAATGAACACATACTCGTCCGTTGTCTCCATGCGGGTGGGGATGAAATTGCTTTGATAAGGCATTTCCGTATTCCACAGGGTGCGGTACGTCCCGGCGGATATATCGACTGCTGTGATATTATTCTTGATACCTTTTATATACATCGTCTTTCGGTCCGGCGAGAAGCCGAGAGACTCGCGTCCTTTCGCTTCGTCCGATGCCCAGAGGATATGCCCGTCCTGCGGCCGGAACGCACGTACGAAGTAGTCCGAACTCAGGACGATGACCAGCTCCCCTTCCTTTCCGTCGGCCGACTTGTACAGAAGCACTACCGGCCAGCACGCTCCGGGTGAGAAATATCTTCCCCGTCCGGTGTCGAATTCCCAGACCTTCTTTCCCGTCTGGCGGTCGATGGCGTAGAACATTGCGCCCCATGTGCCGGTATAAACCCGTTCCGGGTCGGTAGCGGGGCGCGATTCCATATATCCTTTTAATCCTTCGCATATCCAGTTCGGCACACCGTCGGTCAGGCGGATGGAATAGAACTTGCCGTTGCTGCTGCCGATATGGATGTTGCCGTCCGCTACCGTGGGGCACGCCACGATGGGGTAGCCGGTGTCGTACTTCCATTGCACACTGCCGTTTCGCTTGTCTAAAGCATAAATACATCCGTCGCAGGAAGAAACCACGACCGATTGGGAAGTGATGAACGGTGCGGAGAAAATCTTATTTCCGGTGCGATATTTCCAGCGTGTTTTCCCGTTTCCGGCATCGAGGGCATGAACCACTCCGGCTGTATTGGTGTAGACATATAGCTGTCCGTCTATGCTTCCTTGCGAAGCCACATCGGTCACGTCATTCAGTCTCCATACTTCCTGCACTGCCGGATGGAATACGATGGTGTGCCATACGGGCCGTGTCTCTGTCTGAATGATGCGTTCGCGGAATTGTAGGGTATCGCCGTGCAGGCTGACCAGGTTATAGCCTCCTATCGGGTCTTTCCGCCGGAGCGAAGAACGGCCTATCACTCCTGGGATGCCGTCGGCATCGTAGGCGCGGTTGGTGTGCAGGTGTCCGGCAAGTACGGCTTGTGTGTTGCGGGTCTTGAGTAGGCTCATTATCTCCCGGCAGTTGCTTAAATCATCGTTTAGCGGGAAATGGTTGACAAAAATCACCGGCTGTCCGGCGGGGGTAGCGGTCAGGACGGAGTCCAGCCAAAGGACTTCTTCCCGTGGAATGTGCGGCGGTCCCATGCGTAGGCTGGGGCCGGCACCGCAACCGATAAAGCGGACTCCTTGCCGGTCGTAACAGAAATGGGAAGCATGGAATATCTTGTCGAACATGGTGCATCCGTTTTCGCTCCAGTTGACATCGTGGTTGCCAGGCAGCAGCAGATAAGGCTTCTTGAAATTCCTCAGTATCTCGTCCAGCAGGAGGAACTCCTTCGTATCGCCGAACTCCGTAACGTCTCCGCTCAGAAGGATGAAATCTACTTCCGGATTGGCGTTGATGTCTTCAATCGCCTTTCGCAAATCGTCTTCGGCATAGGCAAAGGAATTGAGATGTACATCACTGAGCCACGCAAAGGTGAAATTGCGTTGACCGCCGGAAGGGGAATGGGAAAGGCTGTCTTGCCCGTAGAGAAACGCAGACAGCGCCATCGCGCAGATGGCTGATAAAAACTTTTTCATGATGATGATTGATTGGTATTTGCCAAAGATACGGTGTTTTGTCGAAAAAGGGAAGTGAGTTTATAAGTTTTTGAGTTGGTGAGTTCTTAAGGTTAGGCGCGGATTTCACGGATCCCGCGGATTTCTTTAAACTTATCCGTGATTTTCCATGAAATCCGCGCCTAAAACTTAAGAACTTAAAAACTCCTGCCCTCAACTCAAAAACTTAAAAACTCCCCCACTTAAGAACTCAAAAATTACTCTTCGCTTTTGAATCCTAATTTCTGTAACCCGTTCTGCACATCGGGATGGCTCATAAATAATTTCCAGAGCAGTCCGGTGCGATAGTTCTCAATCATCACGACGATAGGACCCTGGTCGATGGCCAAGTATCGTTTGGGATACCAGTTGTCCGTTTCGCTGAAAGCATCGTAGAAACCGTAGGGGCCGAACACCTTATCGCCCATGCCGTAGAGGTGGCGCATCACCTGCATGGAATATTCCGGAGTGTAGACGATGGACGACAAGGCGGCCGTGGGAGCGATGACACCCCGGTCGTCCTGCTCGTTGGGGGCGTGGGCGGCATATCCGTCGACTGAGTAACTGGCCGTCAAACCCCAGCAATCGGGGCCGAAACCTTTGTAATGTTTCGGGTTGCGGATGCAGTATGCCCGGTTTACGAGCGTCAGGTTGCGCATCTCGTCGAAGTAGCTGGGACAATATTCGTCTTTCAGTCCGGTAGGGTTCAGACCGAGAAAAGAGTATTGCGCCCAGAATAACGGGCCTGCCACCGTACCTTGATAGCGGAGATGCAGCTTGATGTCCTCTACGATATGCGGGTCGACGATAGCGCCGTTCTGCGCCCAACCATCGTGGTAGACGGCGGCGGGTACGCCGTGCGTGGGAGAAGCGGCAGCGAGTATGTACATGATGAGGCATTCGTTGTATCCATGCACCGGGAAGTTCATCGCCCAGCCGTATTCGGGACTCCAATGCCAGTAGAGCACGTTCTGGTCGCCCTGACGGTAAAAGTTCCAGTCTACTTCACGCCACAGCTTGTCGATGCGGGAGGCAAGCTCCTTCTCAGCCTCGTTGCCATCCGCGTAATACTGATGTACGGCAAGGAGGGCTTGCATGATAAAGGCTGTCTCCACCAGATCGCCGCCGTTATCCATCTTGCCGAAAGGCTTCACCTTGCCGGTGTCGCCGTACCACCAATGAGGGTAGGCGCCGTGGAATCGGTCGGCTGTTTCCAGAAAAGAGACGATGCGCTCCATGCGTGCCAAGCCCTCCTCGCGGGTGACGTAGCCGCGGTCGATGCCGGCAAGTATGGCCATGATGCCGAATCCGCTGCCGCCCGAAGTCACCACATTCTGGTCGTTTTCGGGATAGACACCGTCCATGTGGATGCGCTCGCGTGCCAGGCCGCTATTGGGCTCGGCACCCTCCCAGAAATAATTGAAGGTGCGCCGTTGGACGGTGTCCATCAGGGCATCGTCGCTCAGCGATTCTCCCGGCTTGCCGGTTTTCTTCTGTCCGCAGGCTCCGAAGAGTAACGACAGGTAGAGTAGGGGTAAAAAGAGTAAGATAGGTTTCATAAAATTCAAATCATGGTTCATTCTTGAAATGGGTGTTCCGACAGAAGGCGTTCGCGCATCACCTCAGGGTGATACGCGCCGTATTCGTTGCCCGGCTGCTTCCGCCGATGTAAAGGTCGAACTCACCCGGTTCGGCCACGTGGTTCAGGTCGTAATCGTAGAACCGCAGCAATTCGGGTGTGATGGTGAATGCCACCGTCTTGCTTTCGCCCGCACGGAGGAAAACCCGTTGGAAGCCTTTCAGCTCCCGGACAGGGCGGGTAATGCTTCCCACCAGGTCGCGGATATAAAGCTGTACCACTTCCGCGCCGTCGCGTCCGCCGGTGTTGGTGACGGTGACAACGGCCGTCAGCGAACCGTCTTGCGACAAGGAGGGGCTGCTCAGAGCTATATCGCTGTATTGGAAAGTGGTGTACGACAATCCGTAGCCGAAGGGGTAGAGCGGGTCGTTGTCCACATCCAGGTAGTTGCTCCGGAATTTCTCGAACCACTTGCCTGCCTGGAGCGGACGTCCGGTGTTCTTGTGATTATAGAACAACGGTATTTGCCCAACATTCTTCGGGAAGGTCATGGTCAGTTTTCCGCTCGGGTTTACGTCGCCGAAGAGTACGTCGCCGATGGCATAGGCGGCTTCGCTTCCACCGAACCATACGTTCAATATGGCAGGTACGTTTTCCTGCTCCCAGGTCAGGGTCAGAGGACGGCCGGTAAACAGCGTCAGCACTACCGGCTTGCCGGTTTTCAGCAGAGCTTCCAGCAAGACGCGCTGCACATCCGGAAGGTTCAGGTCGGTGCGGCTGGAACTTTCGCCGCTCATCTCGGAAGACTCTCCCAAGGCGGCTACGATTACGTCGGCACCGGCGGCTACTTTCAGCGCCTCGTCCAGTAATTCCTTGTCCGTACGCTTGTCACGGTTGAGTGAGCGGCCGAACATGGTGGCCCGTTCCTCATAAGCGGCATCTCCGATGAGGTTGCTGCCTTTGGCGTAGGTGATGTTGACTTTTCCCGCCATCATCTCTTTCAGCCCTTCGTACAGCGACGGATAGTCGTTCAGTCGGGCGGCTACGCTCCAAGTGCCCGGCATATTGCTGCGGGTATTTCCCAACGGGCCGATGATGGCTACCGTGCCCTGCTTCTTCAGGGGGAGGACAGGCGAGTTGGCGTTTCCGGCTTTTCCTGCCTGCATCGGTTCGTTCTTCAGGAGTACGAAACTTTCGGCGGCAATCTTGCGGGCGGCGTCGCGGTGCGCCCGGGTGAAGATGTCGCGTGACGGACGGCTGAGGTTGCAGTATTTATAAGGGTTTTCAAACAATCCTAATTTGTACTTCGCTTCCAGGATGCGGCGGCAAGCCTTATCAAGCGTCTTCATGGAGACTTTGCCTTCGGTAATCGATTTGACCAATGTTCCAACGAATCCTTCGCTTACCATATCCATGTCTACCCCGGCGTTGAGCGCGCGTGCCGAAACCGTTTGAAGGTCACCGATGCCATGCTCTATCATTTCGGAGATGCCGGTGAAGTCGGTAACGACAAAGCCTTTGAATCCCCATTGCTTGCGCAATACGTCCGTCAGCAGCCAGCGGTTGGCGGTGGCGGGTATGCCGTCCACTTCGTTGAAAGAAGCCATCATACTGCCTACGCCTGCATCGACGGCAGCCTTGTAGGGGTACATGTATTCATTGAACATGCGGTTGCGGCTCATATCCACCGTATTGTAATCGCGTCCGGCTTCTCCAGCGCCGTACAGGGCGAAATGCTTGGCGCAGGCCATGATTTCATCGTCACGCCTCAGTTGATCGGACAGGTTGTCGCCCTGATATCCCAGCACCATGGCTTGTGCGATGGCTCCGCCGAGGAAGGGGTCTTCGCCGCTGCCTTCGCTGACACGTCCCCAGCGTGGATCGCGGCTGATGTCCACCATCGGGCTGAAAGTCCAGCAGATGCCGTCGGCGCTCGCTTCTACGGCGGCGATATGTGCCGATTCACGAATCGCTTCCATGTCCCAGGTGCAGGATAAGCCCAAAGGAATGGGGAAGATGGTTTCATAACCATGTATTACGTCCATGCCGAACAATAACGGAATGCCCAAGCGGGAATTCTCTACGGCGAGTTTCTGCACGTCGCGTATGTTCGCTACTCCTTTCAGGTTGAACAGTCCGCCCACCAGACCTTGCTCGATTTTGCGGGCGACATCACTACTTTTTGCTTGTCCGGTAGTTATTTCTCCCGTTACGGGAAGGTTCAACTGACCTATTTTCTCTTCCACGGTCATGCGCTTCATCAGTGCGTCGATGAAGCTGTTCATATCCTGTGGAGACTTCTGTGCCTGCATCGTCGAGACGCTTATGAAAGCGACGCTCAACATCAGGCCTGTTCTTTTCAATATCTTCTTCATGTTAAGAATTTTTTTAATGTGCTAATGTGCTGATATGCTAATGGAGGAATGTGCTAATGTGCTAATATGCTAATGTGCTAATGCCATGCGGCGTGAGGGAATATTACTATTATTATATTCTTAGCTTTTCACATTATCCTATTGGTACATGATTACATTTCTACATTAGCATATCATCACATTGGCACATTATTATATTAGTACATTTCTACATTATCACATTGGCATATTGGCACATTAACACATTCCTCCATTAGCACATTAGCATATTAGCACATTAGCACATTAGTAATTAGGATTCTGGATGAGTACGCCATTCGACTTATCAATCTCCTCTTGGGGCAAGGGCAACAAGGCATTCTTGTCCTGATAGTTCTTTCCTGCCGCTTGAAGCACTTCTTTGGCAATGCCCCAGCGGACGAGGTCGTAGAAGCGGTCGGGCTCTAAGGCGAGTTCCACACGGCGTTCGTGACGGATGGCTTCACGCACCACGTTCTGGTCGGTGGAAGTTACCGGCGGTAAGATGTCGAGGTTGTTGCCACGGGCATGGGCGCGCACCTGTTCCAGATAGCCGAGGGCTTCCGTCGTCAGCCCTTTCTCATTGGCCGATTCGGCACCCATCAGCAGAACGTCCGGATAGCGGATGATGCGGATGTTTACCCAGAAACCTTCGTTGGTGTACTTCTTGCGAAGTTCAGGATTGGTGTAGGCTTTCTTGTTGAAGTAGGCACCCATCGCTGTGGAGACGGGCGACTCGCCATAGGGCTTGTTCGTATTCTCGGGCGTAATGGGTTCCTCGATGCTTCGTCGGAAGTAGAGGAGGGTAGCGTCCTTGCGGGGGTCGCCTTCTTCAAAGGCTTTGCCCATCAAGGTTGTAGCCATGTGCCAACCCCATCCCAAGTTCCACTCACCGGCGCCGCGTACGCCTTGCACCTGGCAGAACTGGCTGCCGATGACATCGCTCGCCTTCATGGCTTCGGTCGATTCGCATTGCAACTCGAAGACACTCTCTCCGGTATTCTCGCCCTCCACGGTGAAGACTTTGTCCACCGGCGTGTTCAGGTTGTACTGTCCGGACTTGATGACATCGGTCGAGGCGGTGTACATATTGTCCCAGTCGTTGCGCATCATGTAGGTACGGGCGTGCAGGGAGCGGGCGGCTCCCCAGGTGATTCGGCCTGTGTACTCCGTGGACCATTGCAACGGTAGGCACTTCTCGGCTTCGGTCAGGTCACTGTCTATCTGCTCGTAAATCTTATCCGCCGTCGTCTTGGGGATATTGGCTTCGGCCGATTCCGTCACCTTGAACGTCACTAAGGGCACTTCGCCCCAGGCGCGCACCAGGTTGAAGTAGCAGTAGGCGCGGAAGAAGAGGGCTTCTCCACGGGTACGGACGTTTTCGATGTCGTCCTTGTTCTCGCTTTTCTCCAGATCATCCAGGATTTCATTGCATTGGTAGATGATTTTATAGTTCTGTCCCCAGTAGGCGGTAAGCGTACCGTTGGAGGCGGTGTACTGGAAATCGTCCCACATGGCGGCCTGGTCGGCACCGTCACCGGCATCGCTACCCTTTTCAGAGTCTTCGCTGCGTACCATGTGCACCATGAAGGCCGGTATGCCGGCAGTGATGTTGTAGCTGCGCATCAGGTAGTAAACGTTGTACATCTTTCCGCCCACCAACGCGTTCGGGGCGTCGTCTTCGGTGAACTGCCCCAGTGGGTCGCGGTCCAGGAAGTCGTTGCATGAAGTCAGGGCAAGGGCGGTGACGCCTGCCGCAAGGGATAATATGGTATTCTTTAGTTTCATATAATGGGTGTTTAATAGTTCTTTAGAATGTCAGATTGAACCCGAACGTATAGATAGCCGGCAGCGGGTAACTTCCGTCGTCCACTCCGAAGGCAAGGGCCGAACCGCCCAACTCGGGCGTATAGCCGGTATTATGCTTCCACGTCTTCAGATTCTGGATGTTCACGTAGAGTTTCAACGCTTGTATACCCGCTTTGGAAATCAACGTCCGGTCGAAGTTGTAGGCCAACTGTACATTGCGTATGCGGAAGAAACTGCCGTCTTCGATGTAATACTCCGAGTTCATATTGTTGATGGTATGCTTGGTGTTCAGCAGCGGTTGGGTGTTGCTGGTGCCCGGTCCGTGCCAGCGGTCCAGGCGTTGCCTCATGAAGTTGAACTGGCTCCAGTTGTAGTTGTCCCAGGTGCGGAATATCTGGTTGCCCGCCTGTCCCATCATGTCGATGCCCAGTTCCCAGTTCTTATAGTTCAGGCCGAGCGTGATACCGTAAGTGACGTCGGGGGTAGGGTCGCCAATCATGGTACGGTCGGCGGTGGTAATCTCTCCGTCGCGGTTTACGTCGACAAACTTAAGGTCGCCCGGGGTTACCGTGGCCAGGGTATTCTTGGGGGAGTTGGCTATTTCTTCTTCCGTCTGGTATACGCCTTCTACCTTGTATCCGTAGAAGTAACCGATGGGATAGCCTGCCATCGTGTAGCTCTCGCTCTTGGGGCCGGCAATGATGGAGTATCCTTCCTGCACCAGGCTCAGCACTTTGTTCTTGATGGTGGTGAGGTTGACGCCGATATTATAGCCCCAGTCGCCTATCTCGTCGCGCCAGTTGGCGGCGAGTTCCACCCCTTTGTTCTCGATGGAGCCGAGGTTGCCGATGCCCGGTACCGTGCCCGATATGCCGGGTACTTCTGCCAGCAGGTCTTTGGTCGTCTTCTTGTAGTAGACGCCCTCGAAATGCAGACGGTTGCGCAGGAAGTTGGCTTCTGCACCTACTTCCCAAGCTTCCACCTTCTCCCAGCGGAGGCTGGGATTGGGCAGGTAAGAGAGCTGGTAGCCCGGATAGATGGCGGATGGCTTGCCGAAGACGGCGGAATAAGCATTGGTCAGCAAGGGCTCTGCCGGATAGGCGCGGTCCAGGTTCTGGTTACCCAGTGTACCCCAAGAACCTTTCAGTTTCAGCATGTCCAGCCAGGTGATATCTTTCATGAACTCCTCTTCCGTCATCAGCCAGCCGGCGCCGATGGAGTAGAAGTTCTGCCATTGGTTGCCCGTGTAGGAGAAGGCGGACGAACCGTCGCGACGGTAAGAACCGTTCAGCAGGTAGCGCCCTTTGAAGTTGTAGAGCACGCGCGCCAGGATGGAGACGGTGCTTCGCTCCCATTGCGTACTTTCGTTGGTGGAGGTGGCGGCGTCGCCGATGCTTACGTACCACTTGTCGGGATTGTCGGGAATCACCAGCCCTACGCCCTGTGTACGTGCGGCACCCAGTCGTTCCAGCTTATTATAATAGGTGGTGAAACCTGCCGTGGCGGTCACGCTGTGGTCACCCCACGAGTTGTTGTAGGTCAGCAGGTAGTCGCTCTGTACTTTCGATTCGGTTTCTTTGGCCTGGCTCACACCGGTCTTGCCGTCGCCCAGCGTCACGACGTTTCCTTCCACGCTGCTGTCGTACACCTTGATAATAGGCGTATAGGTGCGGGTGCTGTTGGAAGCATAGTCCATGGAGTACATCACCCGGAACTGGAAATGTTCCAGAAAATCCCATTCGCCGTAGACGTTGCCCGAGCCGCGGTAGTTTTCGGCGCGGGTGGTATTGGCTTTCAGGGTGACGTCCACCATCGGGTTGTTCATCTGTGCCTTCTGGAAGTTGGGCAGGGTGGTGTATAAGCCGTATTCTTCATTGAACACCGGAACCACCGGCGCTGCACGCAGGGCGGTCGCCACGCTTTTGCTGTCGGCAGGCAGCAGGCGGGCGCCGTTGAACTGGAAACCCACTTTCAGGTTATCCGTCAGCTTGTAGTCGCTGCTGATGTTCATGGTCACTTTCCTGAATTTCTCATGCTTGATGTTCCCCTGTTCGTAGGCATAGCCCACACCGAGGTAGAAGCTGTTCTTGGCAGAGGCGGAGGCGATGCTGATGTTGTTGTTGGTGATGAAAGCAGTCTGGAAGATTTCGTCCTGCCAATTGGTATTTCCCGTCCAGGGGGTGAAGTCATACTCCGGATTGCCTTCGTTCCTTAACTGCTCGTTATACAGCAGTTTGAAACCTTCGGCATCCGTCAGTGCAATCTTGTTTGTAATGGCTTTGAAACCGAACGAGCCGTTGATGTTGACGCGTGCCTGTCCTTCGCGGGCTTTCTTGGTGGTGATGATAATCACGCCGTTGGCGCCTCGCACACCGAAGATGGCGAGTGACGAAGGGTCTTTCAGGATTTCCATCGACTCGATGTCCTGCGGATTCAGGAAGTTGATGTTGTCATTGAACAGTCCGTCCACTACGTACAAGGGCTTATAGCCGTTGATGGAATTCGTACCGCGCACACGGATTTCGGGGTCGGCACCCGCTTGACCGGAGTTGATGACCTGCACGCCCGCCACTCTTCCCTGCAAGGCGGATACCGGATTCACTACCGGAGTATTGGCGATATCGTCTCCCTTGATGTTGGTGATAGACCCTGTCAGGTCGCGTTTGCGTGCGCTACCGTAACCGATGACTACCGTTTCCGCCAGCATCTGTGAGTCGTCCAGCATCTTTACGTCGATAACGTTGCGGTTGCCTACTTTGATGTACTGTTTCACCATGCCTACGTAGGAGAACTCCAGCGTAGCATCGGGTGGCACTTGTATGGAGTACTGACCATCTACGTTGGTAATCACCCCGTTGGATGTACCTTGTTGCAATACGGATGCTCCGATAAGCGGTTCGCCCGTCGAATCGGTCACCGTCCCGGTTACCGTTATCGTTTGTGCGAAACCGGAGATTGTTGTTAAGACCATACATGCTATCAGAAATAAATTTTTCAGCCAAGAGGCTTTCTTCGTAAGAAGTTTAGGTTTTTTCTTCATTGCATAAAATTTTAGTGGATAACTGAATTGTTTGTCTTTTCTTAAACAAACAAAATGCAAAAAAGATTTCTTGGGTTTATATATCTCGGGGTTTTAACATAAGAGTGTTGAGGCAAGTGAAAAAGGAGGAGAGAGGGGAAGACTATCTGAAAACTTATTCCCGCTTACTTTGTGATAAATTTTAGGCGCGGAATACACGGATTTCCACGGAGTTCTTTAAACTTATCCGTGATTTTCCGAGTAATTCCGCGCCTAAAAAACTGTTCAAGAGTTTTCGGACAGACTGGAGGAGATGGAAGCCGTTTCTTCTATTATCCTTTCACTATCCAGCGCTCTATATTCCGCTGCTCGTTGCTGAAGTTCACACCAATCTTGAACAGGTGGCGGGGATCCGACGCAAAAGGAGCGGCATATTGCTTTTCCTCTATCTGGGCCAGGGCTTCTTCAGCGGTGCCGTCCAGCTTGAATTCCATGACGTAGATGTAGCGGTCGGTTTGCAGCACCAGGTCGATGCGGCCGCGGGCGGTGTGATACTCCACACGGGTGTAGAAACCGACCAGGC
>ENA-OYYE01000724-OYYE01000724.1-human-gut-metagenome-genome-assembly--contig:-NODE-724-length-15492-cov-7.819006_pt1 | contig 15492 bp, 13 predicted proteins | sample MGYA00243244_ERZ653437 | MGnify/ENA primary metagenome ERZ653437 (study PRJEB26926, sample SAMN06165130) | human gut metagenome | biome: ENVO:00009003; feature: ENVO:2100002; material: ENVO:00002003...
TCGGAGATGTGTATAAGAGACAGATCCGATATTAGTAGTCCGCAAAAACCGCCGCAACCTATCCACCACTGGGAGGAACTGGTGGACGGCCTGTCGCAGGACAGCGGATGGGTGGACATTGCCTGCATGAAGAGCGGCTACGGGATGCTGATGAAAACCTACTTCAAGGAGGCGGTGAACTTCTTCAAACAGCATATCCGAAGCTACGACAAGGGGAGCGAACTGCTGGACATGAAGGAGATACACCGGTATTTCGTCAACTTCACCTCACCCGGAAGCCGCACTTCGAAGCAGCTACACGAGCATCTGGAAGCCCTGAACAGGCAGTGCCGCGCCAAGTGGCCCGACCCTTACCGCTTCGAACAGCGGCTGGACGGACGGCGCATCTACCAGGGATGTCCCATACCGGACGACGCCCCGCCACGGCCGGACGAGACGGCCATCTGGAACGCCACGGAATGCATCTGGGTATCGAAAAAGCGATAGCACAGGACACGAACATCGCAGCACGGGAAACGAGACGCGACGCTGGGGAAAACGAACGTGGTTTTCAACGGAAACAAGCCTCATTTCCAGGCAAAACGAAGGGCATTCCGGAGAGAAACGAGAGGCATTCCGGACAGAAACCAACGGCGTTTCGGACCGGAACCAACGGTGTTTCGGACGGCGGTGAACGTCAATCTTCGCAGCGGAGCACTTCGCTGTGAGCCAACGGATTACAAACTAAAAGACAATTTACATCATGAGAAATTTCCATTCCTACGGGATTAATACCAATGGCCGCAGCAGCGGCAAAATCAAAACCGTGTGCCCCTTCTGCAACGACACCAGGGGGCACAAAGGGGACAAGTCGCTGGCAGTGGACCTGGTATCGGGTCTGTACTACTGCCACCACTGCCAGGCCAAAGGGTGCGTGCCCGACGATGCCGAGGAGCGTGCCAAAGAGCAACGGAAGGCTGACAGAAACCATGCCTCGCAACTGCCGTCACACTTCCGCCGCCCCACGTTCGACGCCACCCGGCTGACGCTTTCGGAAAAGACGGAGCAGTACCTTGTCACCACCCGGTGCATCCCGCAGGATGTCATCCGGCGGTTGCAAATCGGCGAACAGACGGAGACGATGCCCGACAGCGGCAAATCGGAAAAGTGCATCTGCTTCCACTTCTTCGAAAACGGAACGCTGGTCAACACCAAGTTCCGCAGCGCGCTGAAGCACTTCAAGATGGTGCAGGGCGCCGAACTCATCCCCTACCACGTGGACGGCATTCTGGGCACGCCGGAGTGCATCATCACCGAGGGCGAACTGGACGCCGCCTCCTTCATGGCTGCCGGCCGCGACGACGTGGTTTCGGTGCCCGCCGGAGCGCAAAGCAACCTGACGTGGCTGGACAGGTTCATCCCCACGCACTTCGACGGAAAGACGGTCATCTACATCGCTGCCGACGAAGACAATGCCGGACAACTGCTGCGTCAGGAGCTGGTACGGCGGTTGGGCAGTGAGCGCTGCCGCCTGGTGCACTTCGGTCCGGAGTGCAAGGATGCCAACGAACACCTGGTGCGCTACGGTGCCGACAGCCTGCTCATCTGCCTGCAACAGGCGGAGGAGATTCCCATCGAGGGGGTGTTCACGGTGGACGACCTGCAGGACGACTTGCGGAGCGTCTACGAAAACGGTCTTAAACGGGGTGCGGAAACGGGCTGGGAGAACTTCGACACTCTGTGCACCCTGGAGCTGCGCCGCCTCATGGTGGTGAGCGGACTGCCGGGCGACGGGAAATCGGAATGGGTGGACGAGCTTGTGATGCGCCTTTGCCTGCGCCACGACTGGAAGGTGGGGTATTTCAGTCCCGAAAACCTGCCCATCACCTACCACCTGTGCAAGTTGACGGAGAAGCTGACGGGGCTCGCCTTCAATCCCCACACGGGCATGACGGAGGAGCTTTACCGGCAGGCGAACCGCTTTCTGGCGGAGAACGTGACGCACATCCTTCCCGGCAACGAAGACTACACGCTGGACACCGTGCTGGAGAAAGCCCGCCAACTGGTGGCGCGCCGGGGCATCCGCATCCTTGTCATCGACCCGCTGAACCGTCTGGACCACCGCCTGCCGCCGAGGCAGACGGAGTTGCAATACATTTCGTCGATGCTGAACCAGTTGAGCCGCTTTGCCACGCGCAACCACTGCCTGGTCATTCTCGTGGCGCATCCCCGCAAGATAAACCGCAACCAGATGAACGGAGCGAGGCGCCGGGTGGAGATGAACGATATTTCGGGCTCGGCCGACTTCGGCAACAAATCGGACTTCTGCGTCATTGTGGACAGGGAGGATGAGAAGGGTCTTGTCAATATCTTTGTGGACAAGGTGAAGTTCAAGCATCTGGGCAACCGCGGCGTCACGCAGTTTGTCTACAACCGCGTCAACGGGCGGTATTCTCCCTGCGAAGAGGGCATCGTAAGCGGACCGGAAGGGGATAAACCGGGGCCTGTAAACACCCGGTATGACAACCTGAACTGGTTGAAAAATAACAACTCCGTGGCTTGTTTATTCGATTGAAAATCAGTATATTTGTATAATTTTAATCAACTCCACATGTATAATGAAAGTTACTGATTCTTTTGATGAAACGCCCTTTCCCATCCGCAGTTACGGGAAAGGGGAATTAGCGATGTACTACATTCCGGGCGTGACCCAGCAGACTGCCGTCAACCAATTTAACCAATGGATTCACAAAGCTCCCGGCCTGGAAGATTACCTGCTCGCCACGGGGATGAACCGGACGGGGAGGCGGTATACGCCGGCGCAGGTAAAACTTATAGTCAAAGCATTGGGAGACCCCGGATAGGTGATAGTTGATAGGTGATAGTTGATAGTTACCGTGCGGCGTGATAGTGCAGGGGAATTGGTAACTATCATCTATCATCTGTCAACTATCATCTATCAACTATCATCTATCAACTATCACCTATCATCTCTCAACTATCAACTATCAACTATCACCTATCATCTCTCAACTATCACCTATCAACTACTTTATCCTCCGTTATCCTCCCCGAACCTCCGTAAACCTCCGTCCCCTCCTTCCCGATGTCGTATCTTTGTGTCAACGAAACGAAGCAGGAGCAGCGCCGCGGAGATTGTTCCCCCTACCCTCGTTTCACGGTTTACAGTTCTCTTAATTTTTTAAATTCAATTCAATTATGTCAAATGCATTAGTAGTGCGCAAACAGCGCCACCAGAAAATCGGGGACAAGGAATCGCCGATGGTTTACACCCTGAGACGGAAGGCAATGGATGCCAAGATGTTCGATTTGCATCGTCTTGCAAAGGACATCGAAGCACTGGGCGGCATGTCCGCCGAGGATGTGGAGCACGTCGGCAAGGCGATTGTGCGCCAGATGAAACAGACGCTTACCGACGGCAACAGTGTCCGCCTGGATGGCTTCGGAATCTTTCGTACCACCTTCAATTGCCATGCCGCCGCTGTGGCGAAGGAGTGCACGGTGAAGAATATCGAACGTGTCAATATCCGCTTCAAGGTGGCGAATACCCTGCGGCTGGTGAACGACACGAACGCCACCACCAAAGGTGCGCCGAACAACATCGTCTTCGAACTGGTGACGGAAGATGGCAACAGCTCTACCGGCGGAAACGGTGAAGGCGGCGGTGATGAAAACGGCGGTAATGGTAGCGGCGGGGGCTCCGAAGGCGGGGGCGACCAGAACGAGAATCCGCTCGGATAATTGAGGGGCAGAAGTATATTTCCTTTTATTAATTTAAAACCAAAATGTTTATGAGCAAGAAAATTGGACTTTGGGACACGATTTTGAAAGTAGTAATCGCAGTAGCTTCCGCCGTTCTCGGCGTCTTCGGAGCGAACGCTATGACGGTGGGGGGATAAGTTTGGTGAGTTTTTGAGTTGGTGAGTTGATGAGTTTTTGAGTTGATGAGTTTGGCGAGTTTTTGAGTTTGGCGAGGTATTAAGTTTTTTAGAACTAAGAACTCATCAACTTAGAAACTCACCACTCAAGCCCCCCCGAACTCAGAAACCCAAACTTAAAAACTCAATAACCCCAAAACTAAAAAACTCATCAACTAAAAAACTCATCAACTTAAAAACTCCCCAACTCATCAACTCAAAAACTCAAAAACTTAAAAACTCAAAAAAACCTCCATGCGTACAATCGACCTTATTGTGATACATTGCAGCGCCACTTGCGAAGACCGTCCCTTTACCGGCCAGGCACTTGAAGCCGCCCACCGCCTCCGTGGATTTGACGGAACAGGTTATCATTTCTACATCCGCCGTGACGGCCGTATCCTGACCACACGTCCGGTCGAGAGGGTCGGTGCCCACGCAAGGGGCTACAATGCCCACAGTATCGGGATTTGCTATGAAGGCGGCCTGGACCACTACGGCAATCCGAAAGACACCCGCACCGAGTGGCAACGCCATTCGCTCCGTGTACTGGTCCGCACCCTGCTGATGGACTATCCCGGTGCCCAAATCACAGGGCACCGGGACCTCAGCCCGGACGTGAATGGAAACGGGGAGGTGGAACCGATGGAGTGGACGAAACAGTGTCCGTGCTTTGAGGTGAGGAAAGAGGAGTGGTGATGAACCTACCTGCCCTTCAAAGGCAGAAATAGACCGGAAACAACGCCCCGCCAAGCAGCAGCAGCTAAATCGAATCTTTTTTTACCGAGGCAGACGACAATTCTTTTAGGAACAGCTAACAATAACTGATACAGGCAAGCCAACAGTTTACCGGTACCCCGGCAGTTTCGCCGAGCATAAATCATCCGTGCACGAGTCAAATAATACTCGCGTACGGATGTTTGAGGTTTTACAGACATGCTCTCTTTGTGAAAAACTACAGAAGCGGGTTCGTAGTACAAACGATAACCCGACTGACGGATATGACGGCTCCAATCGAATTCTTCGAAGAAGAGGAAATATACTTCGGTCATTGTCCCTACTCGCTCTATCACATCACGGCTGACCATCATGGCGCCTCCATGAAGCACTTCGGTTTCGGAGGGATGCAGGAAGTCTTTACGACGAGAGACATCAAAACTTTCTGTGGTATGTTTCAGAGTTATGGGACTCAGCTCACGGTAACCGTAATACTGGATGCGATCCGGCTTATAGAGGAACTGAATGCAGGGGGAAACTCCCGCATATCCTTCTTCCAGACGTCGCACCAACGGAGCCAATATAGGCGCCTTTATCACCATATCGTTATTTAGAAAAAAGAGAAACCTGCCGTTAGCATAGCGATATCCCAGATTATTTCCCCCGGCAAAGCCCAGATTTTTCCCACTCTCCACGACCAATACATCCGGATGGGCGCTACGCAAACGAGCTACATCGTCTCCCCGCGAAGCGTTGTCTACAACAATCACTTCATAAGAGGGATAAGTCTCGTATCGTTTCAGCGAATCTATCAGTTCGCAAGTATCTTGCCAACCATTATAATTGATGGTAATTATCGAAATCATAAGCTTCTCTTGTTGATTAGTTAAAATGAATCCAACATTTCAACCGATGTCGCAAATCGAGCCTGACCATGAGTTGCACCAACGTACGTTTCAGCCCCAAAGGCAGCAGGTAGAAAAGCAGCAATACCACCATCGGCAACAGGTTCTTGTCCGGATACCACCGGGAAGGGTAGCCGAAACTACGTTTCAGGAATCGTTCCAAAAATATCTTTTTCTTCTCGGCGAATATCTTAGGGGACGCATATACACGGTTGGCATGGTAAAGGCTCATCTTCATGAGGTCTACCAGTAGCCCGGTATAGAAGTCATGCTTCCGCAAAGAGGCAATGTAGTGGCATTTCAGTTCCTGAGTGCCAACGTATTGTTCTGTCAGAAATTCCGTATAACCCTCCTGCTCCTTGATGCTGGTAACCGAAGCAGGATTGTAGGTGAAATACAAAGTACAATCAGGAATCAACCTGCACGAACGCGCGCAGATAATGGCTTGATAAGTGAACCAAGGATCGTCGATAAGGTAATGAGGTACGCAACGGATATTGTTTTCCCTTAAGAATGAAGTCCGGTACAGTTTGTTCCAGGTAGCTACAAAGATATTACGGTGATGCCCGTAACGATATCTTGCCACGGCATATTCTCCTCCTTCGATTAAGGTATCCTTGTACTGGCAACCACCGGGATAAACATTTCCGGATAAGTCTTTACGAATAAAAGATGCTGCCACAAAGTCTACCGGGTGCTCTTTCATCTTGTCGTAAAGTATCCGGATACAGTCCGGTGTCACGACATCGTCACAGTCCATCGTAAAAAGGTACTCTCCCGTAGCGTGGTCGATAATGGCATTGCGTGCCGCTCCCGTCCCTTGATTGTAGTGCTGGTCGATGATGCGGACGGCCCCTCCCCGCGGATGTTCTGCAATCACCCGGCGGACGATATCCATGCTGTTACCCTTGTCATCCACCAAAATGTATTCAATATTCGGATAGGTCTGGTCCAAGGCAGACAAAAGAGTTCTCTCTATTAGGTCTGCGGCATTATAAACGGGGATGCCGAAGGTTATCAGTGGCTCGTTCATTGTTTCCGGTATAAGAGTTCTTCAAATAAGTTTTTCCATAACACAGCAATATTGCTCATCTGGTAGCGCTGTACGTTTGTCCGGGCATGTATACCCATCTGCTTGCGTTCAGTCTCATTCTCTATCAAGCGGCAAATATTTCGGGCAAGCGCATCGACGTTCTCCTTTTCTACCAAAAGACCATCTTCGCCATGCTTTAATATATCGAGCGGTCCACAGGGACAAGTATACGAAACGACAGGAAGTCCACATGCCATCGCTTCTATGATGACTAATCCGAAGCCCTCATATCGGGAACTCAGCACGAAAATGGAACTTTCGGCATATTTATCGTCAATGTTCTTAACCGGATATTCCAGATGACAGGTGTCCGATACCCCCTCGACCATAACCTGTTCTTGCAATGCACTACGCAAAGGTCCGTCGCCAAAGATACGCAACGTCCAGTCGGGATGGACTTCCACCACTTTCCGCCAAGCGGAAATTAGCAGGTCGAAACCTTTCTGGCGGTCATATCTTCCTACTGCTATCACTTGATGGGATGTGCAGTGAGAAATTCTCACGGGCTGAAAAGTCAAAGGATTGGGAATAACAGACACGTTGTCCAATTCAGTCCACGAGTGCTTGTCTTCCTGTGTCAGCAAGACAAAATGGTCCAGACGCCTGAGTTTCTGCACAAACTGGTCTTGCCACTTCTTCAGCAGAAAGAGCGGCACATATCTGGCAAGCAAAGGATTGATGGAGGTGAGATACCTATTCTTATCAATGTGGTTTTCAGCTATCTTCAAGCTACCGTCCGTCATACGATGGATAAAATTCACTTCACGGCGTACTAAAAGAATGGTTATATCGGGCTGAATCCGATGCAAACATTCATTCAACCGTTTACGGTGCAGATGCCGCTTGCGAAAAAAATCGAAAAAGCGACGGTAAAGGGGAACATATTCATCGTAATTGATATCAAGCTGATGGATACGGATGGACGGATGCATGGCAAAAAAAGGGGACTTGCCCTTACCATCCGTTATGACAACATGGATTTCATATCCCAGCACTTCAGCAAAATAATTCGCTTTAATGGATAAAACGCGTTCTATCCCTCCGGCTATGTGCAGGGAGGGATTGCAATAGACGATTTTTAAATGCTTGTCCTGTGTCATCGTTTATAATTCTTTATTTTTGAATATATCATTTCCCATTCCGGAAACTTGAAAAGGTATGCACCGATACCATAACTCACCACACCAATAATACTTCCTATCGCTATTTGCAATAAATCAGGTAAAGAGGAAATGCATCTTAGGACTATCCAAGTCAGCCCGCCTGCTCCGGCCGCAAGCAGGGTGAAAGGGAGTATGCTTCTGAACTGCCGACGATAACCTATTCCGGTGATTTTACGTGAATATCCGATGATAATTACCATATCTGCAAACGAATAGAGTACAAGTCCGACACACATTACCCGTATGCCGAAAGGTATCGACAGAAACAATATAGCGAAAGCAACTACTTTCTTCAATATTTCGGAATAGAGACGGTAATCGCTCCTGCCGGTCGCATCCAAAACAGACGCATTGAGCCGCATTACGGGGTCCCACATTTGGGCGATACAGACTATCTGCAACAAAGGAACAATAGGCAGCCATTTATCCGTCAGCAGGATTTGCACTAATGGCCCGGCGAGAATAACAATGCCCGTCATTAATGGAAATATGAAGAAACAGGAAAGGCGCAGGCTATTGACAAAAAGATAGTTGAACTTTTCCTTATCATTCTGGTAACGGCACTGGATGGGGTAAACGACTTTAAATACTATATTCGAGAAGTTCTGCACCGGAAACTGCCCTAAGGTATAAGCACGGTTAAAATATCCCAACTCGACGGCATTGAAGACTTTACCTACCACCAAAGAATACATATTGGTATATATCGTGTGCAGCATGGCAGAAAGCATGATTTTGGATCCGAACGAGAAAAGACTCCGGAAAGAAGTCCACGAAAATAGCCAATGGGGCATCCACCGGGCATAAATCCACAGAACCAAAGAACGACAGACGGCACTAATCAATGCTTGCCACACCAAAGTCCATACGCCGAAATCGTGGTAGGCCATCCATACTCCCACTGCTCCGCCTGCCACTACTGACAACAAGGATGCAAATGCCTGCTTTTTGAAGTCAAGTACCACGGTGAGGCGCGCTTGCTGGACAATGGAAAAAGAATTTATGACAAGCACCAGTCCAAAGACACGAGTAATGGATATTAAAGTCGGCTGACTGTAAAATGTCGCAATCCAAGGCGCCATCAAAAACAATATGAGATAGATAAAGGAGGAAACAAGAATGTTGAAATAAAAGGTGGTACTGTAATCTGCTTCATCTCTATCCTTCTTCTGAATCAAAGCATTACCAAAGCCGCTGTCTATCAACGTCTGTGCTATTGCCATGAAAATACTAAGCATCGCCACAAGTCCATAATCGTCAGGAGAAAGAATACGAGCTATTACAATCGTAAGAACGAACTGTATTCCCTGTGAGGAGAACCGCTCAATCGTGTTCCACATCACTCCTTTAGCTGCCTGTTGCTTAATTGACATATTGACTTCGCTCCATGCTGGTTATAAGTTCGTTATTTCACGGAAGATAACGTTTTATGACTTCTGATAGATACTCACCCCTACCCTGTCTATATGTTCGCGCAGCGCTTCATTCTTAATATTGTCATACACCACCACATCCACAAAATAGGGTAACACCGTTTCTTCAAAAGCTGTGAGCAATTTTGATAATACATCTTTAGATACAAAGCCTTTCACGGCAAGGTCTATATCAGACCCCGGCTTGTAATTCCCCTTAGCACGAGAACCGAACAAAATTGCTTCATGCACTTCAGCAAAGAGGGAAAAAACTCCCAAAATGCGTTGTCCATTAGCTTCGCTTAAACCATATTTTTGCCACAAAACATCACTCATCTATTTTGAGTTTAAAGGTGTCATAAAAACTATGCAATATGAAGAAATAGCGCTCAAAAATATCTTTCAACACACGGGATATAATCTCATCATCATAAATGTGAACTGTGAGATTACGATCGGCCAAGGCTTGCAGCCAGTCTTCGGCATTGGTGATATACCCGCTCTGAAATCCCTGACGAATGGTTTCGCGAGGGGAACGCAACAAAAATCCTTCCAATTCCAGATAATCTTTGAGGGTTTTCCACGCCAACTCAAAAGTATATTCGTATGTTTGAACCAGTCCGGACTGCAACAAATCATCATCCGGTGTGGCTCTCACCACCTCTATCGCCCGGGAAAGACGCTGAAAGGCTTTTTCATAATTCCGGAAACGCTGTTTCCAGCGGATATCCTGGTTTTCTGTTTCTGACATATCTCTTTATTTTTCCGTAAATATATACCATTCTACGGATATTTCCAACTAACGGGCGGCTTTTCAGTACGCCACATCCCCACTCTCCTCATAAAACTGCTCCCACCATGTGACGAGCGTCAGCAGGTTGAAGTACTGCAAAGCCTTGTTTTGACGGTGCCAGAACCAACTGTTTTCCTGCGGCGCTTCGCGGTCGTAGTCCGTAAGGAATTTCTCGACGGAGTCACGGCGGAGATAGTCGTCGTAGATGGCGGAGGAAAGGATGAATTCCTTGAGGCGGGCACGCTGCGCCGGGTCGCGGAAGAACAACGGCATGGGAGCAAATCCGCCTTGTTTCCTCTTGCTGGTAATGGGTTCGGGGAGCAAAGGCTTGTAGTGGTACTTCAACAGGTATTTAGAGATGCACTGGCCGCGGGCAATCTTCCAGACGCTGTCGCCCTTGCACTTCAGGCTGACGGGGAGCTCTTGCAGGAAACGATAGAGGTCCAAGTCCATGAAGGGAAAGGTCAGGTTGTTGCCGAACATCTGCGCCATGCGCGAGGCTTTGTAGAGGATGACGCGGTTGATGACTGTGTCTACATCAGATGCCAACGCATGTTGGGTGTAGAGGTGGTCGAAGCTGCGGGTATTGGGGCGAGGTCCTTTTTCGGGAACAAAAAACTCTTTGGGATTTTGCAGGAGCTTGCGGACGGCGTTGTCGGAGAAGCCGAAACGTTCGCCGTCGAGGAGGTGAAGAATCCGGTCTAAATGGAAGTTGACGCGGGAAAGCTTGCCACCGGTGTCGAAAAAGCTCAGGTTGAGCAGGTGGTTGGCGCATCGGGCAAGTGGTTTCAGTCCGGTGCGTGAAAGCAGGAAGTGAAGGGCTACTTCGCGGCCGGCAGTACCGAAGTACTGGTCGCTGCCGTCACCTCCCAAGATAACTTCCGGCTTGTCGTCGCCTATCATGCGCATGGCACAGTAGTTCACCATCAGGCCGCCTTCTACAAACGGCGCACCGAGGAAGCGGACGATGTCGGGCAGGGAGTTGATTTCGGTGCCGTCTATCTCGTATTCGTGATGGCGGGTGCCGAAGGTTTCGGACATCAGGCGTGCCATGGGCAGTTCCGTCCAGCGGTCACCCTTGAAACCGACGGAATAGGAGTCTATCCGGCCGTCGTAAATGCTACGCAGGGCGGCAAGGTTGGCACCGGAATCGTAACCGCCGCTCAGGAGGATGCCTACCCGCTTGCTGTCGCCGATGCGGCGGCGGATGGCTTGCGTATGGAGTTCGCCATAGCGGCGGGAACAGGCTTCGATGCCGGGAGCTTTCGAGGAGGATATTTTTTGGACGACCGGTTTGGGAAAGATGTAGTCGCATCGGAGGACGTTCAGATCGTTCTTCATCACCCGGTAATAATCGGGCGCATATTCCTCCAGACCTTCTGCCGAAATGCGGACACCTTGGTAGAAGACACCTTTCCTGTTCTGGTATTTCAGGTAGGATGCTTCGTTTAGGATGTGGAACAGCTTGCCTGCCTCCAGGATGTGGATGTCGGAGATGCCGAACCGACCTTTCTTCAGCAGCCCGTGCTGGAGGAAAGCGGAAAGGGTGACGGGGTCGAAATAGCGTCCCTCGGTAAGATGGCGTTCTTCCAGGTATTGCCAGGAGGAGGAGAAGTATCCTTCCTGCAAGGCGTATATGGGATAGTGCGTACCGTGAAGGTCACGGACGATACCGCAGCGGTCGGGTGTATAATAAACGATGGTGAACGAACCGTCGAGCCGGGAGAAACCGAAATCGTTGTCGTTCAGGTAGAGCGAGGCGGCAATGCGCGCGTTGGTTTCTTCCGGATTCTCTTGCAGGGAGTCACGGTTATAAAGTTTTCCGTAGAAGAATAGCCGCAGGTGGCCGTTGTCGAAAGAAGATTCGGGCTCCTCGCCCTCTACACGGGCGGTTTGCCAATCTTCCAAAGATAGTTTTCCGTATATCATTTGTAGAATCTGTTATTTCATTTTTTCCACCCCCATACCGTGTGAAGTGTGGATAAAAGTTTTGTTCGCCCCGCGCAGTTTGAAGATATTGGCTGCCATCAGCAGGAAGGTATAGGGCAAGGACTTGATGGCGGCGGCAAGGCGGCTGGTGCAGTAACGGCGGGGCACGGCTACGAGCAGGGCGGTGACGAGCAGGAGGAACAGACCCCACCACTTCAGGCTCCACACCCAGTTATAGAGGGTGATGCAGCAGGTGAAGATGAAGGTGAAGCCGAGCAGCAACAGGCGGGGGGCGCAGAATTGCTGGAACATCTTGTCGCAAAAGTCCCAGTTGCGGTGGTAGATGGCTTTCCACAGGTATTTGGCGAATACCTGGCAGTAGTGCCACTGCGCAGACAGCCAGCGGCGGCGCTGACGGGAAAAGTCATCGGTGTTCTGTATCTTTTCGTCGAAGACGTAGGTCTCGGGGAGGTAATGGAAGTATTTGCCTTGATAGAGAAGGGTGAGTTCGAGCTCGCGGTCGAAGCCGCCTACGGCGGTGACGTTTGCCATGGTGTCGCGGAACAAATCGTAACGGAAGGCCATGCCGGAGCCGATGAGGGCGGCGGACATGCCGAGCTTGACGTGTCCCAGGCGGAAGATGGTGTTGTTGATTTCTTCGCTGATGGCATCGAGCAGGGCCATGTTGCTGTTGATGTTCTTTGCCATGCGGTGGGTCTGCACGATTTCCACATCGGGACGGGCGAAGAGGTCGTTGACGTCGTTCAGGTAGTCGTAGGGGATGACGTTATCGGCATCGAGCACGAGGGCGATGTCGTAATCATCCGGCAGGGCGGCCATCGCGGCGTTCAGGGCCTTCGACTTGGTGCTCTTTTCGAAACGGACCTCTATCAGGCGGATGGGCAGGGCGGAAAGGGAAGCATTGGTTTCGGGACGCATACTGTCGGAGATGACGATGGTGTCGAAACAATCGGCAGGATAGTCTTGCTCCAGGCAGGAGTGCACGCACTCGTGTATCACCGCATCTTCCTTGTAGGCGGGAATGAGGATGGCAAAGCGTTTATGCTCACCGGCAGGCTCCGGCCGGGGCTGCTTGCGGCGCAGAGAACCCAGACTGTAGACCAGAAGATAGCAGATGTTGATGGCGAACAGGACGTAGAGTATCCAGTCTAATATATGAAAGATGCTTTCCAATGTTATTCCTTTTTATACAGTTTACTGTTATCTACATTTCCCGGGACGGATGAATCGAACCAGTTGAAATCGGACTTGTCTTGTATCCACTTACCATAGTTCAGGTAGACTTCCGTGATGTTGATTCCTTCCAATGGATATTGCCAGGAAGGGGCTACGGAGGAGGTACGGGGAATGTCCAACGCCCAAGGATAGGTGTTGTCCATGCGGTAATAGATTTTCTTATTAACGTCTGAACGATCGTCGTATGTACCGAAAAGGGATTTGTCTGCCTGGGACGTAGGCGCATAGTCGACCAAATGGATTTCGTGTCCGCGCTTTCCTTCTACATAGATGAAGGGGTTGAATTTCAAGAATTTGACTTCTGCATCGGTCAGGGGTGTGGAGAGCGTCACTTTTACGGTGGCGGGAGAGGTGGCGACCGCAGCTTCATTGGCTTTGGTGTTGACCAGACCGGAACGGCCGCTGAAGGCTTTGTCCGTATCGTCCCATACGATGAGGGTGGCATTGTCGTTGCCGGGTTCCAAGGTGGCGCCCGAAACGCTTTTCACCATGCCGGAAGGGAATGGCAATTCGATGCAGAAACCAGACTTCTTGGAACCTCCGCGGGCCCAGGGCTGGAAGTCGAGTTGAAGTTCCTTGATGCCTTCGGTGGACTTGATGCGTTTGTAGGCGTAGTCCACAACGAGGTCGTTGAAGTCGTAATCGCCCTTGGAAGGCCAAAGGTCTTCGAAAGCCAGTGTGCCGTACTGGACGTCATAGGGCGAAGCGGGGTCTACTTCGATATTATGTTCGGGAATGACTCCGGTAGGAGGATTGGCAACGACTTTCAGCAAGACGTCGTTGAAGTCTCTGTCGGACTGCTTATCGTCCCAATAGCGTACGTCCATTCCCACAAGGATGCAATCGTAATCGGGGCAGGCGCGGATAATGGCATTCGCCTGGTTTAACCCTTTGCCATTGAGGCAGGGAGTGGAATAGAACAGCTCGTAGCTCGGATAGTGGGCGTTCTTCGGGTTTGCCGATACGGGCTGGGCAAACCAGTAGGAAGAAGTCTGGTCGATGGGCGCTTTGAGCGCTTTGTAGGAGGAACGGCCCGTTACGAATCCGATGCGGGTGCCCTTAGGAAATACGGTGCTGTATGCTTCTTTAGCTTTATCCCAATAAAGCAACTGGACTTTAATGCCGGCGGCACACTGAAGGGAGTTGGCATTGGGGAATAGCATGGTCATGCGCAGACCTGTATCGTTGACGGAGTTTTCGGATTGTTCGCCTTTGTAGACATCTGCCACCGAGGAAATATCTCCGGGCTCATAATTATAGTACAAGACAGAGGAGTATACAGAGCTATTGCCGATGTTGAAGCCGCCGTCGCTGACGTAGGTGACCCATAATTCTGCGCCGGCATCGTCCGTAATCACCAGATCGCTGGACCGGCTCAGCACCTCTTCGGTCTGGAAGGATCTTTCGGGATACCAACTATGCACCATATTCAGGAAGTCGACGCTGAGGTCTTCTTTGGAGACTAACGGCGAATGGCCGGGGATGAGGATGCCGTTCTCGTTGGCATCGGTGGCGGCAAAGGGGGAATAGATGTTATAGCGATTGTAGATGCGCTTGTGACTTACTTGTGACAGGTCCACTGAACGGGTGGCGGCGAGGGCACGGGTACCGGAGGAGGTGGGAAACGGAACACTCCGGAACTCGGCGGAAAGGTTGCCGGTGACATCCAACGTCTTCAGTTCGCCATAACCGGGGGTAACGGGATAGACATAAATCTGTTCTACACTGGTGGGAAGCACGAGGGAGGAACGGAGTATGCCGTCTTTACCGGTGTAGCCGGCATATGCGGGCTCTATCTCGTGGGAAAGGCCTTCGCCACCGGCTTCATCGGCAGTGGACTCTTGGGTATAGGGTTTTTCGAGATAGATATTGAAAAGTACATTTGCAGCCGGCCGGCCATTGGCATCGGTAGCGGAAACGGTAACCGTCTTTTCGGACTTCAATGCGAATTTAAATGAAAGGTCCAGTTCGTCGGGGTTATCTTTACCCGCTTTTTCCGGGTCGTACACGTCTTTATCCATACACGAGGAGATGGTGAGACAGGCTATACAAAGGAAAGGTATGATTCTTTTTTTCATATCAATATGTTCTAAGCAAATGCATGGGGCAAAGATAATAAAAAGAAATAATGTTTTTACAGAATATACAAAAGAACTTGTAAAAGTTGGATTACAAATCCCGGGGGGAATAAAAAAAACGAGCAAGCTCTCACGAACCCCTCGCCTCCTGGAAGAAAAGCCCTAATGGCTTTTCTTTTGTTTAATCCTGTCTCTTATACACATCTCCGAGCCCACGAGACCGGAGCC
>ENA-OYYE01000725-OYYE01000725.1-human-gut-metagenome-genome-assembly--contig:-NODE-725-length-15457-cov-7.531295_pt1 | contig 15457 bp, 12 predicted proteins | sample MGYA00243244_ERZ653437 | MGnify/ENA primary metagenome ERZ653437 (study PRJEB26926, sample SAMN06165130) | human gut metagenome | biome: ENVO:00009003; feature: ENVO:2100002; material: ENVO:00002003...
TAAGAGACAGTTATATTATATATAATTATAAAATTGATTGGAATTATATTCAGTAAGAACTAATCTATCCTTTCAATTCGGTTGATTTTCTATAGCCATACTATTAGTAGGAGGGAAATAAAAAATCATTCTTGAGAATGATTTATCTATCGTGATTCAAAAAGTTTTTAGTTATATGATAATAACATAGTTATTGATTTAATTGCCAATTACAATAAAATTAGTTACTTTTGTATTACTATTGAAAAGCCGTTTTAAATCCACGGCAAAATACAGAAAATAATCTGTGGTGAAATAGGTGGACTTTAAAAGGGAAACTTTATAAGCATCTACATATCAATGAAATATAGATTAGTATTCGAGCCCCAAGCGGATCACCAGAGAATCAGAGAGTTACATGAAAGTAACTCTCTTTTTTTATGCCTGAATTACGCTGGTTTACAGGGTTCAGTTAAACCGAGAGTTAAACCGGGATTATATTTGCATTTCAAAGAATAATCATTTTATGTTTGCAGTGGCATAAATTCGATAGAAACGCTTTCTCTTGTTTATGCCACAATCTTAATACTCTTATTCATTACACGAATATTATGCTTCAGTATTACACGAATATTGTGCTTTAGCATTACATGAATATTGTGCAATATAGGGCCAAATCAGTCATCAGGCATCCTCCCCCCCTGTACAGACAGTCCCCGAATCCACCTCATATCCGACGATAAACCTCTTCGAACGGTACTCGGCAGCGGTCTCCCCAGATTCCTTTATTGCCATCCCGGATTCCGCAGGGAATAACCATGTTTATTTCGGCGCCGTAAGGCAAGTGGAGGGCGCGTTTCAGCCGGCGGCTGTCCAGACCTTCGAGCGGACAGGTGTCGTAGCCTTCGTTTGCCATTGCAATCATAAAGGTTTGGGCGGCGAGCGCGCAGGATTTATGGGCAACGACACGCATATCGTTCTCGGAGACTTCGAGCATCATCGGACGGAAAAGGCTGATGAGGTTGGCCAGGAGCTTGCGGAACAGTCCTAAGATTCCAAAGAAGCGGGCATACACAAACGGCATCAATTTACCGTAATACAATTCCCGGTCTTTGATGCGCTTCGCCTGACGTTCTACCGGGCTGTTACGGCGGATATTTTCACGCTCAAAATTAAGGACGAAGCGGGCATGTTTCCTGTACCAGTCGCGGCGTACCACGAAAACAACGATTTGCGGAGCGGTAGAAGCAGCCTTCTGACCGAGGCAGGCGGTGGAAACCTTTGCCAACAATTGCGGTTGCGTGATATGATAAAACTCCCACAACTGCATGTCCGAACTGTTTGGAGCCAGCGTTGCCAGCTCTAAACAGTGTTTCACTCTCTCCGTATCTATCAGATTTACTTTGGAGAATAACCGTACGGAACGGCGGTAATTAAGGACTTCATCTAAGTTCATAAGGGTGTCGATTCGATTAAAATACGTTGTTTATCTTTATTCCGGAGGCGTGATTCATTGATTCGCCGGCATTTTTTCTTCAAAATACTTCACAATAGCCTTTGCCAATTCTTCCGAACTGAACGGGTCTTGCCCGGTAAACAGATTGTTGTCAATGACTACTTTGGATGTCATCGGTATAATTGCTTTTTTGTAATCGGCTCCCCTTTCCTTCAGCAATTCTTCGAGATTGAACGGAACTTCATCTTTTCGCTGGGCAAGGCCTTCTTCAAACCAACTGAATCCGGTTAATTCTTTGCCTTTAATCAAATACTCGCCATTGGAGAGTTTGACATTCACCAAGCCGCATAAGCCGTGACAGATGGCAGCTACCATCCGGTTGCTTTCGTACTGATTCTTAATCATTTCCTGCAAGACGGCATTATCCGGGAAGTCGTACATCGCACCGTGTCCGCCTGCCAAATAAATGCAGTCGAACTGCTGCCCCGATACTTCCTCCAGACTTTTTGCCTGGTTCAGCATCGCTTTGAATTCCGGCTTTTCCCAATACTCTTTAGAGAGTTTATCCAATACGAGTGGTTTTAGGCTTTCGGGGTCAACGGGTGTATTCCCTCCTTTCGGATTGGCTACCGTTATTTCATAACCTCGTTCTTTGGCACAATGATAGATGTGGGTAAATTCACTCAACCATAATCCGGTGGGAAGCTTGCCATCCGCAAAAGTCCCTGTTCCGGTAACTACTATTAAAAGCTTTGGAGTATTCATACTATTCATTCTAAATAAGTGATTACTATCGAGGGGTGTCAAAATGCACTATTTAAAGACTGAACACGGAGACACAGAGGCGCAGAGGTCTTATTTTGAACACTTTAAATAGCTCTGTGTCTCCGTGACTCTGTGTTTAATTCACTTTTGACACATCCTCTTTCTAATCAAAACACTCCTCCCACACTGAATGTTTCTTTACTCCCTAACTTTATTGTCGCGCAAGCGCGAAGGGGACAATTAAAGAATGAAAAAATGAAAGAATTAAAGAATGAAAAGAATAGCCTTTATCCCCGCAGCCTGTCCGAAAACTCTTGAACCGGTTTCTTTTAGGCACGGAATTACACGGATTTTCACGGATTTCTTTAAACTTATCCGTGATTTTCCGCGTAATCCGTGCCTAAATTTTATCACAAAGTAAGCGGGTCGTAAGTTTTCAGACACTCTCCCCCATTACTCTTATCTCCCCCCCCTTTCATTCTTTAATTCTTTCATTCTTTAATTTAATTTATTTCCTCCAAATACAGCACCCTGCTCGAATAATCATTCTGTTTATGATAATCCACCCGATGATTATACGGAATTTCCAGCCCGTTTGCCATGAGGTAAGCCCCGCTGAAAGATTTCCCTTCAAAGCTGAGAGGAACATTATCGATACGATTCAATTCATGCACCCGGTATTGTTTCGTTGGAGACAGCCCCGCCATCTTCACCCGAGGCAGATGCTGGTTGCAGAAATGCTCCGTCTTCCACCAATAGAACACAGCCTTTTCCTTTTCGGGAGACACATACATCAAAGAAGCCACGCCCTTGTTATCGTAGGGAGATTGCAAGCGATAAATATCCCCCATCTGAACCACCGGACGAATGGACTTATATTCCGCAATGGCATTCTTACAAAGCGCTTTCTCCTCCTCCGTCATATTCGCCGGTTGGATTTCCATCCCCAAACGACCGCTCATGGCTACGTCGATGCGGTATTTCAAAGGAATGGTACGGAAAGTCTGATGATTGGGAGCGGCACTGATATGCGACGCCATAGCGATAGCCGGGAAGAAATAAGAAGTCCCCCACTGCATGTAGACGCGCTGCAAGGCATCGGTATTGTCGCTCACCCAGAACTCGTCGAAGTAAGGCAACAGACCATAATTGGCACGACCGCCGCCACTGGCACAAGCCTGAATCGTAAGGTCGGGATATTTAGCACGGATGCGCCGGCAAACATTCTCCAGTCCGCGATGGAACTCGATGTACAGATGGCTCTGATTGTCTTTCGTCAGGTATTGGGAACCATGATTCATAATGGACATATTGGCATCCCATTTGATATAGTCTATTTCCGGATAAGAAGTCATCAGGTCGTCCACCACTTTAAATACAAAATCCTGTACGGCAGGATTGGCAAGATCCAGCACCACTTGCGTTCCTCCGCGACCCAGAACAGGCGCGCGTTCGGGCGCTTTGATTATCCAGTCGGGATGCTTCTCGTACAGTTCGCTGGTCGTGTTCGCCATTTCCGGTTCAATCCAGATACCGAATTTGATGCCATGCTTTTTGGCATCCGCCAGCAATCCTCCGATGCCCTCAGGAAGTTTATTCTTGTCCACTACCCAATCGCCCAGTGAGGAAGTGTCCCTCTTGCGGGGATACTTATCGCCAAACCAGCCGTCATCCATCACGAAAAGCTCGCCTCCCATCGAAGCGATATCCCCCATCATCCGGTCCATACCCTCCTGATTAATATCGAAGTAGACGCCTTCCCAACTGTTCAGCAGGATTTTGCGGGGGGTAGTGCCATGCGCCAGCTTATGCAGACGCGCCCATCGGTGGAAGTTGCGGCTGCTTCCGCTAAGTCCCTCGCCACTGTAAGTAATGGCCAGTTCGGGCGTGCGGAAAGTCTCGTCCTTTTTCAGGGAATAAGAGGAATTTTCTTCGTTCATGCCGGCAAAGAAATGATGGTATTCATCGTCATGGGTATCGATGCGCAGTTTATAGTTGCCGCCATAACAGAGGGCCGCACCGATGACGTTGCCTGTATTCTCCTGCGGTTTACCGTTCAGCGAGAACATCACTTCGGCATGGGCGGTATGGGAATTGCGCACTCCATCCTTATTCTTGATTACCTTCATACCCGGCTCCAGCGGTTCCTGCGTAAGGCGCGCTTCGTTTGCCCACGAGCCATACAGATGCGACAGCCATACGTCTCCCCGCCGCAGAGGCAGATAAGCCGATGCGAACTGATTGAGCACCACCGGTTTCTTCTCCTGATGGCTGATTTCCGTCCACGTTTCGATGACGTCGGCATCTTGCCAAGCTTTGTAGCAGACGTTTACAAAGAAGGGATACACCTTATCTTTCAGCGTCACCACCGTAAGGGTGAAATTACCGGAATCCTCCTGCTCCACCTTCACCACTTCCATCTGCAAGGTCATATTGCCGTCGGCATGTTTCACGGCAAGCGCGGCTTCCGCCGGGCAGTTCATTCCATATACCGGATAAGCGTTCAAGGCCCGTTCGGCGCTTTCGATGTTCTGCACATCCGCAGCCGGCAGTTTGTGCCCGTAATACAGGTATTTCAACTCCCCGCCTTCGGGGGCTGACAAGATTAAAGACGTGTTGGGAGTGGATACCTGCACATTCCCGGCCATCAGACCGCCGGCCAGCAATATCGCTCCCATCAGGAGACTTGCTCGTTTCTTGAGATTCATGTTTTTCATGGAATTAATATTAAAAATTATGTCGGCACAAAAATAGGCGGTTTTCCCCGGATATATTAATATTGTATTATCCTATCCTTGTACTATTCCGAATATCCCTCCGCCGTTATTTGCGGCTCACGATAGTTCCCGTAGCCTGGTTGACGGGCATCACCAGCACTTCGGCTATCTGGATATGTTCGGGTACGGAGGCGGCAAAGTACGCCACTTCGGCTATATCGTCGCCGTTCAGGGGCTTTATACCTTTATATACATTATCCGCCGCCGAGCGGTCGCCACGGAAACGCACTACCGAGAAATTCGTCTCCACCAGTCCCGGCTTGATATTGGTCACGCGTACAGGCGTATCCACCAGGTCAATCCGCAGTCCGTCCGAAAGCGCCTTGACGGCCGCCTTGCAGGCACAATACACACTGCCGCCCGGATAAGCGTAATCGCCCGCGATAGAACCCATGTTGATGACATGCCCGCGTCCGCGTTCCACCATGCCGGGAACCACCAGGCGAGTCATGGCAAGCAATGCTTTCACATCCGTATCGATCACCACGTCCCATTCGTCCAGGTCGCCTTCATACTCCTTGTCCACACCGATCACCAATCCGGCGTTGTTTATCAGCACGTCTATCTCTTTCCACTCTGCCGGAAGCGATTCCAATGCAGCCTTTGCGGCCTCCCGCTGGCGGACATCGAAAGGGAGCAGGCAGACGTCCGCCTGATATTTATCTTCCAGTTCTTTCTTTACGGCGTTCAGTTTTTCCACATTCCGCCCGTTCAGGATAAGGCGATAACCATTCATGGCAAACTTGCGCGCGCAGCCTTCCCCTATTCCCGAGGAAGCTCCTGTGATAAGTACAATTTTCTTTTCCATTACATAAAACGGTATTAATATTTCGATTCGGATACAAAAGTAGATAAATTATATAAGTTTCCCTATCACTAAAGAACTCTAATTCTATCAATTTAGAATAATAATTTTATAACTTTGCAGCCACTTTTTTATGATTTAAGATTAAGAAACGCTTATGCAAAAGTCCGATTGCATCATCAGTGTAGAGCATGTTTCGAAAAATTTCGGAGAGAAAGCCGTATTGAATGATGTGAATTTGTATGTCCGCAAGGGCGAGTTTGTTACCATATTAGGACCTTCCGGTTGTGGCAAGACTACGTTGCTACGCCTGATAGCCGGTTTCCAGACCGCTTCCGAAGGAGTTATCACCATAGCCGGAAAGGACATCACGCAGACTCCGCCGCACAAACGTCCGGTGAACACTGTATTCCAGAAGTATGCCCTGTTCCCCCACCTCAACGTATTCAACAACATCGCTTTCGGCCTCAAGCTGAAGAAGATGCCCGCCGCCACCATCGAGAAGAAGGTGAAGCAGGCCCTGCGCATGGTGGGCATGACGGATTACGAATACCGCGACGTCGATTCCCTCTCCGGCGGACAGCAACAGCGCGTCGCCATCGCCCGCGCCATTGTCAACGAACCGGAGGTGCTGTTGCTGGACGAGCCGTTGGCCGCCCTGGACCTGAAAATGCGTAAGGACATGCAGATGGAACTGAAGGAGATGCACCAGAAGCTGGGCATCACGTTCGTCTACGTGACCCACGACCAGGAAGAAGCCCTCACCCTGAGCGATACCATCGTGGTGATGAGCGAAGGCAAAATACAGCAAATCGGTACTCCCATCGACATATACAACGAGCCTATCAACTCCTTTGTAGCCGACTTTATCGGCGAAAGCAATATCCTGAACGGCATCATGATAAAGGACAGGCAGGTCGACTTTGCCGGACATCGCTTCGAATGCGTGGACGAGGGTTTCGGCGAAAACACACCGGTCGATGTCGTCATCCGTCCGGAAGACATCTATATCTTCGACCCTTCGGAAGCTGCCATGCTGACGGGAACCGTTACCAGCAGCATCTTCAAGGGAGTGCATTACGAGATGCTCGTGCAGACCCCCGAAGGCTACGAACTGATGGTGCAGGACTACCACTGCTTTGAGGCCGGCCGTGAAGTCGGCCTCCTGGTGAAACCGTTCGACATCCACGTCATGAAGAAAGAACGCACGTGCAACTCGTTCGAAGGGAAGCTGATAGACGAAACCCACGTCGAATTCTTAGGATGCAGCTTTGAGTGCAACCCTGTAACAGGCATTGCCCCCGAAACACCGGTACGTGTGGAAGTAGACTTCAGCAACGTCATCCTCGAAGACAACGAAGAAGACGGAACTTTGACGGGCGAAGTAAAATTTATCCTCTACAAAGGCAACCATTATCACCTTACGGTGTTTACAGACTGGGACGAGGATATCTATGTCGACACCAACGACGTCTGGGACGACGGCGACCGGGTAGGTATCCGTATCGCCCCCGATAAGATAAGAATAGTAAAATGAGTTTTAAGAATAAACTCAAAAACTCCAATAAAATGAGACTGACCTTCTTGATGCGGCGACGCAACTGGGCCGTGCCTTACGCGCTTTTCCTGTTTGTCTTTGCAATAGTTCCGCTATTGCTCATCGTATATTACGCCTTTACGAACGACGAAGGAGCTTTCACTTTCGGCAATTTCCGGAAGTTCATGATGCATCCCGAAGCCCTCAACACCTTCGTCTACTCCATCGGCGTAGCGGTGATGACCACCCTTCTCTGCCTCTTGCTGGCCTATCCGGCGGCATACATACTCAGCCAGAAGCAATTCAAGACCTCCCGCACCCTGGTCGTGCTGTTCATCCTCCCCATGTGGGTGAACATCCTGATACGCACACTGGCCACGGTGGCATTGTTCGATTTCCTCAACCTCCCGCTGGGCGAAGGCGCGCTCTATTTCGGTATGGTCTACAACTTCCTGCCGTTCATGATATATCCTATATACAATACCTTGCAGAAGATGGATCACAGCCTGATCGAGGCCGCGCAGGACTTGGGCGCCAATCCGCTGAATGTCTTCTTCAAAGTGACCCTGCCCCTTTCCATGCCGGGCATCATGAGCGGCGTGGTAATGGTATTTATGCCCACCGTCAGCACCTTCGCCATCGCCGAACTGCTGACGATGAACAATATCAAACTCTTCGGTACTACGGTACAGGAGAATATATACAACGGAATGTGGAACTACGGCGCTGCACTTTCTCTCATCATGCTGATGCTGATAGGCATCACCATGTTATTCACCAATGAGGAAGACAGCGAACAAAACGAAAGCGGAGGTGTGATATGATGAAACGTATTTTTGCCAAGGGCTATCTCTGGCTGTTGCTGACCTGGCTCTATTCCCCGATATTGATTATCATTATATTTTCGTTTACCGAGGCGAAGGTACTGGGCAACTGGACCGGATTCTCCACCCGCCTGTACAGTTCGCTGTTCATGGGCGGTATGCACCATTCACTGATGAATGCCATCTGGAACACGTTCGCCATCGCGCTGATAGCCGCCACCGCTTCCACCCTGCTGGGCAGCATCGCCGCCATCGGCATCTTCAACCTGCGGTCGCGCACCCGGCAAATCATGAACTTCGCCAACGCCATCCCGATGATGAATTCCGACATCATCACCGGCGTATCGCTGTTCCTGCTGTTCGTCAGCTTCGGCATTTCGCAGGGATTCACCACCGTGGTACTGGCGCACATCACTTTCTGTACACCGTACGTAGTGCTCAGTGTGATGCCGCGCCTCAAGAAGATGAACCCCAACGTATATGAAGCCGCCATCGACCTGGGAGCAACGCCTTTCTATGCCCTGCGCAAGGTCATCTTTCCGGAGATACTTCCCGGCATGATTAGCGGATTCATCCTGGCGCTCACGCTCTCCATCGACGACTTCGCCATCACCATCTTCACCATCGGCAACGAAGGGTTGGAGACACTCTCCACTTACATCTACGCCGATGCCCGCAAGGGCGGACTTACGCCGGAACTGCGGCCGTTGTCCACCCTTATATTCGTGACCGTACTCGTATTATTAATCGTAATAAACAAACGGGCGGAACGTGCCCGGAAAGACTGATGAAAAGACTTTGCCAACTATTGTTCATGCTCTGTTGCCTCCCCCTGCTCTTTTCGTGCAAAGACTCAGGCGAGGAACGCAGCCACATCCTTAAGGTATACAACTGGGCGGACTACATCGACGAAGACGTACTTGCCGAATTTCCCGCCTGGTACAAGGAACAGACGGGAGAAGATATCCGGGTGATTTACCAGGTATTCGACATCAACGAAATCATGCTCACCAAGATTGAGCGCGGGCACGAGGATTTCGACGTCGTTTGTCCTTCGGAATACATCATCGAGCGGATGCTGAAGAAAGACCTCCTGCTCCCCATCGACCGCGACTTCGGACAGACGCCAGACTATATACCGAACATCTCTCCCTACATCCGCCGCGAACTGGACAAGACCAGCCAGCCCGGCCGCACCACCACCGACTATGCCGTGCCTTATATGTGGGGCACAGCCGGCATCCTTTATAACAAAGAATTCATTACGGATGAGGAAGCCGACAGTTGGTACAGCCTTTGGAATCCCAAGAACAAAGGCAAAATCCTGATGAAAGACAGCTACCGCGACGCCTACGGCACCGCCATCATCTACGCCAACGCCCGGCAACTGGCAGACAGTACCGTCACCGTGGAACAACTGATGAATGACAACTCCACCGAAGCCATCGCGCTTGCCGAAAAATACCTGAAAGCCCTGAAGCCGAACATTGCCGGTTGGGAAGCCGACTTCGGCAAGGAGATGATGACCAAGAACAAGGCGTGGCTCAACCTCACCTGGAGCGGCGACGCCGTCTGGGCGATGGAAGAAGCGGAAGCGGTAGGCGTAGACCTGGGTTACGAAGTGCCCCGCGAAGGCAGCAACATCTGGTACGACGGCTGGGTAATCCCCAAGTATGCCCGGAACAAAAAGGCGGCAAGCTATTTCATCAACTACCTCTGTCAGCCCGACATCGCTTTACGCAACATGGACGCCATCGGATATGTAAGCGCCGTGGCAACGCCCGAAATCATGGAGGCCAAACGCGACACCACCCTGGATGTCCGTTCCGACCTCAGCTACTTCTTCGGCGAGGGAGTGGGTGCCGACAGCCTGCAAATCAACCCCGTACAATATCCCGACAAGAAGGTAGTGGAGCGTTGCGCCATGATACGTGACTTCGGCGACCGCACCGAGCTTGTCTTGGAAATGTGGAGCAGCGTAAAGGGAGACAACCTCAATACAGGTATCGTATTGCTCATCTTCGCCGTCTTCGGAGCGCTGTTCGTCTGGCTGGTATACGGAAAGATAAAGAAATACAAACAGAAAAAGAGACATCACCGCAGAAGAAGGAGGAGGGTGTCGCAGAAATAAATTGTATACAGAAGGCACGGAATTACGCGGAAAATCACGGATAAGTTTCCGGCTAATACGGCTTTTCTGCTCAGCTTTCTTCTCAATAGCTGGTCGGAGGTTAATTGTAGGTGTGTCAAAAATGAATCAAACACAGAGTCACAGAGACACAGAGTTTTTTAAAGTGCTCAAAATAAGGCCTCTCTGTGCCTCCGTGTCTCTGTGTTCAGTCTTGAAATAATGCGTTTTGACACATCTTCACCGACGAAAAAGGTGAATTTTAGGCACGGAATTACGCGGAAAATCACGGATAAGTTTAAAGAAATCCGCGTAATTCCGCGTAATCCGTGCCTAAAATTTATCACAACGTAAGTCTGTCCTCAGTTTCCGGACAGCCTCCCCCGGCATTATCTTCCCCTTTTTCTTCCTTTTCTCATCCAAAGTCCGTACTTTTGCGCTTCATCCGAAACGAACCATACTAACCTGAAAAATAAAAAACGAACAATGCTTACCCAGATTATCAACGGACGTATATTCACCCCGCAAGGCTGGCTGAATGAAGGTTCTGTCCTGATGCGGGACGGAAAGATTCTTGAAGTGACCAACTGTGACCTCGCCCTCATCGGCGCGAAACTGGTAGATGCCAAAGGCATGTACATCGTTCCCGGATTTGTCTGTATGCACGCGCATGGCGGCGGCGGACACGACTTCACCGAATGCACCGAAGAAGCCTTCCGGAGCATCATCCACGCACACCTGCGTCACGGTGCCACCGGCATCTTCCCCACCCTTTCGTCCTCGCCTTTCAGCAAGCTGCACCAGGCGGCCGCCCTCTGTCAGCAGTTGATGGACGAGCCGGGCACTTCCGTACTGGGACTGCACATCGAAGGCCCTTACCTCAATCCGAAAATGGCAGGCAGCCAGTTTGCCGGTCAGGTGAAGGAGATTGAAGAAAAGGAATACAAAGAACTGGTCGAAAGCACCCGCTGCATCAAACGCTGGGACGCGTCTCCCGAACTGCCCGGAGCACTCGACTTTGCCCGCTACCTGCGCAGTAAGGGCATCCTGGCTGCCGCCTCGCACACGGAAGCCGAATACGACGGCATCAAGGCTGCTTACGAAGCAGGTTTCACCCATGCCGCCCACTTCTACAACGCCATGCCGGGATTCCACAAGCGCCGCGAGTACAAGTACGAAGGTACGGTGGAGAGTGTTTACCTGACGGACGGAATGACAATCGAACTGATTGCCGACGGCATCCACCTGCCCGCCACCATCCTGAAACTGGCGTACAAACTGAAAGGAGTGGAGCATACCTGCCTGGTGACCGACGCCCTCTCCTGCGCGGCAACGGACGGCAAGGAAATCAACGACCCGCGCTACATCATCGAAGACGGTGTGTGCAAACTGGCGGACCGCTCCTCCCTGGCGGGAAGCATCGCAACGATGGACACGCTGGTGCGCACGATGGTGAAAGCCGGCATCCCGCTGGGCGACGCCCTGCGCATGGCTTCCGAAACTCCCGCCCGTATCATGGGGGTATACGACCGCAAAGGCTCGCTGCAGAAGGACAAAGATGCCGACATCCTGGTAATGGACAAAGACCTGAACCTGCGGGCGGTATGGCAAGGAGGAAAATTAGTCGAAGAAACCAATACATTGTTCTAAAGGAGTGAGTTCCATTGTCGATTTAACCCGAGGGCCCATCAACCGCCAGTTGTTCAATCTGGCAATGCCCATCATGGCGACGTCTTTCATACAGATGGCGTACAGCCTGACGGACATGGCATGGGTGGGACGCTTGGGCAGCGAGGCGGTGGCGGCGGTAGGTGCCGTCGGCATACTGACGTGGATGTCGGGTTCTATTGCCCTGCTCAACAAAGTGGGTTCGGAAGTCAGCGTCGGCCAGTCCATCGGTGCTCAGAACCGGGAAGACGCCCGGGCTTTCGCCTCCCACAACATCAGCATCGCCCTGCTCATAGCCGTATGCTGGGGAGGGCTGCTGTTCGTACTCGCCAACCCTGTGATGCGGCTTTTCCAGTTGCCGGAACACATCACGCACAACGCCGTGGTCTATCTCCGCATCGTATCCACCGGCTTGCCCTTCGTCTTTCTTTCGGCTGCCTTTACAGGAATCTATAATGCCGCGGGGCGCAGCAAGACGCCGTTTTATATCAGCGGCACGGGACTTGTCCTCAATATCCTGCTCGACCCGCTGTTCATCTTCGGTTTCGGATGGGGTACGGTAGGGGCGGCGCTTGCCACGTGGCTGTCCGAAGCTACCGTATTCTTCATTTTCATCTACAAGCTGCGCCGCAAAGACGATTTACTCGGAGGATTCCCCTTTTTCGTGCGGCTGAAGAAGAAATACACCCGCCGCATCTTCAAGCTGGGACTGCCGGTTGCCACCCTGAACACCTTGTATGCCTTTGTCAATATGTTCCTCTCCCGCACGGCGGCCACACAGGGAGGACACATCGGACTGATGGCTTTCACCACCGGAGGGCAAATCGAGGCAATCACCTGGAACACTTCCCAAGGATTCTCTACGGGACTGAGCACCTTTGTGGCTCAGAACTATGCGGCGGGACAAAAGGCGCGCGTCCGGCAGGCATGGAAAACCACGCTTTGGATGACGGGAGTGTTCGGCACCTGCTGTTCGCTGCTGTTCATCTGCTTCGGCAGCGAGGTGTTTTCCATCTTCGTTCCCGAAGAGGCGGCATACCGGGCGGGCGGGGAATACCTGCGCATCGACGGCTATTCGCAGATGTTCATGATGATGGAGATTACCATGCAGGGAGTGTTCTACGGACTGGGGCGGACGATACCGCCTGCCATTGTCAGCATCACTTGCAACTACCTGCGCATCCCGGTGGCACTGATATTGGTACGCATGGGCTTGGGTGTGGATGCCATCTGGTGGGCGGTGAGCGGCACCACGATTGCCAAAGGACTTATCCTGACAGGTTGGTTTGTATTTATTAAAAGAAAAATTCTCTAAAAAAACCACAATAGTAAACTTTTCAAGGTCAACAGACGTAGTATATGTATATTTTTGCATGATTTAAAAGTTAAACCAATAAACATTTTAAGGTATGAAAAAGATGAAATTTACAGCATTGTTGCTGGTCGGCTCCCTATTGGTTGCCAGTTGCAGCACCATGAATAAGACAACAAAAGGCGGTATCATCGGCGGCGGTTCGGGCGCGGCAGCCGGAGCCATCATCGGCGGACTGATAGGTAAGGGCAAGGGTGCGGCCATCGGTGCGGCGGTAGGTGCTGCGGTAGGCACAGGCGCCGGTGTGGCCATCGGTCACAAGATGGATAAGAAGGCTGCCGAAGCTGCCAAAATCGAAGGCGCTCAAGTGGAGGTGGTAAAAGATGCCAATAACCTGGATGCCGTGAAGGTGACGTTCGATTCGGGTATCTTGTTTGCCTTCAACTCTTCCGCATTGAGCAACGATGCCAAGGCTTCCTTGCGCGAGCTTGCCCGCATTCTGAAAGAAGACCCCACCACGGATATCGCCATCATCGGCCATACGGACAAAGTCGGTACTTACGAAGCCAACATGAAGGTGTCCCGGGACCGGGCCTATGCTGTCGAAAATTATTTGCAGGAGTGCGGCGTGTCTCCTTCCCAATTCAAGCAAGTGGAAGGTGTGGGATACAATGATTATGACAATAACCTGACAGCGGCCCAGAACAGACGGGTGGTGATTTATATGTACGCCAGCGAGCAGATGATAAGGAATGCGGAGGCAGGAAATTGAGAATGTGCTAATATGCTAATGTGCTAATATGCTAATGTTTGAATGTGCTAATGTGCTAATATGCTAATGTTTGAATGTGCTAATATGCCAATGTGCTAATGACCTGGCGGCATGTTGGTGTAGATTAAAATAGAGAGCATTGCATTAGTTCTGGGGACTTTCCCTGATAAAAAATATCACTGTTTGAAGATTGAACACAGAGGCACGGAGGCACAGAGTTTTTATGTTGGATACTTTAAATTCTCTGTGTCTCTGTGACTCTGTATTCAATCTTTAAATAATACGTTTTGACACACCATCAACGAAGACGAATCATAATTCTGCAAATAATATTTTCTTATGTCTTCAATGCCTCGTTTCGTGAACTGTTCATCCAAAATTATTGTATTATCAGTTCATATTTATATCGCCTAAGTAAGGTTTATTCTTTTAATTGCCAACCTATTTATCCCGAGAATCAAAGATTTTAAGATTATTTTCCGCGTTCTTGGCGAGATTTTAACCTTTGTAGTATTCATTAGAACGGTAGATGAGACATCTGGTGAGGCGAGAAAAGAAGAAGTTAACATCCTGAATACAAGAAGTTAACATCGTAAATGCAAGATGTTAACATCCTATATGTAAGAAGTTAACATCCTGAATACAGGAAGTTAACATCGTAAATGCAAGAAAATCTCCGGAATCTTTTGACAAAAGAACAAAAAGACAAAGGATTGAAAATCCTTATACTAAGGAATGTTGGATAACATATCCGACGGGACAGAACTCTGAATGACAGAGAGTATAAAGTGGTAATTATCGGTCGTTTAGAGGAAAATGCCTGGGTTCAGCGGCAGGAATCCGTGCTTAAAATATGGAAATGGAGGGATGATGATTGGCTTTAACCTTGGGCTTTTTCCTTTGTTTATGCATGTTAAACTTTGTCCTTCGTCTGAGGGCTGTACGGCACAGGGAGGAAAACCGGCGAGCCTGCGAATGAGGGTTGTACAGCCCTCGGACGTGGGACGAAGATAAGCTTGAGGATTTGTGGAGTTTTCGGCGGTGGTTTTGCGTATTATAGGCAGGGGATTGGAGGATAAAGTACAGGGGTTTTAGGGGGTAAGCACAGGGGATTTAGGGGTAAGTTCATGAGTTTTTGAGTTTAGGAGGAGAGTTTTTGAGTTTATAAGGGGGATTTTGAGGAGGAAAGGGCGAAAAGACAGCAAAATACGTGTTAATAAAGGTTATTTGAAGACTATAAAGGAAAGGGGATGGACGGGAGGCGGGAAGTCTCAGTGATAGGGAGTTACGGAAGAAAAAAGGAGATAGAGGGAGAAAAAAACAGTGACGGATTGAGAAAACCGTCACTAACCGTCACTCAAACCGTCACGGGATAAGGGTTTCATCAACAGACAGTTATAAGGAAAAGTGACGGATGACGGTTTTTAGTGCAAA
>ENA-OYYE01000743-OYYE01000743.1-human-gut-metagenome-genome-assembly--contig:-NODE-743-length-15108-cov-7.337142_pt1 | contig 15108 bp, 6 predicted proteins | sample MGYA00243244_ERZ653437 | MGnify/ENA primary metagenome ERZ653437 (study PRJEB26926, sample SAMN06165130) | human gut metagenome | biome: ENVO:00009003; feature: ENVO:2100002; material: ENVO:00002003...
CGTGGGCTCGGAGATGTGTATAAGAGACAGATTGTGTACATAGGAAAGAATTCATTAATCTGAATGTATAAAACGAAACAAAAATAATGATTATTCCCCACTTATAGCCTTTTTCCTTGAAAAATCGGTGAGAAGGCCAAATAAAAAAGGTACCCAACGCAATGTGGATACCTTTATATGATTCATTTACATAAACCGGAAAATGACTCGTCCGGTTTGTGGACCATTTACCCATTTCGGTTGTGAAGAGGGACCACACAAATCGGTGGAGTTTACTTTATTACGTACCGGAGGAATCACGTTCAGGACAGAGATTCCGCTTTCGGGAAGAGTATAAAGCAAACGGTCGCGGCCATCACGAGGCTGATATACTCCGATATATGCGTCAGGAGTTTCGTTTGTCAGGTTGATAGTGCCTTCTTTCGTTTGGATATTCATCCAGGAAACATCTGCAAAATATCCTTTGAATTCTGGATAAGTGAAGGTTTCACCCGGAATAGGATCGTTATAGTCGTTTTCCCAAACATCGTATTGTGTTCCGTGAATACGGTTTTGCCATACACGGTAAGGTCCGGCACCTAACCAGCGTTTGCTGATTACTTGATCTTCAGGATAGTCGAAACAAATACCCATCAAGTCTACGACACCGGAGAAATTGTAGGTATAATCCAAAGCCAGTTCTCCACTCGGGTTAATTGTCCATTGGGCTTTATCCAGATTACCCAGTTTATAATTGGCGGTAACAACCAGATTACCCCCGTCTTCTTTCACATCCAGTTTCGTAAATACGGCAGCATCGGGGAATTCGCTGTATGTGCGGTCTTTTTCTTTTGCTTTCTCATCATCATGGTTATAGAACTGATCCAATGAGCGGTCTGCACGACGGGCTCCGATGAAACGGGGTCCATTGGCGAAGTTAATCTTACGGTTATCTACAGATACCCCTTTCAGTTGTCCGTCTTTCTTTGAGAAGATGAACGCACGCTTATTCGCTTTCACAGTAAGATCATTTTCTGTCTCCGTATAAGTAGGACGACTGGACAAGGGAGAAAGCTGTTCAGTCTGCTGATTCAGTTTGTTGACCGGGAAAGTCCAGCGCCAAAGTTCATGGCCGTATGAGTCGATTGCTGTCAGGAAGAGGGCGTCTGCATTGGGGAGGATATTTGTTTTTATATCCAAAATGCCTGCCGAATGAGCAACCACGTCACTGCCTTGCACTTCACCCTCTTTCAACACTTGAATAGCAGCATTGGAAGCATCTGTTGCCAGCGGGAATTTTACTTGCTTCCAAAGGAAACGGCAAGTATTCAGATTCAGATAATCGTAACGGTTTTCTACGGAGAATTTGCCATCAAATTGCTTGTCGATAGAAGTATTCATGATTTGTACCGGACTCCATAACTGCTTGATAGTGTAGTAGCTACCTTCCTTTTCGTGATGTGGTCCTACAATACCGTCTGCTCCAAAGTTTCCCTGGTTATCGATGAATCCGTCCATATCTACACGCTTCACACCTTCGTCTGCCAATACCCAAAGGAATCCACCGATACAACGGGGATGCTTGCGCATCATTTCCCAATAATCATATAATCCCGCACCATGGCCACCATCGTACAAACCATGCAAGAATTCCGTAGGCATAAAGATTTCCGGTAAACGCATGTAGTTCTGACTTTCTCCGTAAGAGCGGTAATGCATGGTTTCAAAACCGGAGAAATTGCCTTGAGGGTGAATAACCGGACGTTTCTGCGGATCGTATTTATGAAACTCTCCATCCAGTTCGGTATTCCATCCTTTTTCATTACCATTACTCCACCAAATAATAGACGGATGATTCACGTCACGTTCTATCATGCCTTCAATCAGACGTACTCCGGTGGGGGTATCATACTTGCCATGCCAGCCTCCCAATTCGTCCATCACATAAAGTCCGAGAGAATCACAGGCTTCCAAAAATTCCGGGTCAGCCGGATAGTGGCTCAAACGGACAGAATTCATATTCATGCCTTTCATCAAAAGAACGTCTTCGACATTCTTCTCTTTACTCAATGTACGGCCACTTTCAGGACGGAAACTATGGCGATTGACACCACGTACATTGATGCGTACTCCGTTTATATAAAGTCCGTCGCTTTCGCGTACTTCAATCGTGCGGAAACCAAAATTTTCTGTTTCACTATGCAAAACCTTACCGGTCTTATCCAATAGAGAGAATTGCGCTTTATAAAGATTCGGAGTTTCCGCTGTCCATAATGCGGGGTTAGATACATTCAGTTGCAGGGAAGTCCAGTCGCCTCCTGCTTTTACGGGTACGGTGGTTTCCGTTATCTTTTTCCCTTTTTTATCTAAAATCTGTGTACGGATGCTCATTCCGTCATTAGAGATATTTGTGTAGCAGTTGGCACGGAAAGTTCCATCCATCTTTGCGTCAATGGCAATGTGCCGCAGGTTTACGGCTGGTTTCACCTCCAGGAACACCGGACGGAAGATACCGCCAAAATTCCAATAATCAGCACGACGTTCGGCAAGGTTCACACTGGCATTTTCACTCTCTTTGGCAACAGTGACTTCCAATAAATTCTTTTTGCCATATTTCAGGAAATCCGTGACGTTGTATGAAAAACGATAGAAGGCTCCCTGATGTTTGGAACCAACTTTGCGTCCGTTCACTTTTACTTCCGTGTCTGTCATCGAAGCTTCGAATACAAGATTGACCTGTTTGCCGCGAAACTTTTCCGGAACTTCAAACTCGTACTTATACATACCTTTTTCATCGGCAACGCCTTCAGGAAATGGCTTTCCATAGAAAGTGATCCCATACTGATAAGTGCCGAAGCCTTGCAATTCCCAACAGGAAGGTACGCCGATTTTCGTCCATTTGCCGGAATTGCGTCCGTTGGTACAAAAGAAGTCCCATTCAACCATATCGTCGCATCCGTGACCGGAGAGATATTGCCTTTCCGTTTGTGGAAGGTTTTGAGCAGCCAGGGTAGTTGCCAACGCCAAGGTTGATAATAAAGTGGTTACTTTTTTCATTGTTACTTTTATTATTGTGTTAGTTATTTATTGCTATTATTGTTTACTACTGATACGGAGATGCAACGTATGTTCTTTTTTCTCTATGGCATATTTCTTCAATACACCCGGTCCGCAACTACTGTTTCCTAATCCAAGTACGGCAGCATCCATACTAAGAATAACTTCTGCACGTGGTTTTAAATCGCAATCGTGAGTTTCTTCATAGATGTCTTGTACGGTGTAATGCAGGGCAGATGCAGAAAATGCGTTTTCTACCGCGTCAACACGAATGCCTTTATTCTGTTTGTCGGTCAAGGTAAGATAATGCACTTCTTCTTTGTTTCCACTGTCCTGCGGACGTGGATAATGTACGTATTGGTCTGCAACGCTTCCTTTCCAAAGCCCTATCATAGCAGATGTTTTGCGGTCAGGATAGTTATCCTGTGGTCCTCTGCCATACCAGGTAAATGTATCATAAGCAGGCGCCAGACAGAATGCGATTCCTAAACGGGGAATTTCAGGAAGAACTCCTTGTGGCAAGAAAGTTGTTTTCAGATCAATCGTTCCATCTGAAAAGACCGTATAGACAGAAGTCGTCACCACTTTTCCTTCTTTATATAAATTACTTGTTTGAATCCGGACAATGACCGCCCCGTCTGCACGTTTTTCATGGTGGAAAGATTCCAAATTTATCTGCGGATGATCCATTCCATGCAATTTCCAGTCTTTAGCCAACCAGTTTCCGAAGCTCTTGTCATTATCTGTCGGAGCACGGAAAACTTGAGTGACAGGCTGAACCGGAAAATCATCGGAGTGAGTCAGCATTTCTTTGCCCTTATATATAAGGGAAGTCATACTTCCGTTCACTTTCTTTTCCCACTGAACAGAAAAACCACGTCCGCTAATCAATAAAGAATTATCATCCTCTTTCACCTGAAGCGCTCCTTTATTAATTAAATCAGCAGAAGCTAAATCTCCTTTCTGCAAACAGAATTGTTCCCAGGCCACTTCATGTCCTGCCTTTGCCCAAAGAGCATCCGATTTCAAAACAATGCTTACTTTCAGTTGGCAATCGGAAAGAGGTTTCAATGATCGGAAAGCCGGCAAATCAATTGTTTTACTTTCCCCTGGAGCTATTTCCGGCAATGTTATTTCTCCCCGTTCTTTCTCCTTACCATCCACTGATAATGTCCACAGACAACGATAAAGTGATAAATCAATATGATGATTCCGGTTGGTTACTCTCAACTCTCCATTCTCAACTCTCAACTCAACCGGTGCATATACTTTTTTTACCTCCCAATATTTAGGCGTAGTTTCACGGTCACTCATCAGTAATCCATTAAAGCAGAAAGCTTTTAAATTCGGCTTATCGCCAAAGTCACCGCCGTAAGCCACCATGGTACGGCCATCGGGTAATGTCTTGTAGATTCCCTGATCTACCCAATCCCATATAAAACCACCCAGCATACGGGGATTACTATATATCTCATCCCAATATTCTTTGAAATTTCCTAATGCATTCCCCATGGAATGTGCATATTCACTCGTCATCACCGGACGGTCGTCATTGGTACGCTCCGCAATCTCCAGCAACCGCTCCCAACGTGCATTTTCAGCGCGTTCCTTATCTTCTCCCTCTGCAATGCCGGGATTTAAGTATTCTTGTTTCACCCGGGTATAAAAGCGACTGATAACATCGACCGTCTTCGGGTCAGGATTTCCGTCCACTCCCTGCGCCCCCTCATAATGTACAGGACGAGTGGGATCGAAATCATGCAGCCATGCCGAAATAGCAGCGAAGTTCGGTCCGTAACCGCTTTCGTTTCCCATGCTCCACATTACAATACATGGATAATTCTTATCACGTTCCGCCATACGGACCGCACGGTCCATAAATGCTGCATGCCAGTCAGGGGTACTTGCGAGTGTTCCACGCAATCCGTGTTCTTCTATATCCGCTTCGTCCATCACGTACAATCCCAAGCTGTCGCATAGCTCGTACCAACGGCTTACATTCGGGTAATGACTGGTGCGCACAGCATTTATATTTGCCTGCTTCATTAAAAGAATATCCTGAAGCATCCGTTCTTCGCTCATGACACGTGCCGTCCGTGGATCATGTTCGTGGCGGTTCACTCCACGAAAACGAACCGGATTACCGTTCACTAACAGTTGTCCTTTTTTGATTTCTACAGAGCGGAAACCTACGGCCTGTTCTATCTGTTCTACGACTTTTCCTTCTTCATTTTGGAGAGTTAAGTGTAGTTTATAAAGATAGGGCGTTTCTGCCGTCCATCTTTCCGGTGATTTTATAATGGCTGACAAACGTCCCATCTTACGCGGGCCACGCTGCGGATACCATTCATTCATCCGGCTTGCTTTATGCTCCAAATCAAGCATATTTTCCACATCGCCTTTCAATGTGGCAACTTCTTTGCCTGAAGCATCCTTTAATACTCCCTGTAAGACATACCCTTTTCCAGTCATCCCTCGATATACACTGAATTGCGGATCAATCTGCAAAATAAAATCTTCATAATCACCAACAGATGCGGGAAGAGTGCGTACCGCATAATCACGGACATGAATATCCGGCGTATGTATCAGATGAATACTACGATGAATACCACCAAAACGCCAGAAATCCTGATCTTCCAGATAAGAACCGTCACTATATCGGTAGACTTCCAGTGAAATCTGATTTTCTCCGGATTTCAGATACTTCGTGACATTAAATTCACTTGGTTCCATACTGCCTTGGCTATACCCTACCCGTTCGCCATTGATCCAAACATAAAAGGCGCTCATTACGCCCTCAAACCGTAGAAAAGTCTGTCCATTCGCTTCCCATCCGGCCGGCAAGACAAAGGTACGCCGATATTGCCCTACCGGGTTTCGTTCTTTATACGTGGTATAGTCAGTTTTCGGTTCTCCCATCACCCGTGGAGGATCTATTTTAAACGGATAGCCTGCTGAAACATAGATAGGCGTGCCATATCCGTTCACTTCCCAATTGGCGGGAACAGGAAAATCCGTCCAATCTTTATCATTAAAATTTGTTTGATAGAAATTCACGACTCTTTCATTGGGAACGGGAGTCCAACGGAATTTCCAGGTTCCGTCTAAAGAGATTGAGCCGTCTCCTTTCTGTACAGAGAAAGGGATAAAAGCAGCTCTTGCCGGTTCACGATTGATCTGGAGAACATGATGATTCTCCCAATCATGCATTGTTTGTGCCTGTGTAGGACTTACAAACAATGCGCCAAGCAGTAAAGTATATATTTTCATTCGTTCTTTTTTCTTCATATCAAGTAGACGGACGAAAGGGGATTTTGTACCCCTTTCTTTTACAGAAATATTAAAGAACAATAAAAGGAGTAACACTCTATGAAGAAAATCTTTACCTTGTGGCGTATAATTACTTCTAATATTATGATGATGAAAAAACTACTATTTAGCAGCTTCTTTTTATTAGGCAGTCTCGTTTCACAAGCACAACACGAGTACACAATTAAAGGTGAGGTAAAAGGAGTGAAAGACGGAACTCATGTTTCCTTATTTTTGACGGATGGACGCGTAGGAAGCATAGTTGGTACGGATACGATACGTAATGGAACTTTCTTTTTCAAGCGAAATGCAGGAGAAAGCGGTATGGATCAACTGTCTCTCATGTGTCGCGATACAGATTTCCCTCCAATGTCGTTAGATATTTATGCAACTCCGGGCGCAAAAATAAAAGTAACGGGCACAAACCCTCTGATTTATACATGGAGGGTAGATAGTCCGGTAAAAGAACAACAAGAACATAATAGATTCATTGAGGATTCCCGTGACTTATGGGACGAATTTCAACGCTTGGCTATCAAAGAAAGAAGTATGCGTTCAGCTTCAGAAACCGAACGAAAAGCACTTCGAACAAAGAGTGATAGTATATCTTCCATTATTAATCAACGGGAATTAAAGTTGATGAAGGAACTCCCTATTTCTAATGTCTGGATGGAAAAATTGCTCCGTTTGAGTATGTCATTGAAGTACAATCCAAAGTTTACCAATAAGGAAGAAATACTGGCTTTGTATGACAGATTAAACGAAGAACAGAAAGCTTCCATTGAAGGACAAGAAATCAGGGTTAATCTCTTCCCTCCTAAAACGGTGAAAGAAGGAGATGACATGGCAGATGCCGATCTTTTTGATTTAGATGGAAAGGTGCATCATTTGGCTGATTTCAAAGGAAAATATATGTTACTTGATTTCTGGAGCAGCGGTTGTGGTCCCTGCATCATGGCTTTGCCCGAAATGAAAGAGATTCAAGAGCAATATAAAGACCGACTCACCATCATCAGTTTGAGTTCGGATACACAAACTAGGTGGAAAGCTGCTTCTGCACAACATGAAATGACTTGGCAAAACTTAAGCGACTTGAAACAGACTGCAGGACTATATGCTGTGTATGACGTTAACGGTATTCCGAATTATGTTCTTATCTCTCCCGAAGGCAAAATCGTGAAAATGTGGTCGGGCTATGGTAAAGGCAGCTTGAAATTAAAGATGCGTAGATATTTGGATGCACCAAAGCGTGAGATGAGTATCACCGGGGACACCAATAGAAAAGTAGTTAACTATCCAAGTTTTGAATCAACCAATACTGATATTCTTGAAGTGAAGCAGGTAGAATTGACTGATACAGCCACTATCGTTCATTTTTATGCATATTACATACCCAAATACTGGATACAAGTAAGTGTAAATGCCAAACTAGTAGACGAGCAAGGTGCATCATACACATTACAAAAGGCTGACGGCATTACTCCCGGTAAGCATTTCTTTCTGCCTGAAAGCGGAGAAGCCGAATTTTCCCTAACTTTCAAACCATTACCTCTCAAAACTAAATCATTCAATTTCACAGAAGGAACAGCCAAAAACGATTGGCAAATAAATGGGATAAAGCTTACTAGATAAAGAAAAAGAAATGTGCCAAAATAAAATCATAAAGGAGTTTTGGCACATTCTCTCTATTAATATTTGAATATCGAATATTAAAATAAGAATATTGTATTAACATTAAATATCTTGCAATTTAAAATAACCGTATAAGTCGCTCAAAAAGAGCTGTAAATATGTTATAATCTTCACAGAAATGGTTTTCTTTGTTATAAGATATGTCTCATATATCTTATATTCAGTACAAAACAATAAAAGAAATGGAAGATTACAAACAGACACTCTATAACGATGAATTATTAAACATTTTACCCGACGGAGTGATTATATTTGATACAAATGGAGAAGTTATACAACTCAATCAGCAGGCTTTTGCAGAACTGCATGTTCATCCGTCGGTCAATGATATGCTTCCCTTTCCTACCAATCGTTTATTTAAACTGCTAAATAAAAAGGAAGATATACTTTCGACTATTCTGGAAAAGATTCGTCAGGGAGAAAATACGTATTCATTACCTGAACATACCTTCATGCAAGAACAGGTTGATTACACACAATTTCCTATAAGAGGAGAATTTGCAACGATCAGGGATAGAACTAATTTAAACAAGATCTTATTCTTTTTCCGCAATATTACAGTAGAGCTTACACAGGAATATATTCTGAATACTGCTTTGCAAAGAACCAGAATCTATCCATGGTATTATGATATAAGTCGGAGTGAATTTACTCTTGACGATCGTTATTTTGAACATTTAGGTATTCCGGCAGGAGAAAATAATACTTTGACAATGGAGGAATATGTGAATATGATTCATCCGGACGATCGGCAACCTATGGCTGATGCCTTTGTTGTACAACTTAGTGGTAATACAACTTTTGACAAAACAGTTCCATTCCGTTTGCGCCGGGGGGATGGTACTTGGGAATGGTTTGAAGGGCAGTCAACTTATATTGCAAACATATCCGGCCATCCCTATCGGTTAGTGGGAATCTGCTTGAGTATTCAGGAATATAAAGACATAGAAAACACCTTAATCGAGGCACGTAAAAAAGCAGAAGAAAGCGATCGTCTTAAAATGGCGTTTCTGGCTAATATGAGTCATGAGATCCGTACGCCGCTGAATGCAATCGTCGGCTTTTCTGATGTTATAGGTTCCACTTATGATGAGTTAAGTGAAGAGGAACGTGCCGATTTCGTGCGACTAATCAGCATCAATAGCGAACATTTAGTACGATTGATTGACGACATACTTGATTTGTCCAAGATTGAATCAAATACGATTAAATTTACTTTCTCCAACTGTTCCCTTAACTCTTTAATGATGGACATAGAGAAAGAACAGGCAATGAAACCTATTTCCGAAATTGAAATAAAGTCATTATTACCGGATGAAGATGTTTATATCAACACAGATATTACACGCCTGAAACAAGTAATATGCAATTTCATTAATAATGCCCGGAAATTCACCCAAAAAGGATATATTCATTTTGGGTATACGCTTGATAACAGAAATGCGGATTCAGTACAAATATTTGTAGAAGATACCGGTTCGGGAATTCCGCAAGAATGTTTGAATGAAATCTTTGATCGTTTCTACAAAGTAGATACTTTTAAACAGGGAACCGGTTTAGGACTTTCTATCTGTAAAACGATTGTAGAACATCTGCAAGGAGATATCTCCGTTAAATCAGAGATTGGGAAAGGTAGTTGTTTTACCGTTACATTACCATTTGATAGAAAAACAGAAGATTAGCGTCCTCTATATTCTTGAGGGGTAATACCAGTATGCTGCTTAAAAAACTTATTAAAGAAGGAGATATTATTAAACCCTAAAGATAGAGCTATATTTTTTACAGGTTCATCGGTCGACTTTAAACGGGATTTAGCTTCCATCAAAATGACAGAAGCAATCACCTCTAATGGAGTATTTCCTGCCGCCTTTTTAATTGTAGAACAGAAATGGGGCAGGCTAAGTCCTAACTCATCAGCATAGAAAGATGTTCCGTGATGGATTGTATAATGTTTCATGACTAATTTTAAAAACTCCTGATAAATCTCATACTTTCTTGATTGAGAAGACAAATACCAATTATTCTGTAACTTATATATTTCTGTAGCCCCTTGGATAAACATGGTAAGAACAGCTTTTACTATCTCCTTATTTTCGCGCGTCCTAAGTGAAGCGTATGAAAGAATAGATGATTCATAAAACATTTTATAACTACAGGCCTGAAGTGGAGATAAAGCAACTATCGGATTCTCCATAATTACCGGAAGAAGGTGCTGGGTAGCTTTCATCAAATTTATACTTTCTATAAAATGAGATGAAAAGCCTGCATAATAAATCTGGATATCGGATGAGAATGTGTGCACCTCTAATATGCAATTAGGCGGCAAAGTTATTAAATCATTTTCACTAATATGATGGGTATTGGTATTGATCGTCACCTCCATAGTGCCTTTTATACAAAGAATAAATAAGCCGGATTCAATCTTACATGGAAAATTCTTATAGCTCTTCAGTAAATCTTTTGCGAATCCCTCTCCTACAATATAATCAACCGGCAAATCATACTTTGGTATATTACTTTCCATTATTGCTCTTTTTGTTTGTCCTCAAAGATAGAGATTATTTAATTCCTATCTTTTAAATAATTAAAATCGGAACATTGAATCATAAAAAAATAACATCTATATTCTATTTCTAAGAAAATGATCCGAATATAAAGAAACGGGATGCGGAAAGTTTACCTTATCCGTATCCCGTTTTATTGAAATCAATTGATAGAAAGATTTATTGAATATCCAATGCATCAAAAGCAATTCCGTCCATATTTTCTGCCGAAAGTAATACTTTGTAATGTCCGGCATTGATAAAGGTTCCGGTGGTGGTGCTCATCATCTTCCATTTATCCGGTGTTTCCGGGAAGCTCAATACGTCCTCTTTCAATACAACTCCTTTTGAGTCAATGAATTCCATTAAGACAGGTATTGGCTTTCCGGTAGTGTTCATATATTTAAAGCGAAGCGCGTACACTTGCGCCAACCCGGTAGAAACATTCCATTCAATACTGTTGCCTTTTCCTTTACCAAAAAACACTCCCATCTGTTTGCGATGTTCTTTCTTTTGGAATTTGCCTTTCAGCACTGCCGTTTCCGCTTCGTATGATATACTGACACGAGCATTTTTGTCTTCCGGAAGTAACTCTTTCGGAGTCTTTTCCATTACTTCTTTATCCGCCTTTTCCCAACTCCAGCCGGACGCAGGGAATACCGTCGGTTTCAGTTCCCGATCTGTGCTGGCAATAGCAATGCCTGAAATCAAGGCTTGTCCTGCTTTCACTTCCGGGAAATGAATTTTCAACATCCCACCTTTCACTGTGGCATATACCACTTTCTTACAAACTCCATCGTGACCGCTTTCAGCCCAAATATCCAAGTCATCTAATACAACAGAATCATTCACGGCAACATCGAATATGCGCAGTCCTTCACAGTCGGCAGAAGCGCTTCCGCCCGTGCCATGCCAAGGCTCTGTGAAATACAGTTCAATACGATATGTTCCGTCTGCCACAGGGAAACGATATTCCAGCTGATGACGTCCGAAGCGGAAATGTTGGAATAACGTCCAGTCACGAGTGCCATGAATCGGATCATTGGTGGTACGTTGACTGGCAAGATAAGGATTCAGATCCTTGAAATTCTCCGCCCATGAACGGGAATAATTCGTATTGTCCTGCAACCAGAGCTGTCCGAAACTATCTGTATAATCATCCCCTCCACAGTTGAGACGATACAGATAATTATATCCTACCTCTCCTTTCAATATCTTTTTATCATCCTGATAAAGAAGTTCGAAGTTAGGGGCTTGCTCCAGACCATTCAATAGGATCAGGTCTTCTGCTACCGGTTTACCTTTATAATATCCTACAGCACGAAGTACGTTATAACGAATATCCCGGTTTTCCCACATAAAATGAGTGCCTGTTCCGTTGTTCTTTTTACGTCCGAGGAAGGTTGCCTTTTCATTTGTCAGATCGTTGTATAGCAATACAGAATCACAATTGCTGTAAGCCTCGATAGTGGCACGGCGACGTCCTTTTTCAAAGCGGTTGGCCCATGTATGTGATACCAGGTAAACCATCGGATCTTTTGCAGCCGGAACATAGTTGGCGCGATACATATAATATACGTCTAATGGTTCTTCCCACGGAGTAACCAATCCTTTATAATTGAACGGACCTACTTTATCTATCTTGCGATACGCTTCATCCGGTTGACGACGTCCGGGATTATCATGACTGCTGTATATCCACTGGAATTGTCCGCAAACACTATCTTTAGCCTGTTCTGCCAAACGGATTTTAGTTTCCATCAGCTGACACATACGGTCTTCACTCCACACTCCGTTCACCTGGAAATCTCCCGGTTCCGTATGCAGGTCGATGCTTCTCCACGCTCCATATTCTCCGTTCAACAATTGGTTTGCTTGAGAGAGTTCACGACCGTATTTCTTCACATCTCCTCCATACGTACCACTCCAATTTTGAATTACATTCCAGTCTGTACCTTCACCGCCATTACAGGTTGTTATGACACGCATTGTCTTGGCAGTCGGGTCCATCTCCCGGATAAGGTCACTGCACTCTTGTGCAAACTCACGAGGCAAAGTGCTTTCATTCTGCAATCCCCACATCACCACTGACGGAGAATTACGACGCTCTTTCACCCATTGACGAAGCAACTTTTTAAAGTTCTCACGAAACTCCGGAGTGTCATACCACACGTGGGCGGAAAATTGTGTCCAAAACAAGATCCCCTCTTCATCCCAATACTTCTGATAATCGAGATGATGGGGCTGATGAGCATCCCGGAACGCATTGAAACCGGCTGCACGTATCTGTTTTACCCTTGCGGCAACCTGTTCATTACTGAACGCATGGCTTTGTCCGAACTGATGTTCATACTCGCATACTCCATTGATAAACACCGGCTTTCCATTCAGGTAAAAACGTCCGTCTCCATCGTTTCGTTTTACCGGCCAGCTAATGGTACGAATACCGAAGGGTGTCGAAATTTCATCTGTCGTCTTCGTATCACGCTTAATCATGCTGGCTAATTTATAGAGATATGGATTTTCCGTATTCCACAAGACAGGATTCTCAACAGGAGCCTGTTGGCGGATCACTTTCATTTCTCCCGGAGCTAAAGTAACTTTCTCAACCAAACGGAAAACTTGTTTTCCATCAGCATTGCTTAGTTTATTGACTAACTCTACCGTTTCTGTTGCTTTACTATAATTTTTTATCTCTGTTTCAACAAATACGTTAGCAGCTTTTTCGTCATTCCAAATATGTACACCAAAAGGTTCTATGCGAATCTCATCTGTTACTTCCAATACCACAGGACGGAAGATTCCTAACGGCTGGGAACCCTCACTGAATCCCCATTCCGACGAACATCCCCCGCATACCCAAGGCATATCGGCGATCATTTCAGGATGCTCGGCTTTCACTTCCAAGCGATTTACTCCCTGTTTTAATTCATCTGTGACATCCAAAGTCAATGTGGTGCGCCCTATGGGGTGGCGTCCGAAGTCCTTTCCGTTCACTGTAATGGTGGCGTATGTACCCACTCCGTCAAAACGAAGGAAATATTTTTTAAGTTGAGAGTTGAGAGTTGAGAATTGAGAGTTGTTGAGGGTGAAGTCCTTTTTGTAAAGAACGGTTCCGTGAAGATTGCCGTGAGTCAATTGACGATACCCATAATAATCATCCCAGTTATGAGGTATATTCACAGTCTTTTCACTCTCAACTCTCAACTTTCCATTCTCAACTCTCCAAGTTTTCCAGCCTTCATTTAATTCAATAATTTGCCGGCGGTTCTTGATTTCCGGTTTCGGGAAACGGACAGCCGAACGTCCCATCGGTTTACTGGTAGCAATGGCAATGCCACGTTGCTCTGCGTTGTTTACCGCACAATAGAAATGATAAACCACTCCGTCATGTTTCACTACATAGCTCTTATGAGCAAACAGTTCATCGTAGTTCTTGGAGGGGATAATCAGGTCGGCCCCTTTCCAGTCGGTCCAGTTCACCAAATCATAGCTGGCGGCAAATGTATTGAATGCTTTATATTTACGCGAAGGTTCAAAAGCAGAGAAATAGAACATTACATACACATCTCCCATCTTTTGGATATGCGCATCTCCTGTAATGGTTCCATCAGCTTCATGCGCAAAGACCGGATTTCCGGAGTAGCGTTTCCATGTTTTCATATCTTTGGAAAGCGCAATGCCGACACGTTCGCCCTTTAAATTCGTTTCCGGATGATGCCCGCCCGCGTTGTAATACATCACAAACGGAGCTCCCAATGTTTTATCTTTATCCCAATAAACGGTACTCTTATATTGAGTCAGTTTTTCCCACCATTGGGCATCTTTATCATGGATGCTCAAAATCGGTTTGTCCAGAGATTCCCATTCATGTGCCGTAGAAATATCTCCTTTCGTCCATGCCAGTCCGACATAAAGCGGAGCTTTTACAGCTTCGTAGCCCGTTCCTTCACCACCGATATAAGTCATCCAATGGCGACCTTTATAAGTCTGAAGCTCATAGCTTCCACCCCATTCCATATCCGGCAATGCAGGAAATCCGCCACGCTGATTGCAGTCCCATTTTCCATCCCGATAAGAAAGAACCCGTCCCAAAGTGCGCCATTCGAGCAAATTATCACTTTCTGCTATCCACGTTTCATAACCACGACCATCGGTTCCACCTTTACCGTTGTAAACCACATAAGTCATCAGCCACTTGTCTCCCTGGCGAAAAACGGTAGGACAATCAATCTTATGATAATTGTCTGCCGGGGCAACTGCGAGCCCGTACTTGTATGGTGTCTTTACTTCCTCGTAAATCTGCTCCATTCGTTCCTGCGGAACTTCCCTTTGCGCATACAGAGAGAAAGTGGTGGCTATACTAAAAACTGCCAGCAATAACTTCTTCATGATACTTTTTCTAATCGTTTAATACTTAAATAGTGCATAACCACTAAATGATAATTTTGCGGAGTGCCCTGAAAGGGTTTAATTATATAGCGTAGGGCAACGCCCTACGTAAAAACGACAATCTGAATTTGCG
>ENA-OYYE01000763-OYYE01000763.1-human-gut-metagenome-genome-assembly--contig:-NODE-763-length-14799-cov-6.646093_pt1 | contig 14799 bp, 13 predicted proteins | sample MGYA00243244_ERZ653437 | MGnify/ENA primary metagenome ERZ653437 (study PRJEB26926, sample SAMN06165130) | human gut metagenome | biome: ENVO:00009003; feature: ENVO:2100002; material: ENVO:00002003...
CGTTTCTTATACCCTGCCAAGGGCTACGGGGATATTTCGCTAAATTTCAATTTAAATAGAAAAGAGGGACTGGGATGAGTGATGCAATACCTGTGAACAGAATAAAAGGTGTGGGAGAGAAGACGGCGGCTCTGTTTGGTAGGATCAATGTTTTTACCGTGGAGGATCTGATCGGACATTATCCCAGGGATTACGAGACTTACGATGCTCCGGTATCCATCCGGGAGGTGTCTGCCGGCAGTGTGCAGGCCATCTATGGGCAGATTACGGCCATTCCCAATGTGAAGAAGGTCCGGAATCTGTCGATCCTGAACGCTGTGCTGACGGATGACAACGGAGATTCCATTCAGCTAACTTTTTTCAATATGCCATTTTTAAAAAAGGTGTTAAAACCCGGCGGATTCTATCTGTTCCGTGGTCTGGTACAGCAGAGGGGCACTCATAAGATCATGGAGCAGCCCAGAATGTTTACCTGGGAGGAATATCAGAAAAAATCAGGTCGGCTTCTGCCCAGATATGCCCTGACCAAAGGACTGACCAACCAGATGGTGCAGAAGTCCGTAGCCCAGGCACTGGAATATTATCCCCCGGAAAAAGAATATCTGCCGCAGTCCGTATTGCAAAAAATACCCATGCTTTCCCACAGGGAAGCTGTCAATTCACTGCACTTCCCGGAAAACCGGGAGGAACTGCTGGCAGCAAGGAACCGTATCGTATTCGAAGAATTCTTTTCTTTTTTACTGGTTCTTCGGAAAAATAAAGATCTGGCGGCGAAGACGGAGAATCATTTTCCCATGTATGAGACCGCGGATACCGTAAGATTTCTGGAGCAACTGCCGTTCCCGCTGACAAAAGCCCAAAAAAAAGTCTGGGGTGAGCTCAGGGAGGATATGGGAAGTCCTTATGCCATGAACCGTCTGATTCAGGGAGATGTCGGCTCCGGTAAGACAATCCTGGCAGTGCTGGCACTTCTCATGTGTGCGGCTAATGGTTATCAGGGAGCAATGATGGCCCCTACTGAAGTACTGGCAGTCCAACATTTTGAGACCATTTCAGGCTATATAGAAAAATATGGAATTGCTTTCCGTCCGGTGCTTCTGACAGGCTCTATGACGGCGAAGGAGAAACGGGAGGCTTATGCAAAAATTGCTTCCGGAGAGGCTAACCTGATCATCGGAACCCATGCGCTGATCCAGGAAAAAGTGGAATATTCTTCCCTTGCGCTGGTAGTAACGGATGAACAGCACCGCTTTGGTGTAAGGCAGAGGGAGACATTAGCCGCCAAAGGGAGTGAGCCTCATGTGTTAGTTATGAGTGCTACGCCGATTCCCAGGACATTGGCCATTATTCTATATGGGGATCTGAAGGTCTCTGTCATTGATGAACTTCCTGCGAATCGTCTGCCGATCAAAAACTGTGTTGTAGGGACTTCCTATCGACCTAAGGCTTATGAATTTATCGCAAAAGAGGTGGCTGCCGGCAGACAGGCTTATGTCATCTGTCCTATGGTGGAAGAAGGGGAATCGGAAGACCTGGAGAATGTAGTGGATTATACAGAGAAGCTCCGGGCAGTTCTGCCTCCTTCCGTACAGGTGGCTTATCTTCATGGGAAAATGCGTCCGGCAGATAAGAACCGTATTATGGAAGAGTTCGCTGCTAAGGAGATCGATGTCTTAGTCTCCACCACGGTAATTGAAGTAGGCATCAATGTTCCCAATGCCACAGTGATGATGGTGGAGAATGCGGAGCGTTTCGGTCTGGCACAGCTGCATCAGCTGCGTGGGCGTGTGGGACGTGGGGAATTCCAAAGCTATTGCATTTTTATCAGCACTTCCGAAGCCAAAGAGACCATGGAACGATTACAGATCCTGAACCATTCCAACGACGGTTTCCATATTGCTTCCGAGGATCTGAAACTGCGAGGTCCGGGAGATATCTTCGGCATCCGGCAGAGCGGTGAATTTGCATTTGTACTGGGTGATATATATACAGATGCAAATATTTTAAAAGAGGCTTCAGATGCCGTGGAACAGTTGCTTGTATCCGATCCGGAGCTGACAGATGACGACAGCCGAGCATTGGTGAACTATTTCAAAGAACATACCGCAGTAAATGTTGTTGACTTTCGGACCATCTGACAGTAAAATTATTTTTATGTTCAAAGTTTTATACTTAGGATCAGATAATTTATGTTAATTTATGCAAAGGGAAGGTTTAGATACCAGAATGTCAAAAATCGCAATTGTAACCGACAGTAACAGCGGAATTACACAGGCAGAAGGAGCCCGTCGCGGAATCCATGTTCTGCCCATGCCTTTTATGATCGATGAAGTCACATACTATGAAGATATTGACCTGACACAGGAGCAGTTCTATGAAAAGCTGAAATCCGGTGCCAATATTGCCACCAGCCAGCCGTCTCCTGACAGTGTCACCAGCCTGTGGGACAAGCTTTTACAGGAATATGACGAGATCGTACACATTCCTATGAGCAGCGGTCTGTCCGGTTCCTGTCAGAGTGCCATGGCCTTTGCGGCAGATTATGATGGCAGAGTTCAGGTCGTGAACAACCAGCGGATCTCCGTAACCCAGCGTCAGTCTGCGTTGGATGCCCTGCAGCTTGCAGCAGCCGGTAAAGACGCGGCCCAGATCAAAGAATTCCTGGAAAATGATAAATTCAACAGCAGTATCTATATTATGCTGGACACCTTGTATTATCTGAAAAAAGGCGGACGGATCACTCCGGCGGCCGCAGCCATCGGTACCATGCTTCGCCTGAAACCGGTGCTGACCATTCAGGGTGAAAAGCTGGATGCCTTTGCAAAGGCCAGAACCACCTCACAGGGCAAGAGCATGATGATCAATGCTATTAAAAAGGACATCAACGAGCGTTTTGGCGGCATGACGGAGGACAAGCATATCTGGCTGCAGATTGCCTATACCCACGACCGAGCTGCAGCAGAACAGTTTCGCACCGAGGTAGAGGCGGAATTCCCCGGCTATGATATCCATATCGATCCATTGTCCTTAAGTGTTGCCTGCCACATCGGCCCCGGTGCCCTGGCACTGGCATGCTGTAAGAAAATCACGGTATAATAATATTTTCTGGAGGTGCCATATGATAAATCCAATGCAGTTCAGCTTATTGGAAAACATTTTAACTGTCCTGTTTTTAATAGCAATCGTCCTTTGGATCTGTTATTTATTCCTGCATCGCCGCGGCAGGGGAGTTTTTCGCACACAGACCGTGGAAAAAGCGGTCGTGCTTTCGAAAAATACAAATGCCGATACCTCCCAGGCCGTTTACCTCCAGAACACAAATGTGACCACTGGGCTGGTAGAGACAGAAGCGGTACATCAGATTACTTTTCAGGACATGGAGCATCCGGAAAAATGCGTCACTTTGGAAGCAGACGATGCTGTTTTTTCAATGTTGAAAGAAGGAGCGCAGGGAAAATTAATGTTCCGTGGCAGCCAGCTGTTGTCTTTCGGGGCATTGCAATCTCAAAATCATAAGGATTATAAATTCAAAGGGATATCTTAACAGACCATTTTGACCACCAGTTTCGAATCGGAGAACAGGTGGTCTTTTATTTCCTCCGGTAGAACCCTATCCCTTGTATTTTTTGCTTTTCCAAACACAAAATCTATGATATACTTAGGACAATAATGTGTTGAGAAGGAGTTCCAGTTCATGGCAAAAGACAATAATTATAACGCCTCAAGTATTACCGTTCTGGAAGGTCTGGAAGCGGTAAGAAAGAGACCCGGAATGTATATCGGCAGTGTCTCCACCAAGGGTCTGAACCACCTGATCTACGAGATCGTAGATAACTCTGTGGACGAGCATCTGGCCGGATACTGCGATACGATAAAAGTAACTCTGGAAGCGGATGGCTCCGCCACGGTAGAAGACAACGGACGTGGTATTCCCGTGGGAATGCACGAAAAAGGAATCAGTGCGGAGCGCCTGGTATTCACGACTCTTCATGCCGGCGGTAAATTCGATAATTCCGCCTACAAGACCAGCGGTGGTCTGCACGGCGTAGGTTCCTCTGTGGTAAATGCTCTTTCCACAAAGTTGACTGTAAGAGTCAAGAGCGGTGGCTTCATCTATGAGGATCGTTATGAAAGAGGTATCCCCGTGATGGATCTGGTGGACGGTCTGCTTCCCGTAGTGGGCAAGACCAGAGAGACCGGTACGACTATCAACTTTCTGCCGGATGACACCATCTTTGATAAGACCCGTTTCAAGGAAGATGAAGTAAAGAGTCGTCTGCATGAGACCGCTTATCTGAATCCGAAGCTTACGATCATTTTTGAAGATAAGAGAAAAGAAGAACCGGAGAAGGTTTCCTACCATGAACCGGAAGGCATCATTGGCTTCATAAAAGACATGAACCGTTCCAAAGAGACCGTCCATGATGTCATTTTCTTTTCCGGTGAGAGCGAAGGCATCTCCGTGGAAGTGGCCTTCCAGTATGTGAATGAATTCCACGAGAATGTACTGGGCTTCTGTAATAACATTTACAACTCTGAAGGCGGTACCCACCTTACTGGCTTTAAGACCCAGTTCACCAATGTGATCAATACCTATGCCAGAGAGCTGAACATTTTAAAGGAAAAGGATGCAAACTTTACCGGTGCCGATGTCCGGAACGGAATGACGGCAGTGGTATCCATCAAGCACCCGGATCCCCGTTTTGAAGGACAGACCAAGACAAAGTTAGATAATCAGGATGCTGCCAAGGCTGTGGCTAAGGTGACAGGTGAAGAGATCGTAAGATTTTTTGACCGCAATCTGGAGACTTTAAAGAGCATTATCGGCTGTGCGGAAAAGGCAGCCAAGATCCGTAAGACAGAGGAAAAAGCCAAGACCAATATGCTGACCAAGCAGAAGTTCTCCTTTGATTCCAACGGAAAACTTGCAAACTGCGAGTCCAGAGATCCCTCCAAGTGTGAGATCTTCATCGTAGAGGGTGACTCTGCGGGCGGCAGTGCCAAGACTGCCAGAAACCGTATGTATCAGGCCATCCTTCCGATCCGCGGTAAGATCCTGAACGTAGAGAAAGCCAGCATTGACAAAGTACTGGCCAACGCCGAAATCAAGACCATGATCAACGCTTTCGGCTGCGGATTTTCCGAGGGCTACGGCAACGATTTCGATATTAGTAAGCTGCGCTATGACAAGATCATTATCATGGCGGATGCCGATGTGGATGGCGCACATATTTCCACGTTGCTGCTGACCTTATTCTATCGTTTCATGCCGGATCTGATCTTCGAAGGCCACGTATACATAGCAATGCCTCCCTTATATAAGGCCATGCCCTCCAAGGGAGAAGAAAAATATCTGTATGATGATAAGGCACTGGAAAAATACCGCAAGACCCACAAGGGTCCCTTTACCTTACAGCGATACAAAGGTCTGGGTGAGATGGATGCCGAACAGCTGTGGGAGACCACACTGGATCCGGAACGCAGATTGTTGAAATTAGTAGAGATCGAGGATGCCCGCATGGCTTCCGAGATGACCGAGCTTCTCATGGGTACGGATGTGCCGCCCAGAAAAGCCTTTATTTACGATCACGCTACGGATGCGGCGCTTGATATTTAATATCAGATATCAGAAGAACGGAGATTAGAAATGGACGACAGCAGAATCATAAAAACAGAATACTCCGAGGAGATGCAGAAATCGTTCATCGACTATGCCATGAGCGTTATCATTGCCAGAGCCCTGCCGGATGTCAGAGACGGCCTGAAGCCGGTACAGAGAAGAACTCTCTACGATATGCATGAACTGGGGATCCGTTACGACCGCCCCTACCGTAAAAGTGCCCGTATCGTAGGTGATACCATGGGTAAATATCACCCCCACGGCGACAGTTCCATCTATGAGGCACTGGTAGTCATGAGCCAGGATTTCAAAAAGGGCATGCCCCTGATCGACGGCCATGGTAACTTCGGCAACATTGAAGGAGATGGTGCCGCAGCCATGCGTTATACCGAGGCAAGACTGCAGAAAGTGACCCAGGAAGCTTTCCTGGCAGATCTGGACAAGGATGTGGTAGACTTTGTTCCGAACTTCGATGAAACGGAAAAAGAGCCGTCCGTACTGCCGGTAAAGATTCCGAACCTGTTGGTTAATGGTTCCGAAGGTATCGCCGTAGGCATGGCCACCAGCATTCCCCCTCATAATCTCGGGGAAGTCATTGACGCCGTAAAGGCTTATATGCTCAATAATGAGATCACAACAAAAGAACTGATGCGTTACCTGAAGGGGCCGGATTTTCCCACCGGCGGCATCGTTATCAATAAGGATGAACTGGAAGACATCTATGAGACCGGAACCGGCAAGATCAAGCTGCGGGGCAAAGTGGAACTCCAGAAGGGAAAATCTGGAAAGACCAATGTAGTGATCACCGAGATCCCCTATACCATGATCGGTGCCAATATTGCGAAGTTTTTATCCGACGTGGCCGCTCTTTCCGAGACGAAGAAGACACAGGATATTGTGGATATTTCCAACCAATCTTCCAAGGAAGGCATCCGTATCGTCATCGAACTTCGTAAGGATGCCGATCCCGAGAACTTTGTAAATATGCTCTATAAAAAGACTCGTCTGGAGGATACCTTCGGTGTCAATATGCTGGCTATCGCAAACGGCAGACCAGAGACTATGGGCTTAAAGCAGATCATCAAGGCCAATGTTGACTTCCAGTTTGAAGTGGCTACCAGAAAATATACCAATCTATTGGCCAAAGAGCAGGAGCGCAAGGAGATTCAGGAAGGTCTGATCAAGGCCTGCAATGTGATCGATCTGGTCATTGAAATTTTACGCGGATCCAAGGATCGTGCCATGGCAAAAGCCTGTCTCGTAGAGGGTAAGGTCGATGGCATCAAGTTCAAGTCCAAGGAATCCAGGATCATGGCAGCCCAGCTGATGTTCACCGAGAAACAGGCCAATGCCATCTTAGAGATGCGTCTGTATAAGTTGATCGGTCTGGAACTGGAAGCACTGATCAACGAACACGAAGAGACCATGGCAAACATCTATCGTTATGAGGATATTCTGGACCGCAGAGATTCCATGGCCCAGGTCATCATGAATGAACTGGACGGATTCAAGAAGGAATACAGCCATCCCCGCAAAACTGTCATCGAGAACGGACAGGAAGCGGTCTACAAGGAAAAAGAACTGGAAGAGATGGATGTGGTATTTCTCATGGATCGATTCGGCTATGCCAAGACTGTGGATGTCTCTACTTACGAGCGGAATAAAGAAGCCGCAGATGCAGAAAATAAATACGTCTTCACCTGTAAAAATACCGGAAGGATCTGCCTGTTCACCAACACCGGACAGATGCACACTATCAAGGTGCTGGACCTGCCTTACGGCAAGTTCCGTGACAAAGGCACGCCCATTGACAACGTGAGTAACTTCAGCCAGAAAACCGAAGAGATCGTCTATATCACCAGTCAGAAGGAACTGAATCTGTGTCAGGTGATCTTTGCCACTGCACAGTCCATGTTGAAGGTGGTAGATGGCGGAGAGTTCGATGTGACCAAGCGCACCGTTGCAGCTACGAAGTTGGCGGAGGGCGACAGCGTTGTCAGCGTTACGGCTCTTACGGATCAGCGGAATATCGTATTACAGACAAAGGCCGGTTTTTTCCTGCGCTTCTCCATCGATGAGATCCCCGAGAAAAAGAAAGGTGCCATCGGCGTCCGCGGTATGAAACTGGGCGACGGTGATCAGGTGGAAAATGTATATTATACGAAGAATGCCGTAGAGACCACCATTGAATATAAGGGCAAGGAGCTCATCCTGAATAATCTGAAACTCGGCAAACGTGACAGCAAGGGCACCAAAGTGAGAGTGTAACTTTTTAAACAGAATCATTCATACAACATTTATAGAGAAAACGGAGAGTAATCATATGAGAGTCATTGCGGGAACTGCAAGAAGTCTGCCCCTTAAGACTCCGGAAGGAATGGATACCAGACCCACCACCGACCGGATCAAGGAAACCCTTTTTAATATGCTGCAGACCTATATTCCGGACTGTGTGTTCGTGGATATTTTCAGTGGCAGCGGCGGCATCGGCATCGAAGCATTAAGCCGCGGTGCCAGAAAAGCCTATTTTATTGAAAATGCGCCGAAAGCCCTGGCATGTATCGAGGACAATCTGGCATTTACGAAAATGAAAGACCGTGCTATAGTATTAAAACAGGATGCCTGCGCAGGACTGACGGGCATCTATGAAAAGCACGTGGATGTGATCTTCATGGATCCACCCTACGATCAGGAGCAGGAGCGCAGAGTCTTAGAGCAGCTGCGCTATGCCAAATATGTCTCCGAAGAGACTCTGATCCTGGTAGAAGCCTCTCTGCATACCGATTTCTCCTATGCGGAAGACTTAGGGTTTGAAGTGATCCGTGAGAAAAAATACAAAACCAACAAGCATGTGTTCCTTCGCAGGAAGTAACACTGAAAGGCATGATTTTTATGAAAAGAGCTGTTTACACCGGAAGCTTTGATCCCGTCACCAACGGTCATATGGATATCATAAGGCGGGCATCCGAAATATTTGATGTTCTGATCGTCAGCATTTTGAACAATAAAGAAAAGACACCGTTGTTTTCTGTAGAGGAACGTGTTAAGATACTAGAAGAAGCCACAAAAGATCTGCCTAATGTGCAGATTGACAGTTTCAGTGGGCTTTTAGTGGATTATGCCAGGGAAAAAGATCTGCATGTTATCGTAAGGGGCTTACGCGCCATTACGGATTTTGAATATGAACTGCAGATGGCACAGACCAACCGGATGTTGTCCCATGGCAAAATTGATACGGTATTTTTGACCACCAGTCTGGAATATGCCTACCTCAGTTCTTCCGCCATCAAGCAGATTGCAAGTTTTGATGGAGATATCACCCCTTGTGTTCCGGATTTTGTGGCGAAACTGATCTACGACAAATATCGCGAGAAAAAGCTTTCAGAGCATAGTGATGTGTAAATAAGGAGAGTTTCATGAGCAGCAGAATCGAACAGTTAATTGATGAAATAGAAGAATACATCGAGGGTTGCAAGCCGAAGTTCATGTCCAGTACCGAAATCATCGTGAATAAGGATGAGATTGATGAGTTACTGCGGGAACTGCGTATGAAGACCCCGGATGAGATCAAGCGCTACCAGAAGATCATCAGCAACAAGGAAGCCATCCTAAACGATGCCAAAGCCAAGGCAGAAGCATTGATCAACGAGGCTACCGTGCATACCAACGAGCTGATCAACGAGCATGAGATCATGCAGCAGGCTTACGCCCAGGCCAACGAGGTCGTTACCATGGCCAGTAAGCAGGCTCAGGAGATTCTGGACAATGCCACTATTGAGGCCAACAATGTCAAATCCGCTGCCATGCAGTACATGGATGATATGCTGGCACATCTGGAGAATATTATTTCTTCCTCCACACAGCAGGCCAGCGCCAATTACGATGCTCTGATCGGCAATCTGAACCAGTATCGTGACATTATCCAGTCCAACCGCAGTGAGCTGCACCCCGTAGATGAGGATCTTGATGACGTAGATACTGCTGCGGATGCCGAAGACAATCTGGACGTTATGTAAAGCATGTCCAAACAACGAGTACGAAAAACCAGTTTTCTGCTGAAAGCTGGTTTTTTAAAAATAAAGGAATACGATAAATGAAAGTATGGAAAAAGCAAAAAGGGCTGTTAGTCAGGACAATGATCTGTGCGGTCAGTCTTGCAGCAGCCTGTTTTTATGGAAATTCCCTGCCTGCACAGGCGGCTCCCAGAGCGCAGGAGACCGGAGAAAGGGTCGTCATTGTCATTGATCCCGGACACGGCGGTGATAACGAGGGAACGCTGGAAGGCCCTGCACAGGAGAAAAAAATGACCATGGTGACCGCGCTGGCCATGTACGAGGAACTGACAAAATACGATAATGTGGATGTCTATCTGACTCATACGGATGATGTGACCATGTCTCTGGCAGACCGGGCACAATTTGCTGCAGACCGGAATGCGGATTTCCTGTTCAGTATTCATTACAACGCTTCCATGGATCATGATCTGTTCGGATCCGAAGTCTGGATCTCTTCCGTACAGCCTTACAACGCTTACGGTTATCAGTTCGGCTGGGAACAGATGCAGCAGATGCAGGACATGGGACTGTTTCTACGGGGAGTCAAGACGAAACTTAAAGATAACGGTGATGACTATTACGGAATTATAAGAGAAAGTACCTCCAGATCCATTCCCTCCGCCATCATCGAGCATTGTCATGTGGATGAGAGCAGAGACACTCCTTACTGCCAGACAGAAGAGGACTGGAAGAAATTCGGCAGGGAGGATGCTTTGTCTGTTGCAAAATATTTCGGATTATCCAGTGCAAGTCTTGGTGTGGACTACAGTGGAGAGGCAGACGCTCTTCCGGAAGTCTCGCTGCAATCCATTCTGCCTGCCACTGTGCGGGACAAGACCGAACCGGATATCTGCCAGCTGACTTTGCAGAATGCAGACTATGAGACCGGAGAAGTCTCTCTAGAAGTGACGGCAGCCGACTATGACTGCCCCATGATGTATTACGATTACAGTACCGATGGAGGCAGGACTTATTCCGAACTGCTTCCCTGGCCGGGACTGGATATTATGGCCGGGACCTATCCCGACACCTTCACATTTTCCGTGACCTTCACAAAGGGGGAACAGCCGGTGATCACCGTTCGCGGTTACAATCAGGCGGATCTGTTCACAGAGAGTGATCCTGTCACCTTTGCACAGCCTTTTATTGATCAGGAAAAAGCTGCCGAAGAGGCATTACAGGAAAGTCTTGCGGCACAGGAGGCAGCGGAAGCTTCCCGGGCTGCAGAGGAACAGATCACAGAAGCTGGCAGTTCCGTGATCACCATGGCCGATGCCGCCGGAAATACTCCGATGCCTTCCGAAAAAAGTCCGGAAGTGAATTTCGGTGTTTTTCTGGTGATCTGTGGGATTCTGGTAGTGCTGTTGTTGCTGGTCTTTTTGTTATACCAGATCCAACAGGGCAGACACAGAAAACGAAGACGGAAAAATCAAAGCAGAAAAGTATCCGGAGACAACAGAAACCATCCCAGATAATAAGCTGCAGTAAGCACTGTCAGTACCATTTTATGAAGGATGTAGGACTTGAGAGAAAGCCCGGTATTGCGGATACAGCTTCCGGTCTGGGCAATACAGCTTAAGCCGCCAAAGGGCAAAAGCAATAACGTATACAAAGGGAATCTGTCTCCCAGCAGCTTCAGGCCCCCACTGATCTCCAAAAGCGGTGCATACCGGAAACTGTCGGGAAGTAAAAGCCTTGGCAGAAGGTTCAGCAGATTGAAAAAGATCATGTAGCCTCCCAACTGTAAGATGCTTCTTCCGGCAGCGGTAATAGCATCATCCAGGGCATCCGTCAGGGACATGGCAGGAAGGGGAGCCGGACCGGTCGGTTCCAAAAGCTTCGCTGCGTTGTCTCTTCCGAAAGCTTGGTCTGTTTTCTCTGGAATCCGATTTCTGTATACGCTATAACGCAGGGAAATACCATATAGCAATGGAATGCCATACATACCAAATACATAGGGGAGCACCAGCTTCCTATGCAGTAGCGGCAGTACAAATCCCAGGAAATAGACTGGTCCCAGATTGTTGCAGAAGGCCAGCAGATATTGTCCTTCCTCCGAAGAAATTTCTTGTCTGTCCCGAAAATCCGAGGCAGTGTGGGCACCCATGGGAAAACCGCACAAAAAACCCATCAGGATCACATAGATTCCCGGTGCTGACAGGCGATAGATTCTTCCGAACAAAGGTCTTACCGGACGGATCAGGCTGTCCGTCATGCCCATACGGATCAAAGTGCCGGACAGGATCATAAACGGCAAAAGCACCGGCACCATTTTTTCGTACCAAAGATTTAATCCCAGGGCAGCATAGGCAAGGCTCAGGGAAGAATGAGTCAGAATACAGACGGTCATTAGAACAAAGAAACAGATTCCGAATATTTTTTTCATGGCTGTCTGCCTTGAAAGGTTTGTATACTATATGCCGATGAAGAAAAATTAAGTCTAAGAAAGAGATCAAAGCCCATGCGGTTGGATAAATTTTTATGCGATAACAATATTGGCACTCGAAGTCAGGTGAAAGAGTACATTAAAAAAGGTCAGGTGACAGTAAACGACCAGATAATCAAAAAGCCGGAGACAAAAGTCAATGAAGAGACCGATACGGTGGTCTGTCAGGGACAGCCGATCCATTATAGGAAATATGTCTATTATATGTTAAATAAGCCGGAGGGGGTTGTCTCTGCCACCAACGATAATACAGCCCCAACCGTGGTAAGTCTCCTTACTGTCCCGGAACAAAAGGATCTGTTCCCGGTAGGGCGGCTGGACAAGGATACCACGGGATTGCTGCTCCTGACCAATGACGGTGCTCTGGCCCATGATCTGTTGTCACCGAAAAAACATGTGGATAAGACCTATCTGGTAAAGCCGGAAAAGCCGCTTTCCGCAGAAGATATCCACCGGTTGGAAAACGGGCTTGACATCGGTGATGAGAAACCGACAGCCCCGTCCAAAGCCAGACTCACAGAAAACGGTGATCTGTTATTGACCATTCATGAAGGCCGGTTTCATCAGGTAAAACGGATGTTGCAGGCGGTTGATAATCAGGTACTTACACTGGAGCGGGTAAGCTTCGGCCCCCTGTCCCTGGATTTTTCCCTGCAAAGAGGGGAATACCGGGCATTGACGGAAGAAGAGATCGAAGTCTTGTCTGGCTCTGGAAAGAAATCATAAATAAAGGAGTTATTTTTCATGCAATTCAAAAGAATGTTTACCACTGATGCCTATAAAGGAACCCGCGGGTATCTCCGCACACAGAAAACTTATGAGATTTTAAGAACCGTGCTTTATTTTGCCATCTCTCTGTCTTTGTTTATCGCCGGATGGGTCAGCACCGGAAGCCGTGAGAATCTCCTGACCATCGTGGCGGTACTGGGATGTCTTCCGGCCTGCAAGAGTCTGGTAGAAATGTTCATGTTCCTGCGCTGCCGGGGCTGTGACGAGCAGGTAGCTGCAAAAATCGCGGCACATACAGAAGGCCTTACCACTCTCTACGATATGGTATTTACTTCCTATGAGAAGAATTATGTTATCTATCATCTGACAGTCTGCGGTAATACGGTCTGTGGCTACACCACGGATCCGAAATTTGCGGAACAGGCTTTTTACAAGCACATTCAGGACATTCTGAAAAAAGACAATTACAGAGAAGTCTCTGTGAAAATATTTAACGATCTGGACAAGTATCTGACAAGATGTGATCAGTTAAAGGAGCTTTCCTCACAGCCGGAACTGTCTGTCGGGATCTGCCAGACCTTAAAGAGCGTATCTCTATAACTTACTTCTCAAAAGGAGGGTGTCCTATGCAGTTGCTTACCATTGGCAAAAATCAGGCGGGACAACGTCTGGACAAATTTTTAAAAAAAGCGTTACCTAATGCAGGCACCGGATTTTTATATAAGATGCTTCGCAAGAAAAATATTACGTTGAATGGGAAAAAGGCTGAAGGTAAAGAAATCCTTGCCCAGGGAGACGAGGTAAAATGCTTTTTCTCTGAGGAAACTTATGCCTCTCTGTCCGGTGCCGGGGCAGCGGAAGATACTTCCGATTACCGTAAGGCTTACCGTTCCTTAAAGGATATCAGCGTTCTTTATGAGGATGAAAATATCCTGTTGCTGAATAAACCTGCCGGAGTTCTGACCCAGAAAGCCAAACCGGAAGATCTTTCCCTGAACGAATGGCTGATCGGCCACCTGCTGGCTGCCGATGCCATCAAAGAAACCGATCTTGCCACCTTCCATCCATCGGTCTGCAACCGCCTCGACCGCAATACCAGCGGTATCGTATTGTGCGGAAAGACGCTGGCCGGTTCCCAGGCACTCAGCCGGATCATCAAGGATCGTTCCGTGAAGAAATATTATCAGACCGTCTGTAAGGGCAAGATTTTACAGGAAAGCACCCTGGAAGGCTATCTGTACAAGGACGAACGCACCAATACGGTACAGGTATTTCCAGATATGGCGGAGGCTCCGGAAGATGCTTCCTTTATAAAAACGATCTACACTCCCAGTGCGGTGGCTGGGGAATATACCCTGCTGACCGTAGAACTGGTCACCGGCAAAACCCACCAGATCCGCGCCCATCTGGCCGGCACCGGACATCCGTTACTTGGTGACACCAAGTACGGAGACAGCAAATTAAATCGCAGGATGCAATCGGAATACTCTCTGCACCACCAGCTTCTGCATGCCGGAAGAGTGTGTTTCCCGGAAGAAGCGGAAGGACCTCTTGCAAAGGTGAGCGGTCAGACTTTTGACGCACCGCTTCCCCATAAATTTGCAGAGATCTTACAGGCTCTGAATCTGACACCGGATTCCGCCTGCTAGAAAGGAAACTAAGAACAATGGCAACATGGAATACCAGAGGGCTTCGTGGATCTACTCTGGAGGATATGGTCAACCGCACCAATGAAAAATATGCCGAGGCCGGTCTGGCCCTGATTCAGAAGATCCCCACCCCCATTACCCCGGTCAAAATGGATAAGGAGAGCCGCCAGATCACCCTGGCCTTTTTCGAACAGAAGAGTACCGTAGACTATATCGGTGTCGTACAGGGCATTCCGGTCTGCTTTGATGCCAAGGAATGTGCTGTCTCTTATACACATCTGACGCTGCCGACGAAGCTAG
>ENA-OYYE01000780-OYYE01000780.1-human-gut-metagenome-genome-assembly--contig:-NODE-780-length-14513-cov-7.057131_pt1 | contig 14513 bp, 11 predicted proteins | sample MGYA00243244_ERZ653437 | MGnify/ENA primary metagenome ERZ653437 (study PRJEB26926, sample SAMN06165130) | human gut metagenome | biome: ENVO:00009003; feature: ENVO:2100002; material: ENVO:00002003...
CGAGATAGGCTCCGGTCTCGTGGGCTCGGAGATGTGTATAAGAGACAGTCAGATATATAGTATAATATGATGCCTAAAATACGCTGTTAAGCTATGCGTTTGTATAATTGTAAATTCAGTGTTTTACTAATATACTACCCCTATATTACAATGTTGAATACAGCATCTTATTCATCTTTGTAATTATACAGAGGTGATGTAAACACTATTGTAAATGTGAAAATTCCTAATGTAAATTTGTATAGTTAGTATCCGCAACTATTTTCTTAACAATTCACTCTTTTTATCCCTCCGCATCCATCGGAGTCCGGATGAAATTTAGTGACACTATAAGAGAAAGATTAAATAGAGTTTCCATTCCCTGCGATAAATTAAAATCCAGAGCTTATTTCCGTATAAATGGCCGATTGATTAAGAAAAAACGATTCTCGAAGGCTTAATTTTCATCTAATTTGCTTTAAATTAAGCGATTATCGCGTATTTCTTTGTTCTGTTTGAAGGGTATTTTAGAAAAAAAGGGAGAAATTCCCCTTTTTGTAGCAATATGATATAAATACGAATGTAGATTATACTATCTGTCAATGGTGTATTTTGTCAATGGTGCACCTAAGGCAAGGCTGAAAGCCTTCCTGTCTTAGAGCCCAGGATGCCAAAAGGAAATTAAACACAGAGTCACAAAGACACAGAGTTTTTTTAATGTTCCCAATAAGGTCTCTGTGTTTTTGTGTCTCTGTGTTCAATCTTTAAGGAGTAGAGAGAGACGACTTTATTCCCCCGGAGTACGCTCCCCGCTGGCTATAAGATGAAAGCCTTTCAGCCTTCAACTGTACTAATACATTATTAATGCAATATATTAAAGACCAATTCCCGGAGAATATCGCCATCATTTAAAGACGAATTCTTCACGCCTTTGGACTTGGCATCGGCATAACGAATCTCCCCTATAATTTTCATCGTCTTCACCCCATTGTATCGCCGCATGGCGCTAAGGTACTCGCGCGACTGCCACGGGCTTTTCAATCCCAGGAATGCAGCAATGCCCTGCTCCGACTTTTCGGGTGCATAATAGGCCAACATCAGGTTGGAGAAGAAACCGAAAAGTAAAGATAAAGTCATTTGAATCGGATTGGTTTTCGGATTTTCTTCAAAATATTTTATTATTTTGTTAGCCTTCAGGACATCTTTTTCAACGATGGCGCTACGAAGTTCGAAGTTATTATAATCCTTGCTGATTCCAATGTTATGTTCTATCTGTTCAGGGGTGACGCGTGTCTGACCTTTTGGAAGTGTAATAATCAGTTTTTCCAGTTCTCCGGTGAGGCGGCTGAGGTCAGTTCCGACGAAATCGGCAAGCATGGCAGTGGCTTTAGGTTCGACGTCGACACCCTTGCGTTTCATGTACGAAGTGATAAATGCGGGGAGTTGGGCATCTTTCACCTTCTTCGACTCGAACAGTATGCCCGTCTTCTCTATTTCGGCGGCGAGCTTCTTCCTCTTGTCCAGCACACCATGTTTATGGCAAATCACTAACAGGGTGGAAAGTAAAGGCTTTTGGAGGTAGTATGACAACTCCTCCATATTCCGGATATTTTGCGCTTCCTTTACGATCACCACTTGATGTTCGGACATCATCGGGTAGCGCTTGGCGGCGTTGATGACAGTAGAGATATCCACATCGGCGCCATACACCACCGTGAGGTTGAACTCTTTTTCCGTATCTGTCAGCACGTTGTCAGCAATGTAGTTGGCGATGACATCGATATAATAAGGTTCCTCGCCCATCAGGTAATAGATGGGCCGGTATTGCTTCGCCTTCAGTTCCTTCAGAATGTCGTCACACGTGATTTCCTGTTTTGCCATGTGTTTTACCAGTCGAATTTCAGATGTTTTACGGTTTTCTTTTCATCGATAATCATGCGTAGGGATGCGATACCGATTTCCACATGCTCCTTCACATAGTTCTGTGTAACCATACTGTCGCTTTTGTCCGTCTTCACCCCTTCCGGAATCATCGGTTGGTCCGATACCAGCAAAAGCGCTCCCGTAGGAATATGGTTGGCAAAGCCGCAACTGAACAGCGTGGCTGTCTCCATATCGACCGCCATGGCACGGGTTTTCTTCAAATACTCCTTGAAAGCCTCGTCGTGCTCCCAGATGCGGCGGTTGGTGGTATACACCGTTCCTGTCCAGTAATCGCGGGCATAGTCCCGGATAGCCGAAGATACGGCACGCTGCAACATAAATGCCGGCAGCGACGGAACTTCGGGCGGAAAATAATCATTGGATGTACCTTCACCGCGGATGGCGGCAATGGGGAGAATAAGGTCCCCCAGCCTGTTCTTCTTATCGATGCCTCCGCACTTGCCCAGAAACAGGCAGGCTTTGGGGTGGATAGCGCTTAGCAAGTCCATGATAATCGCCGCATTGGGGCTTCCCATTCCGAAGTTGATGATGGTCATGCCCTCCGCGCTGGCAGAAGTCATATTGGCATCTCTGCCAAGAATGGGAACATTAAACTTTTCGGCGAAAATCTCTACGTACTTGTTGAAGTTGGTCAACAGAATATACTCTCCAAAATCGTCCAGGTTACGTTTTGTGTAACGGGGTAGCCAATTTGCTACGATTTCTGCTTTTGTTTTCATAAGATTTCATTAAATTTGTTCCCCAAAGATAGGAGGGAGCGATTATTTAACTCACAAAAATACAATAAAAAAGTAGAAACAAGAAATTATAGTTGAATGTTCTCATTAAACTTACCGGCTTATGATGCCAGGATTGTCACTAAAAACGGAAAAAATACCATTTTCGATGTGATTCGCCGGCGATATGTGGCGCTTACTCCCGAAGAATGGGTAAGGCAACATTTCGTCCACTTCTTGCTTGCTTACAAGGGTTACCCCCAGGCGCTCCTGGCAAACGAGGTGCAGGTACAACTGAACGGTACTAAAAAACGTTGTGACACTGTGCTTTATCGCCGCAACCTTACGGCGCGGATGATTGTAGAGTACAAAGCTCCGGATATAGAAATCACGCAGAAAGTTTTCGACCAGATCACCCGTTATAACATGGTGCTACGGGTAGATTACCTGATCGTAACTAACGGAATCAGTCATTACTGCTGCCGCATAGATTACGCAAACAATACGTATACTTTCCTCCCGGATATACCGGGCTATGGGGAGTTGAAGGAGGAGTAAGAGGAGTTAGAGCTTCGTTTAGGAGTTAAAGGAGTTAGAGGAGTTAAAGGAGTTAGAGCTCGATACTCCCGCCTTGTGATTACCAACACTATTGAGCTTTAACTCCTCTAACTCCTAACGAAGTGATAACTCCTTTAACTCCTTCTAACTCCTCTACCTCCTAAACGAATCATATACAATCCGTGAAATACGCGCTATCACCGCCGCATTCGTTTGATCCGTTTCATACGAGTTCATGATAAACATCGCTATGTAATACCTCCTCCCGTCAGGCAAGAGCACAAACCCCGCATCATTATCCGCAATCTTCATCCCATCCGGCGTGCGGTCGGAAGAACCGGTCTTGTGCCCCACTACGACCTCCGGCGGCAATTCCCCTTTCAGCTTATTGCTTCCGGTAGTAGTCTCCATCATCGTTTCCCACAAGAAATCCCTGTAGGCAGGAGCCAGCAGATTCTTTTCCTCCACCATACTCATCAACCGCACCGTTTCCGAAGGATAACTCCAGTTGAAATATACATTCTCCGTCCCCAGATGCATCGTATTTTCCGTTTCCGAGAGATTGAAATGATTGATACCCAACTGACTGATATAGTTTCGGACATAATTTATCCCTCCCACATAATCTATCAGGATATCACATGCGTTATTATCGCTCAAGGCGATGCTGTATTTCAGTAAATCTTTCAAGGATATCAGCAAGTTTTCATTAGGATATTTATCCCGCAGCGGGCTGTAAGTCCGGGGATGCAGGCGGGATGCCTCCACGAATATCGTGTCAACCAAGGAAATGTTTTGCCTGCTCATCTTATCCAGCACTGCCAAGCCTACATGCAGCTTGAATACACTGAGCAGCGGATATTGCACCTCGTCATTATACAGAATCATTTCTTTCTTGTCCGTCAGAACCGCCACTCCCACCGTTAGCCTTTTATCCTTTATAAGCTCGGAAATTTGATTCTCAACGGACTGTTCTTGCCCCCTGACCGCCAGAAAGCAAAATGCGAAGACAAATAGGGTGATGAGCCGTTTTTTCATGTTATTTATGGGATTGTGACGGCAAAATTATAAAATTATATGCGATTATCAGATTTTGTCAGGCAGAAAATTTGGAGCTTCTTTGTATTTTCCGCTAACTTTACCATCATCTTTCAGAAGATAGGATATCTCTCGGCTTATTGTTGAATTTTAGATTAAAGTAGTATGAGAAAATACAGTGTGCTAATTTTTATCATCTTCCTTATTAGTTGCTCTAATCAAAGTAGAAACTATTCTTTTACAAAGGAACAAGTTGCGTCATTGCATCTTGACTCTACTACGATATTACGTACAGAAAGTGATTCTGCCATACAGGTGGATTTGAATCCGTTTCTTGAAAAAGAAAAGCGTTTTGATTTAGGTTCTTTAATCAAAGAAATAAAGTTTGTACCGCTTGAAACTACGGATGAAAGTTTGCTCGATTATATAATGAAGATAGTTGTTACCGATTCCCATATTTATATCATGGATGGTTTACAGGGGGGAGGATTGGCCATTTTTGATAGCAAAGGGAAATTTATCAAGAGGATATCTCATGGCTCAGGTCCGGGTGAGCTTATTAATCTATATGACATAGCTTATGACATTGAAAATGAGGAATTAATTGCCTATCAACATCCTTTCTTACTGTTTTTTACACCTTCAGGAAAATTTATTCGTCAAGTAAGACTTCCTTTTGGGGCTCATAATTTCACTACGATTCCCGGTGGATACTTGTTTAAAACGCTTGACCGTCAGGGCAATGAACATTTAGACCGTTTTGAGGATTATACATTGCTTGTAACGGATAAAAAATTCAAATTGAAATCCGTTGGCATGTTCAATCTACCTACTAATATTAATTATGGAGGATATAACTATTTGTACAATAATAAAGGGAATATTAAAGTAACTCAAACGTACACAGATACGATCTATCAGTATTTGGACTCTACAAATCAACTGAAAGCAAAATACGTCATCAATTATGATGATAAGAAACTTCCTGACCACTATTTAAAAGGTTCTTATGCTGATTTCAGAAATGCCATTAATCAAAATAATTACTATTACTATTTAGGAGAATATCTTGAAACAGACGCTCAAAGTATCTTTTTCTTGAGAAATAACTACATCAAATTGATGACAATAGTCTACTTGGATAAAATGTCCGGACATTTGATAGGAGGGACAAATGCTGATTACAACACAAAAGAAATACCGCCAGTCGGATTTCCCAATGCTGTTTGGGGTAATTATTTCATCTCCCCCTACCTTCCCGGCAAAAATGATGCCCAATTGTATAACAGTTCTCTCCTATCGGATGCGGATAAAGATAAAATCAGAAAGTTTAAAGAAGAAGATAATCCTATTTTAGTGTTTTTCCAATTGAAGAATTTCTAAGCAAAGGCTCTTATATATTTTTTGCCTATTGGAGAAAAATAATTCCCCAATAGGCAAAACACATTTTTATACTTTCACCAAGTCATGTTCATCATCCTCATCGACCTTCACCAGGTCATGGCCGGTATCATCCACTTTCACCAAATCATGCCCCGTATCGTCCACCTTCACCAGTTCATGGTCATTATCCTTCTTTTTCTTTTTTCCGAATCTCTCCTGCAGTTTCTGCATCAATTCGTAGAAATTGGGGATATATACGGTGGCAAGCAGGGTATTGAGCGCCATACCAAAGACGACAGCGGCACCTAAAGCGATACGGCTCTCCGCTCCTGCCCCCGTGGCAAACAACAACGGCATTACACCCAGCACAAACGCCAGGGACGTCATCAGGATAGGACGCAAACGGATATGCCCTGCCTGGAACGCCGCATCGCGGATGCTGTTGCCCTGGGCACGGAAGTCGCGTGCAAACTCCACTATCAGAATACCGTTCTTGGCAGAAAGGGCCACCAACAGGATGATACCGATTTGCGTGTAGATACTCACCGGCGTCCCCATGACGAAACATCCCAGCATAGCTCCCAATAAAGCCACCGGAAGTCCCATGACGGCCGCTACCGGACTGGTCCAGCTTTCGTATTGAGCGGCAAGCACCAGAAATGCCACCAGCAACGCCATGAGGAATACCACCGTCGTAGTAGTTCCCGCCTGCGTTTCCTGATAAGCCACCGAAGTCCATTCGTAACCGAATTCATTTCCGAGCTGTTCATTAATCAACTCCTCCATCTCCTGGATAGCCTGCCCCGAACTGCTGCCCGGAGCCACGTTACAGGTGACGGCTGCCGAAGAATACATGTTATAGCGGTTTATCTGGTCCATCCCCAACAGCTCCTCCACCTCGGTGAACGAAGAAAAAGGAACCATCGCGTTCGAAGCATTGGGGACACTCAGCTTCAGGACATCGCTAATCACCCGCTGGGCATTGTCACCCGCCTCCAGCTTCACCTGGTAGATGCGGCCGAACTGCACATAGTCGTTCACGTAAGCCTCGCCCATGTAGTATCCCAAAGCGGTAAACACATCATCCAGCCGGATGCCCATCAGTTGCACCTTGTCCCGGTCGATATTCAGCCGGTATTGCGGCACATTGGCTTGATACTGGCTGCTGACGGACGCCAAGGCGGGATAACTGCGGTAATTCTCCATCAAGGTCTCCACAGCGCGCTGCATCTCGGTAGCCCCCAGATTGTTGCGGTCTTCCAGCTCCAACTGCAAACCGCCCGTAGCGCCCAGTCCCGGAATGGCGGGCGGAACCATCGCGAAGATTTCCGCCTCCTGTATGCCATAGGCCTCCATATTGAAACGCTGCACGATGGCGGCGGCGGTATGCTGCTTCCCTTTCCGTTCCTTCCAGTTCTTAAGCACCACGAAGTAAGTGGCGGAATTACTCTGCTCTCCGCCCCCCATAATCGAGAAGCCGGAAATTCCGATGTAATCTTTCACTTCGGGATAAGTATCGAGTATCGCATTGATTTGCCTGCCGACCGCTTCCGTACGTTCCAAACTGGAGGCGGGAGGCAATTGCACGACGGCAAGGAAATATCCGTCGTCTTCTTCCGGCACAAACGTGGACGGCCATTTGATGAACATCAATACGGCTATTACCGTGAAGATGGCATAGGAAATCAAGGCGGCAAAGGGGCGCACCAACAGGAAACTTACGACTTTATCATACAGCCCTTGTGTCTTGTCATACACCCGGTTAAACCCTCTGTACAGAAAGAACTTGGAGGGTTTGGTCGGTTGAAGCATCAGCGCGCACAGTGCGGGAGTAAGGGTCAGCGAGTTGATACCGCTCAATACGGTACTTGCCGCAATGGTCAGCGCAAACTGCTTATACAGTTGTCCCGAGATACCGCTCACCAGCATGGTCGGTATAAACACCGCCAGCAGCACAAGCACTACTCCGATAATCGGTCCCGTAATCTCTCCCATCGCCTCGGTGACCGCCTGCCGGGCGGTATACGTGCCCTTGTCGAGCAGTCGCGTCGAGTTCTCCACCACCACGATGGCGTCGTCCACCACAATGGCGACGGCAAGTATCAGTCCGAACAGCGTAAGCGTGTTGATGGAAAAGCCGAAGAGCGCCATGATGGCCAGCGTACCGATGAGCGATACCGGAATCGTGATACAGGGAATAATCACCGCCCGCCAGTTTTGCAGGAACAGGAAGATGACCAGCACCACCAGCAAGGTGGTTTCGATAAAGGTAACCAGAACCTCGTCTATCGAGGCGTGGATGACATCCGTCGTATCGAGCGTGACGTCATACTGTATGCCGGCGGGAAAGTTTCTCGCCAGCTCCCGCATCCTCGCCTTCACCCCTTTCGACACATCCAGCGAGTTGCTCCCCGGCTGCTGATAGATGGCGATGGCGGCAGTGGGCTTTCCGTCCAGTTGCGACACTACGCTATAAGACGCCGAACCGAGGTCGATTCTCGCCACATCCCGCAAACGGAGTATCCTTCCGCCCTCTTCGGTACGCAGAATGATATTTCCGAATTCCTCGGGAGTAGTCAGACGGCCTCTCACCGTCAGACTGTATTGGTAGGCGTTCGCATTACCGCTTCCGATAGGTTGGCCCACAGTTCCGGCGCTGACCTCCACGTTCTGCGCCTGGATGGCCTGATAAACGTCCGTGGGCGAAAGGTTGCGGATGCGCATGGCGTCCGGGTCCAGCCAGACACGCATGGAGTAGTCCCCCGCTCCCATCACACTCACCGCTCCCACGCCCGGCACACGGGTCAATTGGTCCACCAGGTTCAGTTTGGCATAGTTGCTCAGGTACAGTCCGTCGTATTCCTGATTGTCGGACTTCATCGTCAGAAACATCACGATGTTGCTGGACTGCTTCTGCACCGTGACGCCCTGCACCACTACCGGCGTCGGCAGGGAGGACTGGGCCACGCTCACACGGTTCTGAACCTGCACGGTCGCCATGTCGATGTCCGTACCCACCGCAAAAGTGATGGTCAGCGAATAGGCGCCCGACGACGAGGAGTTGGACGACATATAAAGCATCCCGTCCACTCCGTTCACTTGCTGCTCGATGGGGATGCCGATGGTTTGCGCCACCGTCTCCGCATTGGCTCCGGGGTATACGGCACTCACCTGCACGGTGGGCGGCGTGATGTCCGGATATTGCGCGATGGGCAATATACTCAGTGAGACCAGTCCGGCTACGACGATGAGCAGCGCCAGCACGGTAGCGAAGATAGGCCGGTCTATGAAGAATTTTGAAAACATAATTCTGTGGTTTTGATTGTTATATAGGATTCATTTATCAACAACAGGCGTTGAAGCGCTTCGTCATTCCTTCCTTGGAATCAAGGCACCGGTTTCACCTGCATTCCGTCCCTTACTTTCATCAACGCCCGGGTGACGTACCGTTCCTGAGGCGTAACTCCGCGGATGATTTGGCGCAGGCTGTCCCCTATCAGTTGTCCGGTTTCGATATGGCGGTAGCGCACGATGTTGGAGTCATTGACGATATAAACGTATTTTCCCAACTGGTCGGTGCCGATGGATGCGTCGGGTATCAGAATCGCGTCTTTCTGCTCGGCGTAAGGCAAGGTGATACCTACGTACATTCCGCTTTTCAGTATGCCTTTCGGGTTGTCCAGGCGGGCGCGGATATTCAGTGTTCCGGTGTTCAGGTCCACGCTCGGCGACAGATAGTCCAGTTCGGCGGGATAGCTTTGCATACCGTCCTCACCCAGGGTGACGCTTACCCGGCGGGGAACGCTGTCCCCCTTCTGCATCAGCATCGAAATCCATTGGTTGTCGGCTACGTTGAAGTAAGTATACAGACGGTCGTCCTTGTAAATCGTTGCCAGCGTCACGGGCTGCACTCCTCCGCTGACATAGCTTCCGGCATCCACCAGGTTGCGACTGACCGTGCCGTCGAAGGGCGCGCGCACCGTGCAGTAGCTCAGGTTGGTACGTGCCGTGTGCAGCGCCGCTTCCGCATTGCTTACGGCTGCCTGCGAAGTAGCCACGTTGGATTGTGACTGCAACACCTGGATTTGGCTCACAGCATCCGTCTTGGCGGCTTCCTGCATCCGCGAATAGTTGTTCTGGGCATATTCCAGGTTGGCGCGGGCGGTTTTCAGCGCGGCTTCCGCCTGCCTTACTTCATCTTCGTAGATGGTGGGCTCTATCAGGAAAAGTACCTGTCCCTGGCGCACATGGCTGCCCGGCGCGTACGAAACGGTTTGCAACGTACCGTTGACCCTGCCCACGAGGTCCACCGTCATTTCGGAAGTCAGGTAGCCGGGATAGTCTTTGGTCAGCGTGATATCGCGCACGGTAGGCCGGGCGACACTTATTTCCGGCACGGGCATAGAACGTGCCGCCTCTTTTTTTTCCTTGCATCCTGCCAGCAGCGGCAAGACGAACAGGGCGATGTACAATTGATTTTTCATATACGGTTCGGTTTAAAATCAAATAAAACGGTTTATTCATCATAATAATATCCCCCACCCAATGCCTTGTAGAGCGAAATGAGGTCTTGCAACGAATTGCCTTGCGCCTGCGTCAACTGGTTTTCGTAAGTCAACAGCGAACGCAGCGCGTCGAGCACGTTCTGGAAGGGCGACAATCCTTGTTTGTAGAGGTCCAGCGACAGTTTCAGCGTTTCTTCCCCCTGGTTGCACACCTCGCGCAAGGCTACAATCTGCTTGATGGAATTGCGATAACTGTTCATGGCGTTGTCTGTCTCCTGCACGGCGGTCAGCACCGTCTGGTTGAACTGGTTGATGGTCTCGTCCAGTTGGGCGCGTGCCAGCCGGGTGGCGTTCACCAATTTAGTGCCGCTGAACAACGTCCATGTCAGGCTGGGGGCAATCTCGAAAGTCATGCTGTGACGTTTGGTCAGGTCTTTCAGGTCGTGGGAGGAATAGCCGACAGAGCCTTTCAGGAACACCTGCGGCAACCAGTCGCTTTTCGAAGCGCCCAGCAAGGCGGCCTGTGCGCTGACTTGCCGTTCCGCCTGGCGGATATCGGGGCGGCGCAGAAGCAGGTCGGCGGGAATGCCGATGCCGACGGGTTCCATATAGTCGGGTAGCTTGCCGATCCGTTGCAGTGCCGGGCGTATGTCCTGCGGATAAGTTCCCAGCAGGATGGCGAGTGTATTAATGTACTGGTTGATACCGGCTTCCAGTTGCGGAATGGAAGCCTTGGTGCTGTAGTAAACGGATTTTGCCTGGGCGACGTCCAGTTTGGACACCAGCCCGGTGCGGTAACGCACCTGCGTTATCTCAAGCACCGCCTCCTGGGTCTTGGCGTTGTGGTTCACTACGGTCAGTTCCTGTTGCAGTTCCCTCAGGCCGATATAGGCGGAGGCTACTTGCGCGCACAGCGAAATCATGACCGAAGTATATTCCTCCTTGCTGGCGGCGAAGTTCTCGCGCTGCGCTTTCACCCGCTGGCGGATACTGCCGAACACGTCCACTTCCCAACTGGCATCGAGCGTGGCGCTGTATGCTCCGGAGATGGTTTGGGGCAGCTCGCTGACATGCCCGCTGGTCTCTTGCCGCGCCCATCCGGCATTGAGCGAGATGGAGGGAAAAAAGTTTCCCCGTTCAATCCGCAGGTTGGCTCTTGCCATGTTGATGCGGTCCATTGCAGACAGAACGGAATAGTTACGGGTGGACGCCACCGCAATCAGCGAATCGAGCATCGGGTCGTCAAAAGCTCTCCACCATTGGTCGTCTATGGGCTGAATTTGTGAACTGAACAGTTGGTCTTCGCCGGGAACGGCATGGGACGCATCCCTGCCCCAACTCATGGGTATCGGCGTGTCCAGATAGCGTGGGCTGTTCTGCGCCCATAATGCAGAAGAAAAACATAATACGAGCAGTGTACTGCTCCATTTTTTTATGCTCATAAAAAAAGGTTTAGGTTGTTATTTCATACGAATGATAACAACCTAAACCTCTATTTGTTTATAGCTTTCGGTGCTGAGGCTTATTCAGCGTCCGCCGCTTTTCTTCTGCTTCTTGTCGGCTTTTCCTTTACTACTTCCTCCTTATGTTCAGGGGCTACGCCTGCCAGTTCCGGGTCAATCATGATACGTCCGCAATATTCGCAAACGATGATTTTCTTGCGCGAGCGGATGTCCAGTTGTCTCTGGGGCGGAATCTTGTTGAAGCAACCTCCGCAGGCGTCGCGCTGCACGTATACGATGCCCAGACCGTTGCGTGAATTCTTGCGGATGCGCTTGAACGACTGAAGCAGACGGGGCTCGATTTTGGTTTCCAGGTCTTTTGCCTTGTCTCTCAGTTTTTCTTCTTCCTGTTTGGTTTCCGAAACGATTTCGTCCAGCTCGTTCTTCTTCACTTCCAGGTCTTTTTCTCTTTCTTCCAGGGCATTGGTGCTTACTGCCACTTCGGCAGATTTCTCCTGCTCCTGTTCGGTGAATTCTCTGATACGCTTCTCGCACAATTCGATTTCCAGTGTCTGGAATTCGATTTCCTTGCTCAGGAAGTCGTACTCACGGTTATTCCGTACATTCTCCTGTTGTTCTTTATATTTTGCTACGGAAGCCTTCGACGCTTCGATTTCCACTTTCTTGCTGGCGATAGCTGATTTAAGATCGGCCACTTCCGACTTGATTCGGTCGATGCGGGTGCTCAAACCTGCGATTTCGTCTTCCAGGTCTTGCACTTCCAAGGGAAGTTCACCTCTCAACGTCTTGATTTCATCGATTTTAGACAACATGGTCTGCAATTGGAACAACGCTTTCAGTTTTTGTTCCACCGTCAATTCCTGGGGTTCTTTTTTTGCTTCTTTAGCCATTTTAATTACATGTATTTTATGGGATTCGTATTTATCTTGGTCTGTTGCACCTCGATATTAGGAAATAAATCCCGGATTATTGTATAAAATATCTCTTTCGTATATTGTTCACTCTCATAATGTCCTGTCTCCGCCAGCAGCAGGTCTGCCTCATGCCCGAAGTAGTCGTGGTATTTTATCTCTCCGGTAATGAAGACATCCGCGCGGTTTCGTATCGCCTGCGGAATCAGGAAAGAGCCCGCACCTCCACATAGCGCCACGGTCTGTATCTCCCGCCCTGTCAGTTTGTTGTGCCGCAGGCAACCCACTTCAAAGGTTTTCTTGATGCGCTTCAGGAATTCCAGCTCCGTTTCCGGGCTGTCCAGTTCGCCGATGACTCCCGCGCCGGCTTGCGACCAGGAGTTTTGCAACGGATAGAGGTCGAATGCCGGTTCTTCGTAGGGATGGGCGGCAAGCAATGCGCCTACCGCTGCCGCCTTTTTGTAGGCGGGAAGCACGGTTTCGATGCGTATCTCCGGTTCGGTGTGCAGAGTTCCTATCTCGCCGCAATAGGGATGCGTACCTTCCCGGGCGCAGAAAGTCCCCTCGCCTGCCAGGTTGTAGCTGCATGAATCGTAATTTCCGATGCATCCGCATCCGGCGGCAAACAATGCCTTACGCACTTTCTCCTCCTGTCCGACGGGCACAAAGGTAACCAGTTTCAGAAGGCTGTTCTCCTTCTCCTCCAGTATACGGATGTTCTTCAGCCCTATTTTTTCGGCTATCTTGAAGTTCACGCCGCCCGGAGCATTGTCCAGGTTGGTATGTGCGGAATAAACAACCAGGTCGTTCTTGATGGCTTTCAGGATGCAACGCTCCACATAATCCTTTCCGGTTATGGACTTATATCCCTTGAAAATGAGCGGATGATGGGATATAACCAGATTGTATCCCAACGCAATCGCTTCATCCAACACGGCTTCAGTAACGTCAAGACACAACAAAGCCCCTGTTGCTTCCGCATCTGTCAATCCGATTTGCAGGCCGGCATTATCAAATCCGTCTTGCAATGGCAGAGGCGCGAACCGTTCAAGGGCGCTTACTATCTCCTTAATTTTCATTATTTGTAGAAAATTTGGTTGCAAATATAGTGAAAAGCGGTGAATTAATAAGGCCTTTTATTCTTTTTTTATATATTTGGCGTCTATAACACAAAAAAGTACTATCATGAAGGCGTTACTTTTAATGCTATCCGCTATGTTCATCCTGCTGTCTTCGTGCCGTCACACGGGGAAGGCTCCGGATGATGCTCAGGAATCCGGCGTGGAATATGTCGATACCACTCCCAAAGCCACCGCCATTCTGTGGGTGGATAAAAACTATCATGGCGACAAGAAAAGCACTACCCCTGTCCCGATACGAACGGTGAAGGTGAAAGCCGATATTCAGGCTACGGGCAAGGTAGACATACTGTCGTACGTAAAGCCGCAGAGTGCCCGTGTAGAGCGCTATCTGCAAGAGAGGCTGGAAGTGTTCCGGATTACCAAAGTCATGTTAGACAGCGGCTTCGTAAAGCCGGGTGTGCAGTATGTGCAGATCCGTTACGAGCCGGGCAAAATGCGGTAAGGCGGCAGGGGCTTCCAACGGGACGACCGGGTGGTGCGCCGCTGTTTGAAGTGCGGTTTGTCTTCCTCCGAAACGGCACAGGTTTCCGTCCGAAAAGCCGCTTGTTTCCTCCCGAAATGCCACATGTTTCTGCCTGAAACGCCTCTCGTTTCGGTTGGAAATGCCATTCGTTTTGCCTGAAAATGAGGCTTGTTTCCGTTGGAAACCACGTTCGTTTTCCCTGCTGGCACGCCTCGTTTCCGGTGGCAGGGTATTTGCGTTTCATTCCGCCGCTTTTCCGATAGGCGGTTGCATCCCGCAGTATTCCGGAGGAACGTCCTGTCCGGTCATGAAGGGGCATTGCCGGATAGGAGGTATGCTTGGCAGAGGCGATGGATTGCGGTGTTTTCTGCGGACTTCGAATATCGGGATTATCATCATCAGCAGCAGTTT
>ENA-OYYE01000786-OYYE01000786.1-human-gut-metagenome-genome-assembly--contig:-NODE-786-length-14388-cov-7.865695_pt1 | contig 14388 bp, 8 predicted proteins | sample MGYA00243244_ERZ653437 | MGnify/ENA primary metagenome ERZ653437 (study PRJEB26926, sample SAMN06165130) | human gut metagenome | biome: ENVO:00009003; feature: ENVO:2100002; material: ENVO:00002003...
GAGATAGGCTCCGGTCTCGTGGGCTCGGAGATGTGTATAAGAGACAGGTTTTGAATATTAGGAACAACCGACTCGTTTCCATCTGTACGGGTTACTATTTTAGAACTTCTCCCCGTTCCATCATCCGTATAGTCTTCATACAAATCAACGATATCCAGGGTGGGATTGAAACGACCGTGCTTCAAAGCGCCACCTGTATTTACCTGGGACAAAATGTAGCTCTGCGCATAACTGTGTCCCTGATTGGCATAAATAGTACCATCCAAATAGGCTTTAGCAAAAATCACTTCTTCATTATTATCCGTCAAGAACAGCTTCTTATAATTCTCTATGGCTTCTTCTTTGGAAGCGGGATTCGGCTTATAAAGTGATTTACCGGAGTTATTGATAATCGCTTCGGAAGCCGAAATGCATTCTCCATAAAAATAATCAGCTTCCGATGCATCCATACCAATCAGCTTCTGGGTTACAGCCTCACCTGCTAAGGGGGCTTTATTCCAATACTTGGCTACCGATGCGGCAAAAAGCGCAGCCCTCGACTTCAAGGCGTAGGCAGCCCATTTGGAAGCACGATAAACGCCATCTTCCGAAGAAACGACTTCAGGCAAGTGGGCTGCTGCCAGGTCACACTCTTTCAAAACGAATTTCCAGGTATCCAGCTCTGTACTTCGCGGAACAGAAAGCGCTGAAGGATCACCCGGTACATACTCGCCGTCCTGTACATGATCAATCAGAGGTACGCCGCCCAGTCTCTTCACCAATCCGAAATAAATATAAGCACGGATAAAGTGGGCTTCACTGCTCAACCGGTCGGCTTCATCTGCCGAAATAGTACCGGCATCCTTGGCTTTCGCTATATTTTCCATGAATATGTTTACCTGACGGATATCGCTATAGGGCCAATAATTAAAACCTTCAGGACCTATACCCTGAGCACCATCACTACGCGTGGCCTCATCCGTGTAAAACGCAATATTTGTGGTGGCATTCACGCCATCATATCGGTGTTGATTAAATCCGGCATTGGGACGATAGGAAAAATCTTCCATCGGCATCTTGGTATAAATATTGGCAAGAAGTGCTTTCAAGCCTCCTGTCGTTTGCGTCAATTGGTCGCCTGACACTTTATCCAGTGGCTCCAGTTCTAAAAAACTATTACATCCGGTGAATCCAATCATCGCGCATAGCGACAATACAGACAATATGTTTCTTTTCATGATATTTCTACTTTAAAAGTTTATGTTTAACCCAAAGTTATATGATCTCATCAAAGGATAAGCTAAATTTGCTCCCCAGTCTCTTTCCTCGCGTTCGGGGTCGGCATCCTTCAAAGCACTGTTACAGATAGTAAGCAGATTAAATCCGTTGACAAATATTCGGGCACTGCTCATACCTATTTTCTTTATCCATGCTTTGGGCAGCGTATACCCGACTTCAAGACTCTTCAAACGAATATAGGTGGCTTTAGGGTACCAGATATCAATTGCATAGTTGTTACCATTATCCGTGGTATTGCTGAAGTCTCTCCGCAAAGCCGGATAAAAGCCGCCAACCCATTTGGTTGCCGGATCATAGGGGTCATCGGTGATATTGGCCGTGTGCCAACGGTCCAGATACTTCTTCAACAGATAGGTAGGCTGCGTCCTTCCACCATATCCCCAAACATCGTCATTGGCATAACCGATACAATATCCCGAGGCTCCCTGAAAAAGCATATTGACATCAAAATTCTTGTAAGAGCCCGCCAGAACTAAACCGTACTGAATCGGAGGATTACTTCCTGTGGTCCAATAGTCAGAGAAACGGTCGTTCCCGTTAATCACTCCGTCGCCATTCAAATCCGTCAACTTAAAGCTACCCGGAAGCATCATGGAATTACCTTGGTTACCGCCCAACAAAGGAGCTGTCTCATATTCCTCCAAAGAGTGATATTGGCCATTATACTTATACATCCATCTATAACCGGTATAGCGGTTTTCTTTTCCATTCTTCCATCTGTCCCAAGAACTGGTGAACTCTGCGCGTTCATCATGCAATGTCTTTTCACGTGCATACGTAAAGTTACCCATTACGGAGTATTCGAAGTCTTTGCCAATTTTCCCCCTGGTTCCCAATGACAGTTCGATACCTTTATTCATATTAGAGTTCAGGTTCTCTTTCGGAAAACTTGCTCCGAAAGTATTGGGCACCGACTGAACGCGGTCGGCCAATATACCTTCATTCTTACGCTGGAACAGTTCGATAGTACCATTCAATTTACCATCCCACAAATCAAAATCCAAACCGATATTCACTATTTTAGAGGTAATCCAGCTAAGATGGTCCGTTACTACGCCCGGGGCTACCATACCGGTCACTTGGCTTGTGCCGTCAAAAACATATCCCCACGTATTATTATCTAAAGTCGCCGCAGAATATGCGGAAATGTATTGGAACGGGGTACCTGCGTCACGTCCACTCTTACCATACGAACCTCTCAACTTCAGATTCGTAATAAAGGGTAGTCCTTCTTTTATAAACTTTTCTTCTGAAATACGCCATCCGGCACTTACTGAGGGGAAGAATGCCCAACGCTTAGAAGGTGCATAACGATAAGAACCGTCATAACGGGCTACCACTTCCAACAGATATTTACCGGCATAATCATAATTTGCACGCATCAGGTAAGCCGCCAAACGTCCGAAACTACGGTTACCCCAATTGGTTGCAGTGCTTGCACTCGCCTGATCCAGAATATCATTTGTGAATAACTCCGTGTACTTACGGGCACCGTTTAGCCTATCAAGACGCGTACTGCTCAACTCAGCAACAGCCGTCAAATTCAAATTGTGCTTATCAAAGGAACGCATATAGTTGGCTTGCGCGCGGGCATAAATTTTCTGATAAATATTCATGGTATTGGAATACTTGTCTTCACCGTAGATTCCGGAAAGCTCGTCGGTATAATAATCATATAGCTGATAAGATTTTTGCAATTCCGAGTTATTACGATGATTTCCATCGAAAGAGCCTAAAACACCCAATGTCAAACCATTCACATAGGGAACCTTCCAACTTAATTCCACATTCGTTTGATAAGTCAATCCCCTGTTTTTGCGATAACCATCCTGGTCCGGATCGACCAATGCATACGGATTCTTGCCTTCGGGGCGGATATTAGAAAGATGATTGGGATTGTCAATCGTGTGATATCCCACACCACGGTCGTTTATCATCAAGGTCTTAAAAGTCCACATAAAGTCCTCGCGAGGCCTTTGGGTTTCATCCCAACGTCCTGAGATGTTCACGTTCAGAGTCAATCCTTTCAATATTTCTGCACTTAAGTTACTTCTTAGATTATATCTGTGATAATACTGGATGCCACTCTTCAGCAAACCATTATCTCCATTATAACCGAAGCTAACAAAATACTTCACTTTTTCCGAACCACCCCTAACGGACACGGTATGCGATTGCTGAAACGCCAGTTTGTTCATAAACATATCAATCCAGTCATTATCCGTATATCCGGGAGCCCCCGTTCTGTATTTCTCAAGAATATCATCCGTATAAGCAGGAGACTGTTTGCCGTTACGCGCCAATTCATTGGCCATTACGCGATAGGTATATGCATCGACTGTTTCTTCCATACCGGTCGCATTTTTCATACCGAACAATGCAGAATAAGAGATTTTCGCCTTCTCCGCAATCCCTTTCTTGGTAGTGACTATGATAACACCATTCGCAGCATTCATTCCATAAATAGCGGCAGAAGCATCTTTCAAAATAGAAATGCTTTCAATGTCTTCTGAGTTTAACTGAGCCAGTTCATCAGTCCCCTCACGCGTAATGCCATCAATCACGACCAAAGGTTCGCCATATCCACGAATACTTACCATATTATCAAAAGTACCCGGTTCGCCGGTTTTTTGTCGGATTAACAGACCCGGCATTTTACCTTGGATGTTGCTAATCAAGTTTTCCGTCTTGGTCGACGTTATTTCTTCAGCTTTAATGGCAGTAACAGCGCCAGTCAAGGACTGCTTCTTCTGAACACCATAACCTACCACTACCACTTCTTCAAGCACCTCGGCATCTTCCACTAAAACAATTCTGATTGTAGTTTTACCATCAACCTTTACGTTTTGAGTTTTATAGCCTACATAACTGATAATAAGCGTAGCATTTGTCCCAACATTACTCAAGATGAAATTTCCATCGACATCCGTTATGACTCCATTAGAAGTTCCCTGCACAAGGATACTGGCGCCAATTATGGGTTCTCCGGACACATCGACAACAGAACCTTTAATCGTTGCTGCCTGCAGGGTCGCTTGTATTCCATCTGTGCCTGCTGCTTTATCATACAATATAATATTTCGATCTAATACCTTATAACTTATATTGGTTCCTTTGAAAACGTCTTCCAAGACTTTAAATATGGTTTTATTGACAGCTTGGACCGATACGCGACGCTTTACATCCACCTGTTTGTTGTTGTAGAAGAAAACAAACTCGGTACCTTGTTCCAACTCTGTCAATACTTCATCAACAGTCTTGTTGTTTAGAGTAATGTTTACCATTGTTTTTTGGGCATAGCCATCATTGGCAAAGGTCATGCCAACCAAACAAAATAACATAAATAATGTGCATCTCATAGCAAGAGGAATTTTTTCTATGCATCTCATCAGAACATTTTTTGCCCTGAATGATTGGATACAAATGTGTTTTTTCATAATTTTGTACTGATTTCTAGTGAAAAAATAAAGTTACTTTATCTGTCGCCAAACAGATATTCAAAAGTTGCATTTTTCATGCAAGGGAAATGCGCCAACATTTTCTTGCATGTTTTTTTAATTTAAAGATGTCTGTTTTTCATTGTGTCGTTTTTTTAAGGGTTAATAAACTTCTATCACTTGTCTCTCTGTATCTGTGTCGTCATCATCAACAAATTTAAATTGTATATTCGATGATATCCGGAAAATCTCCAATATACGTTCCAAACGTTGCTTGGTAAATGTTGCCGTAAAAGAATTACGCTTCAACGCCGTATTCTTCAACACGAATGTAACATTATACCGTTTGCTCAAACTCTTTAAAACATCTTCAAACGGAGTGTCCTTAAAAATCAAGCGGCCATCTTTCCAACATGTTTCCACATCTACATTGGCTTTTTTCACGATAACCTTATTTTGCGCAATATTATAAATCACTTTCTGCCCGGGTCGCATCATCAGGTTCTTCCTTTTCCCTCCCTCAAGATAATCGAAGCTGACTTTACCTGAAACCAAAGTGGTCTGGACAGTCTTACTTTCTTCATAAGCTTCAATATTAAATTCCGTACCATAAACCTTAATCTTCGAATTGTTCAGGGCATCCACCACAAAAGGCTTCTCGCTATCTTTTGTTACAGAAAAGAATGCCTCGCCTATCAGCTTTACTTTTCTTTCTTTTCCGGAAAACCGAGAAGGATATTGCAACAAAGAGGACGAGTTCAAAACCACCACTGTCCCATCCGGCAACTCAACCGAAGTTGTCATTCCAGGATTCGTTTTGATTTCCAGCATCTCCGTCCCCTGACTATCACTACCAAAATAAAGAATGCACCACGACACCACTAACGGAATAAATAATATAGCAGCCGCCCGTTGCATCCTCCTAAATATCGCTTCGTACCGATTCTCTTTCTTCCACTGCCCTATCCTGTTATGAATATCTGCCAAAGAACTCTCCACATTTACTTTAGTGGATATTCTGGCTATATCAACCGCCCAATCCAATAATTGGACTTGCCGTGCAAGTTTTCGATTTTCTTCCGAAGCTTCCATCCATTCTTCTACAAGAGCCACTTCTTCTACAGACGCATTTCCCCTGATATATTTCAGCAGCAGTTCTTCCATACCCTCACTATTTTCCATAAATCGATTGCCTTTTACTCTTAAGACAAATGAAGAAAATACATTCCTAATAAAAATATTAATTTTTAGGCGATATTATAAGTAGAAAAAAACTATTTTTGTGCAAAAATCATAAAAGACATGCTATGAAAGACCAGCCATCAGAAGATTTATCGTTGCTTTATGCAATCCAAAAAGGTGATAGAAAAGCTTTTGATGCATTGTATCGGAAATATTACACAATCCTTTGTGCATACAGCTACCGCTTTGTCGGTTTGGAAGATGCTAAAGAAATCGTTCAGGATATTATGTTGTGGTTATGGGAAAACCGTGAGAAACCGGTCATAGAGTATTCTTTGAAACAATATCTTTTCAAATCCGCATACCATCGTTCTATCAACAAAATCAATCAAAAGGAAGTGAAACAACAGGCTGATAAGGCATATTATGAAAGAATCTTATCCAATTTGCACGAGGTGGATATATGCCAGTTGACGGAATTAAGCAAGCACATTAAGAAAGCTATCGATGAGCTTCCGCTATCTTACAGACAAACATTCGTGATGCACCGTTTTCAGAATCTAAGTTATAAAGAGATAGCGGAAATTCTGGATGTATCTCCCAAAACCGTAGATTACCGTATCCAGCAGGCATTGAAAATATTACGAGTGGAATTAAAGGACTATCTTCCACTCCTGCTAGTATTACTTGGCAATGCTTCCGACTCTTCGTTATTTAATCAGATTGCCAGTTGATAAAAGAAGCCCTGGAGACTGAACGTTCCAGAGCTTCTTATTATTTTATGATATATGCGACAGGAAGGCAAAGCTCCTGCGGCATCCTACTTATATTCAGGCTTTCTTCAACGCCGCAATACTTTCTTTCAGCGACTTGATGATGCTTTCCGCATCCGCCTGTTTCTTCCGCTCCATTTCCAATACGGCGGCAGGAGCATTGTTCACGAACTTCTCGTTGCCCAGCTTCTTCAAGACTCCTTGGAGGAAGCCTTCCTTATGCTTCAGTTCGGCTTCCATGCGGGCTATCTCGGCTTCCACGTCAATCAGGTTGCCCAGAGGAACCGCATACTCCGTAGTACCTACCATGAAGGCGGCGGCACCATCGGCTTTGCCCGCTACCACGTTGATGGCCGAAAGGTTGCACATCTTCGCGATGACGGCATTGAAGGCAGCTACGGGATTTTCGCCCACAACCTGCAACTCCAACGTCTCTTTCTGAGCAATGTTCTTCTGCAAGCGGATGGAACGTACGTTACTGATAATCTCTTTCACTACTTCGAACTGCTGCACAAAAGCTGTATCGACTTCGGCAGATATGGAAATGGGGCTGACCATCAGGCTTTCACCGTCTTTACGGTCCACGATGTGTTGCCACAGTTCTTCGGTGATGAAAGGCATAAACGGATGCAAGAGGTGCAACAGGTTGTCGAAGAAACCGATAGTAGTCTCATAGACTTCCTTGTTGATGGGCTGACCGTAAGCGGGCTTAATCATTTCCAGATACCAGGAGGAGAACTCATCCCAGAACAACTTGTAGACAGCCATCAGGGCTTCGCTCAGGCGGTACTTGCCGAACAGGTCTGCCACTTCGGCGGCCACCGCGTTCTGTTTGGACTCAAACCAGCGCATCGCCAGCGCGGCAGCTTCAGGCACGGGTACTTCAGAGCTGACTTCCCAACCCTTAATCAGGCGGAAAGCGTTCCATATCTTGTTGTTGAAGTTACGTCCTTGCTCGCACAGCGCGTCATCAAAGAGGATGTCGTTTCCGGCAGGAGCCGAAAGCATCATACCCATACGGACGCCGTCGGCACCGTACTTTTCTATCAGGTCCAACGGGTCGGGAGAGTTGCCGAGGGATTTGGACATCTTACGACCCAGTTTGTCGCGAACGATACCCGTAAAGTAAACGTTCTTGAACGGCATCTGCCCCTCGTACTCATAGCCGGCCATAATCATGCGGGCTACCCAGAAGAAGATGATATCGGGACCTGTCACCAAGTCGCTGGTGGGATAATAGTATTTTATTTCTTCGTTACCGGGATTGTTGATGCCGTCGAACAGGGAGATGGGCCACAGCCAGGAGGAGAACCAGGTGTCCAGACAGTCTTCGTCCTGACGCAGGTCGTCCGGCGTAAGGTCTTTTCCGGTTTTCTCTTTGGCCAGCCGCAAGGCTTCTTCGGGCGTGGCAGCTACCACATAGCCGCCTTCGGGCAGGAAGTAAGCAGGGATGCGGTGTCCCCACCACAACTGGCGGCTGATGCACCAGTCCTTGATGTTTTCCAGCCAGTTCTTGTACGTGTTCTTATATTTGGCAGGATAGAACTTCAGTTCGTCGTTCATCACCGGCGGCAAAGCCATATCGGCAAAATGCTGCATCTTCAGGAACCACTGCATCGAAAGCTTCGGCTCGATGGGCACGTTGGTACGTTCCGAGAAACCGACCTTATTGGTATAAGCCTCCACCTTTTCCATCAGTCCGGCTTCGGTGAGGTCTTTCTCTATCTGCTTGCGCACATCGAAACGGTCCATGCCTACATACAGGCCTGCCGCCTCGCTGAGCGTACCGTTATCATTGAAGATGTCGATACTGGGCAGGTTGTATTTCTCGCCCAGCATATAGTCGTTGACGTCGTGCGCGGGGGTTACCTTCAAACATCCCGTACCGAATTCCACATCCACATAATCATCCTGAATCACCGGGATGACGCGGTTGACCAACGGAACGATGACTTTCTTGCCTTTCAGCCACTGGTTCTTCGGGTCGGCAGGATTGATACACATGGCGGTATCGCCCATGATGGTTTCGGGACGCGTAGTGGCTACGACAGCATAACGGCGGCCTTCAGCATCACGATGAACCACCTCTCCTTCGGCTCCCGTCTCGCCCGACAGGTCATCGTCGGCAACGTAGTATCTCAGATAGTACAGTTTGCTGTGCTCTTCCTTATAAATAACTTCCTCGTCGCTGAGGGCGGTGAGGGCTTTCGGGTCCCAGTTCACCATGCGGACGCCGCGGTAAATCAATCCCTTATTATAAAGGTCGACGAAGACCTTGAGCACGCTTTCGCTACGCTTTTCATCCATCGTGAAGGCCGTGCGGTCCCAGTCGCAGGAAGCGCCGAGTTTGCGCAACTGCTTCAGGATGATGCCGCCATGCTCGTCCGTCCACGCCCAGGCATGTTTCAGGAACTCATCGCGGGTAAGGTCGGTCTTCTTGATGCCTTGCGCGGCAAGTTTGTTCACCACTTTAGCCTCGGTGGCAATGGAGGCATGGTCGGTACCCGGCACCCAGCAGGCGTTCTTGCCTTCCATACGTGCGCGGCGCACCAGGATATCTTGGATGGTATTATTAAGCATGTGTCCCATGTGGAGCACTCCGGTGACGTTAGGCGGCGGAATGACGATGGTGTAAGGCTCACGACCATCGGGTTTCGAACTGAATAATTTGTGGTCCAACCAATACTGGTACCACTTTCCCTCCACGTCAGCGGGATTGTACTTACTTGCTAATTCCATGTTTCTAAAATCTATTATTTTGTTTTAATGGGCGCAAAATTACGAAATTAATAGCTTTCTACGGCAAAAGCAATGAAAAGAATTGCATACCTTTGCTCGTTATTTGAGTAAATCATTCTATCTGTTCAAGGGATGTTTCCTGTTTTCCCGCAGGAAAAAAGCGTTATATGAGGGGAAAGAGACGGCATCCTTAAGGCCGGACAGAAGCGGCATGGCACCGCAGAGAAGACATTCTGACTCAATGAAACGAATCGACCATAAGAACGGAATCGGTATGAAAACAGGCATCAACATATTCAAGCACAGGATTTCCGGCAGCACACTGCTTTTAGTGTTTCTTCTGCTGCTTGTCTGGCTTGTGCAGCTACTGCCGGGCTGGGGAAATTTCTATGCCCGGAGCATTTATCCGCTGATAGCTTATCCACTTTCTTCCTTCTCGCGGATATTCCCCTTTGCCATCGGAGACTTATTTATCGCGCTCAGCATTACCGGCGTTCTTCTTTATCCTTTTTATGCCCGCATCTTCCTGAAGAAGAAATGGAAACGCATCCTGCTGAATGACGTCAAATATCTGCTTTGGATATACGTATGGTTTTATCTGGCATGGGGATTGAACTACTCTCAGAAGAATTTCTATGGACGTACAGGCATTCCCTATACGCCCTATACTCCTGAGAACTTCCGGAATTTCACAGACAATTATATCGACAAGTTGAATGGTTCGTATGTGGAAATCACCTCCATCGATCCGGAATTGGTTTGCCGGGAAAGCGTGCGCGGATATGACCGGATTAGCGATACGTTGGGAATCCACCGGCCTTTTCACCGCACTCCCCGGGTAAAGACGATGCTGTTCACTCCATTGGTTTCCATGGTAGGCGTCACCGGCAGCATGGGGCCTTTCTTTTGCGAATTCACGCTGAACGGTGAGGTGCTTCCTTCGCAATATCCTGCCACCTATGCGCATGAATTGGCTCATCAGTTGGGCATCACCAGCGAAGCCGAGGCCAACTTTTACGCTTATCAGGTCTGCACCCGCTCGCAAGCCCGGGGGATACGTTTCTGCGGTTACTTCTCCGTACTTCCGCATGTGCTTGCCAATGCCCGCCGTCTGATGGACGAACAGGAATACCTTCAACTGCTTCACCGCATACGTCCTGAAATCATTGAACTGGCAAAGAGTAACCGGGCGTATTGGCTGTCAAAATACAGTCCCGTCATCGGAAACATACAGAACCGGATATATGACTTGTATCTCAAAGGAAATAAAATACAGAGCGGCCGAAAGAATTATTCGGAAGTAATAGGGTTGCTGATTTCGTATGAGGAATGGAAAAACAAGAAGGATATAAATTAGCAAGGAGCTTCACAGGTTATTGCACTATAAAAGTGCAGAAAATTGAAGATTCCTGCACTTTTATAGTGCAATAATCGTATCTTTGCGGATAAAAAATAGGGTATGGACAGATTATACGAAAGTTTCGACAAGTTGCTCAAGACCGTAAGCACGGATTTTATTCGTTACAAATACGATGAAATTAGTTGGGATCATCCTATGGTAGGCTTGGTTGGGCCGAGGGGTGTAGGCAAAACAACGATGTTTTTGCAATACATCAAAAGAAACTTAAGCATGAAAGATACCTTATATGTATCGGCCGACAATATGTATTTTGCCGATAATACCTTACTCGACCTCACCGACAAATTCAGCAAACAGGGCGGGAAGCATCTGTTCATCGATGAAATCCATAAATATCCTAACTGGTCACGCGAATTGAAACAGATATTCGACTCTTATCCCGACTTGCAGGTACTATTCACCGGTTCTTCCATTTTGGATATTTATAAAGGAGCGGCCGACCTTAGCCGACGCACACCCATATACGAGATGCAAGGTTTGTCCTTCAGAGAATATTTAGAAATGTTTCAAGGCATTCATGCGCCCGTATACACATTGGAAGAGATACTGGAACATAAAGTTGAAATACCGGGAGTTGCGCATCCTCTTCCCCTCTTCTCGGAATACCTGCATCATGGATATTATCCTTTCGGTAAAGACAAGACTTTCGAAATAGAGATGAACCAGGTGGTGAACCAGACGATGGAGAACGATATCCCGCAATATGCCAATATGAATGTATCGACAGGTCGCAAACTGAAGCAATTGCTCATGATTATAGCCAAAAGTGTTCCGTTCAAACCCGTAATGCAGAAACTAGCTGACAGTATCGGAGTAAGCCGGAACTACCTAAGTGACTATCTCCTATATATCGAACGAGCCGGAATGATATCTCAAATACGTGATGACACTGGAGGCATCAGAGGTTTAGGAAAAGTAGAGAAAATCTACCTTGACAATCCGAACCTCATCTACATACTTGGAAAAGAGAATCCGAACATCGGCAACATCCGTGAAACATTCTTCTACAATCAAATGCGTGTGAAACAAGATGTAACCTCTTCCAGGATATCCGATTTCCAGATAGAAGCGCGCACTTTTGAAATAGGCGGCAAAAACAAGGGACAACAACAAATAGCCCAAGCTCTGGAAGGATATGTGGTAAAAGATAATATTGAAACCGGACACGGCAATATAATTCCGCTATGGAACTTTGGAATGAACTATTAAAACAAGAAAATATATGCACTCAAGAAAAGAACAAATGGAAGCCTTCGGACGCTTCCTTGACATACTCGACGAACTTCGCGAGAAATGCCCCTGGGACAAGAAACAGACCAATGAGAGTCTGCGCCCCAACACCATTGAAGAGACTTACGAACTCTGCGATGCCCTGATGCGTGATGACAAGAAGGACATCTGCAAAGAGTTGGGAGACGTTTTGTTGCATGTAGCCTTTTATGCCAAGATAGGTTCCGAAACGGGTGACTTCGACATAAAAGATGTATGTGACCGCCTCTGTGAGAAGCTTATCTTCCGCCACCCTCACGTATTCGGTGATGTAAAAGCTGAAACTGCCGGACAGGTGTCCGAAAACTGGGAACAACTAAAATTAAAGGAAAAAGGAGGCAACAAAACCGTGCTGAGCGGTGTTCCTGCTGCCCTTCCCTCACTTATCAAGGCTTACCGCATTCAGGATAAAGCCCGGAATGTAGGATTCGATTGGGAGGAACGTGAACAAGTTTGGGATAAAGTGAAAGAAGAGATTCAGGAGTTTCAGGCAGAAGTCGCCCACTTGGATAAAGAGAAAGCCGAGGCTGAATTCGGTGATGTCATGTTCAGCCTTATCAATGCTGCCCGCCTCTATAAAATCAATCCGGACAATGCTCTGGAACGTACCAATCAGAAGTTTATCAACCGTTTCAATTATGTGGAAGCGCATTCCATCAAAGAGGGAAAGAATCTGCATGATATGACATTGGAAGAAATGGATAAACTTTGGGAGGAGGCGAAAGCACTGGAAACAAAGAAATAAATTATCGGGATGGTGTGTTGTAAATGTTACGACACACTCTCGTTTGTTATCTATTTTCTTACAGTGTATAAGATGTATATCTTTGTTGTCGGCAAGAAAATAAATCAAAGATGTAATAAATTTTCAAATCCAATTAAAAATGTGGCACTGTAAGTCTTTAAAGCGATTACTAACCGATAGATGTTTTTGCTGAAAGTACATTGTGAATTACTTTTATTTTTATATCTTTGGGAACTTATAAACAGTTCAAGTAGATATTTACGGTTGGATTGTAGTTGTGATTTGCTCTCATTTTAGTATTTTTGAATCATTAGAAACAGCACGTTTCCTTGTGTTCTCGTGCGACGCATCGTTGTGGAATCGCATTTATCCGACATTTCTTTAAATTATGTTAGCCTTATTCAGTCACATTGACATAATAACTAAGAACAAATTTTTGAAAGAGATAATTATGAAAACAGAAGAATTGAAAAACAAAAGTTACGACGAGTTGGTACAACTTCAACAGGATGGTAAGATTACGCTAGTAGAGTTCATCGAAGCACAGCCCTCATTGGCCAACGCTTGGAAAGAATGGATTGATACCCGGCCTATAAGTGAACATAGTGCTGATGTTTTCCTTACAGAGTATGAGGATTTTGTGATGGAACATCAAGACCCAGAGTAAATAGAGCTCCCCCTATTTCGAATAGGAATAAGAAATAGGGGGAGGTTATAGATTTGGAGTAATTCTACATTAATAAAGATGATTTCCCGAGATGTAAGAATGTTATTGGGTATGGGCCCCTACTCTCTTATTATCCTACAGAAACTATATATCAGAGTGTTTTTATATTTTCATTCTCTGTAATTTGCTTTCATTTTAGTATCTTTGAACCATTAGAAACAGCAGAATTAGAGCGATAAAGACTACCGATAGGTTGTGATTTGCTTTCATTTTAGTATCTTTGTACCATTAGAAACAGCACTTCTGCGTATGTTAAGGATGATTCCGGAGTTGTGATTTGCTTTCATTTTAGTATCTTTGTACCATTAGAAACAGCATAAACGAAAAGAGCACGCTCGTCAAGCTGGTTGTGATTTGCTTTCATTTTAGTATCTTTGTACCATTAGAAACAGCGCTGGCATTCTTCGTTTAAGGAGGCAATACGTTGTGATTTGCTTTCATTTTAGTATCTTTGTACCATTAGAAACAGCTTGATATTTCAGCTAATGAATCTCCGTATGGTTGTGATTTGCTTTCATTTTAGTATCTTTGTACCATTAGAAACAGCTGATTATTCATTATCTATTAATATTCAAGCTGTTATGCAACAACTTAGAATTTAAAAAGAGATATTCCCAAAATATTAAAATTAAAGGCAACTAATTCATTGGTAATTAGTTGCCTTTTTTGTATCTTTAAGCATTCCCCCGAAAATCCAGTTTGACGACTAAAACGGGGGTAATCTAAACTTAAACGACATGGCAAAGGTACAAAGAATTTCCTCAATTGAGCCAACTTTAGGCTTTACAGAGTTCGATATTCTTCAAAAATATCGTCAA
>ENA-OYYE01000797-OYYE01000797.1-human-gut-metagenome-genome-assembly--contig:-NODE-797-length-14259-cov-3.629048_pt1 | contig 14259 bp, 8 predicted proteins | sample MGYA00243244_ERZ653437 | MGnify/ENA primary metagenome ERZ653437 (study PRJEB26926, sample SAMN06165130) | human gut metagenome | biome: ENVO:00009003; feature: ENVO:2100002; material: ENVO:00002003...
GAGATAGGCTCCGGTCTCGTGGGCTCGGAGATGTGTATAAGAGACAGGGACGAATACGATCTCCTTTTCCATATCTCTATTTATAGATGAGTCTCGACATGCCGGAGAAAACCTCTTCGGCGACCTCGGTGAGCTGTGCGGCGGTCAGTGCGCGCACTTTGGCGTAGACCTGTTCCATGGTATCCACGTCGTCGTGCGTCAGGAAACTTTTTCCGGCCCCCAGCATGTACCCTTCGTTGCTCTCGCTCGATATGGCCAGCTGTGCGATGAACTGTTTTTTCGCCATCGACAGCTGGCGTGCGGTGAGCGGCGTCGTGCGCAGCCTGTGCAGTTCCCCTTCGATCAGGTCGATGCACTGCGCCGTATTGCCGTTTTCGGAGCTGAAGTAGATCGCCACGATGCCCGAGTCGCTGTACGGCGTGTAGCTGGCTTCGATGTTGTACGACAGCCCGTTCTTCTCGCGCACCACGACGTTGAGTAGCGAGTTGGCGCACGGGCCGCCGAGGATGTTAATCAGCAGTGCCAGCGGCAGCCGCTTTTCCTCGCCGATGCCGTAGGCGCGGTTGCCGATGATGCAGTGCGTCTGGTGCGTGTGCTTCACGACCGTCTTTTCGAAGGCCGCGCAGGGTGCCGGGGCTACCCTGCCGAAACCGCGTGCCGAAGCCGCCTGCCCGGCGAAATAACGTGCCGCGACGGCTTCGGCGGTTTTGGCCGAGAAGTTTCCGATCGACGAGAATACCATCTGGTCGGTGGTGTGCGTGCGTGCCGTGAAGGCGCGTATCGCCTCCCCGTCGTAGCGTGCGAGCGCATTCTTGCGCCCCAGGATGTTGTGCCCCAGCTCCGACCCTGCGAAGAGCATGTCCTCGAACGTATCGTAGATCAGGTCGGCAGGCGAATCCTTGTAGGTGTTTATCTCGTCTGCGATCACCTCCTTTTCGCGTTCCAGTTCCCGCTCGGGGAAGGTCGAGCGGAAGGCTACGTCGGCGATCAGTTCGGCCGCCCTGGGGAAGTCGCCGCGCAGCGTCGTGGCGTGTATGGTCGTGTCCTCCTTGGTGGTGAAGGCGTTGAGTTCCCCGCCGAGGTTTTCCAGCCGGCAGTTGACCTGCCAGGCACGGCGGCGCTGCGTGCCTTTGAAAAACGCATGTTCGGTCAGATGCGCTAGCCCGTACTGGTCGGGATGCTCGTCGCGGCTGCCGGCGTTGATGACCAGCGCACAGTGCGCCACGTTGCTTTTCACCTGGCGGTGGATGCCCCTGATGCCGTTGGGGAGTCGGTATGTGAAGAATTCCATTGTTGTTGCTTGTCGGGGAATTTCCGCCTTTACAGGGGCGGTGTTCGTTATAATTTCGTACGCAGGCGGAGGTATTTTCCCGTGTAACTCGCCGGGCATTGCTCCAGGTTGCGGGGCGTGCCCTCGAATACGACCCTGCCGCCGCCCGTGCCGGCTTCGGGCCCGAGGTCGACGACCCAGTCGGCGCATTTGATGACGTCCATGTTGTGTTCCACGATGACGATCGTGTGTCCCCGTTCGATCAGCGCGTTGAATGCCGCCAGCAGCTTGTTGATGTCGTGGAAATGAAGTCCCGTCGTCGGTTCGTCGAAGATGAACATCACGCCGCCCTGGGCGCTGTCCTTGGTCAGGAACGATGCCAGCTTCACGCGCTGGCTCTCGCCGCCCGAAAGGGTCGACGACGACTGCCCGAGCCTGATGTATCCCAGCCCCACGTCCTGCAATGGTTTGAGCCGTTCGACGATGCGTTTGCAGGTCGGGTCTTTTTTGTTCTCGCCGAAAAACGCGATGGCGTCGTCGACGGTCATCTCCAGCACGTCGTAGATCGACTTGCCGCGGTATTTCACTTCGAGTATCTCGTCGCGGAAACGCTTGCCGCCGCAGGCCTCGCACACTAGTTCGACGTCGGCCATGAACTGCATCGAGACCTTGATGACCCCCTCGCCCTGGCACTCTTCGCAGCGGCCTCCCGCGATGTTGAACGAGAAGGACGACGCCCCCAGTCCCGTATGCTGGGCGTAGGGCTGGTCGGCGAACAGCTTGCGGATCTCGTCATAGGCCTTGATATAGGTCACGGGATTCGACCGCGATGACTTGCCGATCGGGTTCTGGTCGATCATCTCGACCGACCTGAGCAGCTGCACGTCGCCGCCGATGCCGTCGAAGTCGCCGGGCTTGACGCCCGTGTCGAAGAGCAGGCGCCGCAGCGCCGGGTAAAGGATGCCCTTGGCCAGCGACGACTTGCCGCTGCCGCTCACGCCCGTGATGCAGGTCATCACCCCGAGCGGAATCCGCACGTCGATATTCTTCAGGTTGTTCTGCCGGGCACCTTTCACGGTGATCCACGCTGCCGGGCTTCGCCGCGAGGTGGGCACTGCGATTTTGCGGCGTCCCGTAAGGTAGTCGGCCGTCAGGCTTTTTTCCTCTTTCAATAAGGCTTTCAGCGGTCCGCTGAAGACGACCTCTCCGCCGTTGTAGCCCGCCTCCGGACCGATATCGACGATCCAGTCGGCGGCGCGGATCACCTCCTCTTCGTGCTCGACGACGATCACCGTGTTGCCGATGTCGCGCAATTGTTCGAGCACACCGACCAGACGGTTCGTGTCGCGCGGGTGCAGGCCGATCGACGGCTCGTCGAGAATGTAGAGCGAGCCCACGAGGTTGCTGCCCAGCGAGGTCGAAAGATTGATGCGCTGGCTCTCGCCGCCCGAAAGCGTCGAGGAGAGCCGGTCGAGGGTCAGGTAGCCCAGCCCCACGTCGGTGAGGTATTGCAGGCGGTTGCGTATCTCGGTGAGAATGCGTGCGGCGGTTTTAGTGTCGTGAGCATCCAGTTCGAGCGAGGCGAAGAAATCGGCGAGCGTCTCCACCGGCATCACGACCAGGTCGGCGATGGTTTTGCCGCCGATTCTGACGTAAAGGGCCTCTTTGCGCAGGCGCGAGCCGCCGCAGTCCGGACAGACGGTCTTGCCCGTGTAGCGGGCTTTCATCACCCGGAACTGGATCTTGCGCCGTTCGCTGTCGATGTAGGCGAAGAAATCGTTCAAGCCGTGAAAATACTCGTTGCCGCGCCACAGGAGCCGTTTCTGTTCGGCCGTAAGCTGGTAGAACGGCGTATGGATCGGAAAATCGAACTTGTAGGCATTGGCTACGAGCTGGTCTTTCCACGCCCGCATGGTCTCTCCGCGCCAGCAGGCCACGGCGTCCTCGTAGATGGTTTTGCGTTTGTCGGGGATCACCAGGTCCTCGTCGATGCCGATGATCTTGCCGTAACCTTCGCACGTCGGGCAGGCGCCCAGCGGGTTGTTGAAGCTGAACAGATGTTCGGTCGGAGGCTCGAATTCGATGCCGTCGGCCTCGAAACGGGCCGAGAACTCTTTGACGCCTTCGGGCGTGACGATTCGGCAAACCCCGTTTCCATAGGAGAAAGCACGGGCTACGGAATCCCGCAGGCGGGTCGGCAGGTCGCCGTCCTGCGAAACTTTGGCACGATCGACTACGATCGAGATATCTTCGGCACGGGTGTTTCCGTCCACGCGGGGCAGAAAATCCTCGATCGGCAGAGTCTCTCCCGCCGCATGTACGCGCAGGATGCCTTCGCCCAGCACCAGGGTCAGCTTTTCGATGACGCCCTGCCCTTCGCGCAGTTGCAGCGGCGCTGCGACGGCCACGCGGCTGCCTTCGGGCAGGGAGAGGATATATTGCGCCACGTCGTCCTCGGTGTAGCACTTGACCTCCTGTCCCGATACGGGCGAGAAGGTGTGTCCGATGCGGGCGTAGAGGAGTTTAAGGTAGTCGTACAGTTCGGTCGTGGTGCCGACCGTCGAACGCGGATTGCGGGTATTGACCTTCTGTTCGATGGCGATGGCCGGAGCGATACCCGTAATGACATCCACATCGGGCTTGTTGATCTTGCCCAGGAATTGTCGGGCATAGGCCGAGAGGCTCTCCACGTAGCGGCGCTGCCCTTCGGCGAAGATCGTGTCGAAAGCGAGGGTCGATTTGCCGGAACCCGAAAGTCCCGTAATGACGACCAGTCGGTTGTGCGGAATTTCGACCTCGATGTTTTTGAGGTTGTGCACCCGTGCACCTTTTATATAAATGGACTTTTGTTCTTTTGTCATGTTTTTTTACGTGGATCCGGTCCCTGCGCCGTGCGTGTTCCGGGCCGGACCGATATTATTTCATTTCGAGGGTCACGCCCCCGATCTTTTCCAGTTTGCCGATCATACCTCCTGCGAGACTTTGCCGGATAGCCAGCGTCATTCGGCAGAGGTTGTCGAACTGCTGTGTCAGCACCCGGGGCTGTTCTTCCTTGACCACGCGCATCACGTCGTTCATCGCCAGGTACGAAAACTCCACCTCCACGACGGTATCGACCGTCCGCTCCACGATTTCGGCCGCTCGGATCGCTTCGGCCGCCGACTCCTTGTAGGCACCGATCAGGCCCGATACTCCGAGTTTCGTACCGCCGAAATAACGCACCACGACGATCAGGCAGTTGACCAGTTCGTTGGACAGAAGCTGACCGAGGATCGGCTTGCCCGCCGTGCCCGAAGGCTCTCCGTCGTCGTTGGCGCGGAACGTTTCGCCGTGCGGACCCAGCCGCCACGCGTAACAGAGGTGCGTCGCGTCGTAATATTTCTTGCGCAGCGCATCGAGCAGCGTGCGAATCTCCTCCTCGCTTTCGACCGGATAGGCATAAGCGAGGAACTTGCTGCTTTTCTCTTTGTAGATGGCTTCCGCAGGCCCGGCAAGCGTATGATAACTGTCCGAGGTCACGACTACCCTTGTTTTATTTGACTTTGGTGAACATCCTGTTCCAGCGGATGTTCGCGGGGAAGCTCTTTTCGGGATCCAGCGACAGCCAGATGAAGGAGGCTTTGCCGACGATGTGGTCTTCGGGAACGAATCCCCAGAAGCGGGAGTCCGCCGAATTGTGGCGGTTGTCGCCCATCATCCAGTAATAGTTCATCCGGAAAGTATAGGTGTCGGTCTGTTCGCCGTTGATGAAGATCTTCCCTTCTTCGTCCACACGCAGGTCGTTGCCTTCGTACGTTTCGATAATCCGCCGGTACAGGGGCAGGTTGTCGGCCGTCAGCGCAACGGCCGTTCCCGCTTGGGGAATCCAGATCGGGCCATAGTTGTCCTGATTCCACGCATAGCGGCGATCCTGCGGAAAGACATCGAAATTGGGACTGCGGGCGATGTATTTCTGTACGGAAGCGACGTTGTCCAGCTTCTCCAGTTCTGCGGCGTTTTCGTCGGTGAGCGCCATGTAGTAGAGCGTGCCCTTGTTGCTCCATTCGGTGATACCCAGATTGTCGAGTGCGTATTGGGTGATCGGCGAGGTGGTTTCCACCAGATACATGAACTGTTTTCCGGCGACGGGCTCCTGCGGCTTTCCATTGACGTAAACCGCCGTTTCCTCGATTCGTATCGAATCCCCCGGGAGGCCGATGCAGCGTTTGATGTAGTTTTCACGCTTGTCCACCGGGCGCGTGATGACCGTGTATTCCTGCATCAGCCGTTCGCGGCCGGCCTGATGTCCGAAAGTTTGCTGATATTGCCGCAGCACGTCGTAGTACGAAACGTCCTGTCGTTCGAGCAGCACCGTATCGCCTGCCGGAAAGTTGAATACCACTACGTCGTTGCGCTCGATTCGGCCCAGTCCCTTGAGGCGGTGATAAGGCCATTTGACGCTTTCGGAGAACGATTTTTTGGTTTTCGAAAAAGGCATCGTATGGTGTACGAACGGAAATGCCACCGGGGTATTGGGCATCTGGGGACCGTAGGCTACCTTGCTGACGTAGAGATAGTCCCCGACCAGCAGCGATTTCTCCATCGACGACGAGGGAATCACGTACATCTGAAAGAAGAAGATGTGTACCAGCGACGCTACAACGGTGGCGAAAATGATCGCATTCACCCATTCGTAAACGGCTTTGTAACTTTTGCTTTTCTTGCACATCTCGGCGTTGTGCCGCCAGACGTACTTGTAGAAATAACGCGTGATATAAAGGTCGAAGATGACGATTTCGCCCAGCAGCAGCCACCAGTTGCCCGTCCAGAGGACGAACCAGAGGATGTATAAAATACTTGCCAGGGTGAATCCCACCCATTTGTTGCGGAAGAAAGCTTTGATTTTTCCCATGTTCTGTATCGTTTATTTCAGCAGGACGTCCATCGTATAGACACCCTTTTTGCCGCAGAGGAACTCCGCAGCGACGACGGCGCCCAGAGCCAGTGTCCGGCGGTTTTTGATCGTATGTTTGAGTTCGATCCGGTCGTCGTCCGATTCGTAAGTTACCGTGTGTGTACCCGGAACCGCTCCTTCGCGCAGGGAGGTGACGACGATTTGCGAAAGATCGTCGCTGGGTTCATTCACCCAGCCCGTCTTCCGCCCGATTTCGCTGATGATCCCTTCTGCCAGCGTGATGGCCGTGCCGCTCGGAGCATCCTTTTTCTGTGTGTGGTGAATCTCTTCGATCCGTACGTCGTAGGCGTCGAAGCGCTCCATCATCCGGGCCAGCCTGCGGTTGAGGCGGAACATCAGGTTGACGCCCAGGCAGTAGTTCGAGGCGTAGAAGAGCGCACCGCCTTTTTCCCGGCAATAGCTGCGCAACTCCTCCAGACGATTTGTCCAGCCCGTCGTGCCGCTGACGACCGGAATCCCTGCGTCGATGCACGCCCGGATGTTGCCGTAGGCCGCGTCGGGGGTCGTGAACTCCAGTGCTACGTCGATGCCGGCCAGGTGTGCGGCATCCAGTTCCGATGCGTTCGCCTCGTCGATGACGGCGCCGATACGGTGTCCCCTTTCGAGGAGTATTTTTTCGATTTCACGGCCCATTTTGCCGTGTCCGATGATCGCTGCTTTCATTGGCTGAAGGGGATTTTACGGTATATTATCGCAAATATAGCTATTCGCCGCCGAAATAAAAAATAGTTTCAAGTTTATATGGTTTGTTGGCACGAATTGAAAATAAAGTGTTAATTTTGTCGAATTAAATTCGCGACGGATCGAAACTTAAACGTCAAAAACAATTATAAATTATAAGTATTATGGCAAATAATCAGAAAATGCGTACGGAGAGCGACCTGCTCGGCAGCGTAGAGTTGCCTGCCGACGTACTTTACGGTGTCCAGACCCTGCGGGGTATCGAGAACTTTCGAATCAGCAAATTCCATTTGAACGAGTATCCCCTCTTCATCAAGGGACTCGCCATTACCAAGCTGGGAGCTGCGGAAGCCAATCACAAGCTGGGGCTGCTCACCGACGAGAAGTTCAATGCGATCGCACAGGCCTGCCGCGAGATCATGGACGGCAAGCACCACGACGCATTCCCCGTGGATATGATCCAGGGCGGTGCCGGTACGACGACCAACATGAACGCCAACGAAGTGATCGCCAACCGCGCGTTGGAGATCATGGGCCATCAGTACGGCGAATACCAGTACTGCTCGCCCAACGACGACGTGAACTGTGCGCAATCGACCAACGACGCCTACCCGACGGCTATTCACCTGGGTATGTACGCTACGCATCTGAAGCTGGTCGAGCACCTGAAGCAACTGATCGAATCCTTCGAAAAGAAGGCTGCGGAGTTCGCCGATGTCCTCAAGATGGGCCGCACGCAGCTCGAAGACGCCGTGCCGATGACTTTGGGCCAGACTTTCCACGGTTTCGCCAGCATCCTGCGCGATGAGATCGTTCACCTGAACGAAGCTGCCGAGGATTTCCTGACGATCAATATGGGTGCTACGGCGATCGGTACGGGTATCTGCGCCGAGCCGGGCTATGCCGAGCTGTGCACCGAGAACATCGCTCGGATCACCGGCTGGAAGATCCGTTTGACGGGCGACTTGGTAGGCGCTACGTCCGATACTTCGTGCCTGGTCGGTTACGCTTCCGCCATGAAGCGTGTCGCCGTGAAGATGAACAAAATCTGCAACGACCTGCGCCTGCTGGCTTCGGGCCCCCGCTGCGGTCTGGCCGAGTTCAACCTGCCGGCCCGTCAGCCGGGATCGTCGATCATGCCGGGTAAGGTGAACCCCGTGATCCCCGAGGTAATGAACCAGATCGCCTACAAGGTGATCGGCAACGAGCTGTGCGTTACGATGAGCGGCGAGGCGGCCCAGATGGAGCTCAACGCCATGGAGCCGGTGATGGCCCAGTGCGATTTCGAGTCCGCCGAGTTGCTGATGAACGGCTTCGATACGCTCCGCACGCTCTGCGTGGACGGCATCACGGCCAACCGCGAGCGCTGTGCCGATTACGTGAAGAACAGTATCGGCGTGGTGACGGCTCTCAACCCGATCATCGGTTACAAGAATTCGACCAAGATCGCTAAGGAGGCTCTCGCTACGGGCCGCGGCGTCTATGATCTGGTGCTCGAGCACGGTATTCTCTCGAAGGAGGAGCTTGACACGATTCTCAAGCCCGAGAATATGATTCGTCCGGTGAAACTGAACATCAAGCCGCGCAAATAATCGCGGGATAGTATAGATGCGGGGTCGAAATCCTATCGGGTTTCGACCTCGTTTTTTATGGAGCGGAGTTGGCGTTCCGGATTTTATTATCTTTGACATAGTCTTAAATAGGTTGCGTCTCGGAAAACTGGGAACAAGTGCCCGTTTTCTGTCGGCTTTCACTATCTTTGCGGAAGATGGGAGGCGGTTCGGCAATCTTTGCGTGCAAGCCCGCACGATTGCTCTCACCTTTCACTATCTTTGCAGAGTATCATGGGTTCGGATTCTTTTTGCGAATGGAGATCCGATCAGCCGTGATTCTCGGCTCGGGATCGAAAGATTCGGGACGAGCCGGCTGGGATTCCTCCCGAAATGCGGGGACTGCCTGCAAGATGTGATAAATGGAAAAACGATGCGTTATTTTATCGAATTGAGATACAACGGCGGAGCCTATTGCGGTTGGCAGCGGCAGCCCGATATGCCGTCGGTACAGCAGACGATCGAAGGGGCAATCTCTACCCTGCTCCGTGAACCGATTCTGTTGACCGGTGCCGGACGCACCGATACGGGAGTGAATGCCTCCTATTACGTGGCGCATTTCGACACTTCCTCTCCCGTCGCCGATCCGGAACAGGTCGTTTTCAAGCTCAACCATATGCTTCCCGGCGATATCGCCGTAAGCCGTATCGTGCCGGTCGCGGCCGATGCCCACGCCCGTTTCAGTGCCCGGGAGCGGGAGTACCGCTATTATATCGAACCGCGCAAGAATCCCTTTACACGAGCCGCTTCCTGGCAATATTACGTCCCTCTGGACGTGGCGGCGATGAACCGTGCGGCCGACGTTCTGATGGAGTATGAGGACTTTACCTCCTTCGCCAAACTCAATTCCGACAACAAGACCAATATCTGCCATCTCAAACGGGCCGACTGGACGGTCGGCCGGGACGGTACGCTTTGCTTTACGATTCGTGCGGACCGCTTTCTGCGGAATATGGTGCGGGCTATCGTCGGCACGCTGGTCGATGTGGGCCGGGGACGTTATACCGTTGAACAGTTCCGCGACATCGTCGCCAGCCGCGATCTTTCGCGGTCGAGTGCCGGAGCACCCGCCCAGGGCCTTTTCCTGAGCGATGTGCTCTATCCGCCGGAAGTATTCGTGCGGGAAACCCGGCTGCCCGCTCTCCGCTATTTTTCATCGGTGGAAAAGTAGAGGCCGCCTTCGCTTCGATCCGGCAGCCTGTTTTCCCTTATGTTCGGGCGGTTTTCTCTTCGATTGTTTCGTTCGGCCGCTTTTCTTTTCATTCAATCGCCGATCGTCCCGGGGCCATGATTCCTTCGGTGTTATCGATTACTCCTTGACGGGCGTATGCAAATGAAACAGGGACGGTCCTGTGCAGGCCGTCCCCGTTCGCATTGCGGTAATTTTCGATTTATACGTGGATAGCGGCACCCAAGGCTACCTCGGCTGCCTCCATAACTCCTTCGTTCATGGTCGGGTGTGCGTGGATCGTGTGTGCGATCTGCTGCGCCGTCGCGCCCAGCGATTTGGCGAGCGTCGGTTCGGCCAGCATTTCGGTTACGTTCGCTCCCACCAGATGTGCGCCCAACAGCTTGTCGTGCTGGTCGAAGATCAGTTTTACGAAGCCGTCGCGGTCGCCTGCGGCGGTCGCTTTGCCCGAAGCAGTGAAGGGGAAGCGTCCCACTTTGTAGTCGATACCCATCTCCTTGACCTGTCGTTCGGTCATACCGACCGAAGCCACTTCCGGCGAGGTGAATACGCACGAGGGAATCGTCGTGTAGTCCACTGGCTCGGAGTGTAGGCCGCAGATGGCATTCACGCAGCAGAGCGCTTCGGCCGACGCTACGTGCGCCAGGGCCGGACCGGGTACGATGTCGCCGATGGCGTAAATGCCCGGTACGTTGGTGCGGTATTGTTTATCGACGATGACTTTGTCGCGTTCGGTCTTGATGCCCAACTCTTCCAGGCCGATCCCCTCGATGTTGGATTTGATGCCGACGGCCGAGAGGACGATATCGGCTACCAGCGTTTCCGTGCCCTTCTTGCCTTCCATCTCGACGTCGCATTTGCCTTCGGCATTGACTTTCACCGATTTCACGGTGGTCGAAGTAAGTATGGTCGCTTTCAGCTTGCGGAACGAGCGTTCCATGGTTTTGGCGACCTCTTCGTCTTCGAGGGGCATGATCTGGGGCAGATACTCGACGATGGTGACCTTCACACCCAGCGCGGCATAAAAATAAGCGAACTCGCTGCCGATGGCGCCCGATCCCACGACGATCATCGTTTCGGGTAGTTTGGGTAGTACGAGCGCCTGTTTCGAGGAGATCACGTGCTCTCCGTCGATGGGCATGAACGGCATTTCGCGGGGCCGTGCTCCGGTGGCGAGGATGATGTGGTCGGCTTCGTATTCCGTGCCGTCCACGTCGATCCGGCCGTTTCCTTTCAGTTTTGCGAAGCCGTTAATCAACTCCACGTTGTTCTTTTTGAGCAGGAACAACACGCCTTTGTTCATCGTTTCGGCCACGCCGCGCGAGCGGGCTACGATCTTTTCGAGGTCGGGCCGCACTTCGCCTGCGAAGTCGAGTCCGTAATGTTCGGCCGACTTGCAATAGTTGTAAACCTGGGCGCTCTTGAGCAGCGCTTTGGTCGGGATGCAACCCCAGTTGAGGCATACGCCGCCGGCCTCGGCACGCTCTACGACAGCCACTTTCTTACCCAGTTGAGCAGCGCGGATGGCGGCTACGTAACCGCCCGGACCGCTGCCGATCACAATGATATCGTATTTCATATTTTTTGTATGTGTTTATTGAATTACTTTCAGCACTTCACCGTGGTCGGCTACTACGGCGCGTTTCCACTTTTCGTTATAGCCCGGGAACTGGATCTTGTCGGGAATGTCGCGCCCGTTGCCGTTGTCGAGGAATTTACCCGGTTCGGTTTCGCTCTTCAGGTTGCCGTCGATGTATTTGACGAGCAGGTACCGGTCGAGTTCCGTCCAGCGGTCGAAGAGTTGCTGGGCCATATCCACCGAATAACGGGTAAGCCGTTTCTGCCGTTTCTTGGGCGAGTCGCCCTCTGTGGCTGCGTCGATCTGTTTGACCTCCTCCAAACGGGTATTCTCCCACTCGTCAACCACCTTGCGGATGTCGGCCGCGATCAGATCGTAACGCAGATAGGCGAAGTTGGTTACGCGGTTGAAGAGCCAGAACGCCGACGTGGGCGAATATTTGAGCATCGTGCCGTTGCCCTCGCGGAAACATTCGGGAACCTCGGTTGCCGAGCAGTAGATCGGCGTCAGGCAGGATGTCGCTGCATCGTCCACCCCGAACCAGAGGATGCCCATGTCGTCCGGCAGCCAGGGCCGGGCCTGTGCCACGAACCAGAATCCAGTCTGCTGGGTTGCTACCGCACGCTCGTTCAGGTAGGTTACGCCGTCCACTTCGAAATCCATCGGGCGCCAGCGGTACGGCAGGGCATGTCCGCCCGCACCGATGTCCTGGGTCATGTCCATCGGAGTTCCTTCGTAGTGGTCGCGCATGGCGTCGAAAACGGTCTTGGGATCGACTTTGGTGCGGGGTTTCACCCAGAGGGGCATCCGGTTGGACATGTTGTATCCCATTGCATAGTCCGTGTATTGATCCATGTCGTCCGCTACGGTGCGGAAGAACGCCCACACGCGGGCATCGCATCCGCGCACCGTGCCGAAATCGGCCGGAGCGTAGGCATCGCAGAAGCTGAACTCCTCGTCCGGGCCGTTGAAATAGCCCTTTTCACGGGCGAAGGAGATCACGTCGGGAGCGTAGAGGCAGTTCTCGGGATCGTCGAGCGGGAAAGTCGTGATGCGCGACTGGTTGGCGTGTGCCGAAACGTATCCGTCGGGAATGCGGCGAGCTACCCAGACGATGCCCTTGCGGGTGTTGTTACCCTCGGCATCGAGCTCGCAGCCCTTGCCGATCAGCTCCATGATCCAGGCTTCGTTCTGGTCGGCGATCGAGAAGGATTCGCCGCTCGAAGCGTAGCCGTAGGTGTTGGCCAGATCCACGATGATCCGGATCGCTTCGCGGGCAGTCTTGGCGCGTTGCAGGGTGATGTAGATGAGCGAGCCGTAATCGATGCGACCCGTCGAATCGGCCAGCTCCTCGCGTCCGCCGTAGGTCGATTCGGCGATGATGAGCGAATGTTCGTTCATGTTGCCGATCGTGGCGTATGTTTGTGCCGCTTGCGGAATTTCTCCCAGGTAGCGGCCCGAGTCCCAGTCATAGACCGGGAGCATCGTGCCGGGTTTGTAGCGCCCGGCGAAGGTTTTGTAGAGTGCGCCGTAGAGCTGGTGGGAGTCGGCGGCGTAGGAGACCATCACCGAGCCGTCCGAGGAGGCTCCCCGGGTGATGATGAAGTTGGTGCAGGCGTCTGTCGCCTTGAATGTCAGACAGCACAGGGCTGCGGCAAACAGGGTTCGGAATAGTTTTTTCATGCGAGAATTTTTTATTTTGAGTGAGAACGGCGCGTATTCCTTGAACGATGCGGTTCCGTGTTTCCGGAATACGGCCGGTCCGGGCAAAAGTTATTTTCGCAAAGATAGCATAAACCGGAAATAAAACAAAACCAGCCGCATCCCTTTTTCCGGAATTCAACCGGTATCGTAAAAACCGGGACGGGATGCGTCGGGAGCATTTATGCCGGATGTTGTCCGGCCGGTTCGTTCGTTTCGGATGCGACGGGATGTTTTTCGACGGGAGGCGGGAGCGGCTGTCCGCTGTGCTCCTGCCGGGGGGCGGATTCGGGCTCCCGGCTCGCCCTGAGGGGCCGAAAGGGACATTATTCTCCGAAAAATTTGAATTGACCGCAAGTTGAGGCACATAACTTGCCGTGTATTTCGAAAAATGCAGAAACTATGTGTTACAGATCGTCTTCAATTCCCTTTATCCTGCTCGCGCTCTCTTTGCTCGCGGTTTCCTGCGGTTCCCGTTCCGGACATACCGGGCAGATGCCGCCGATGGAGATCGAAATCGCTGTCGCCGAGTTCGATTTGCTCTATACGCGGCGGAGCTTCATTTCCCAGATCAACAGCGATAACGAAGTGGTGGTCGAACCCCGTGTGAGCGGGTTTCTCGTAGCCCGGCACTATAAAAAAGGTATGCCCGTGCGCAAGGGTCAGTTGATTTTCGAAATCGACGACAGTGAGTATTACCCTGCCCTGCTTTCGGCTCAAGCGGCTCTGGAGTCGAGCCGTGCGCTGGCGCTCGAAGCCAAGAACAATTTCGACCGGGCGGTGCCGCTGGCCAAGATCAATGCCATCAGCGGTACGCAACTCGACCAATATACGGCGCAGTACGCCGCTTCGGAGGCCGACGTGAAGTCGGCCCGGCAGGCTCTGCGGAATGCCCAGCTCAATCTGGGCTACACGAAGATCTATGCACAGATAGACGGCATTATCGAATCTTCGAACGGCTCCGTCGGTGATTATGTCGGTCCGGGTACGCAAATTCCGACCCTCACCACGATTATGAATATTGATACGGTCCAGGTCCCCATTGCGATTCCGATGACGCAATTCCTTCGGTTGGACAGCAATCGGACGAATATCTACGACAACGCCGAACTGCTTTCGGAGATCGTGCTTTACGAGGCGGACGGTACCCGCTATCCGCTTTTCGGCAAGTACGATTACACCCGGACGGCCGTATCTTCGGCTACGGGGACGATCGTGCTGATCGTCCGCTTCCCGAATCCTTCCTACCGGCTCAAGACCTGTCTCTTATACACA
>ENA-OYYE01000809-OYYE01000809.1-human-gut-metagenome-genome-assembly--contig:-NODE-809-length-14098-cov-6.543545_pt1 | contig 14098 bp, 8 predicted proteins | sample MGYA00243244_ERZ653437 | MGnify/ENA primary metagenome ERZ653437 (study PRJEB26926, sample SAMN06165130) | human gut metagenome | biome: ENVO:00009003; feature: ENVO:2100002; material: ENVO:00002003...
GTGATAAGAATCTCAGAGTATTAACCATTAAATTTATCAATATGAGAACAATAACATTTAATGAATTACGTAGAATTAAAGACTCTTTACCCACTGGTAGTATGCATAGAATAGCCGATGAACTTGGTCTGAACGTCGATACGGTAAGAAACTTCTTCGGTGGCCATAATTTTAAGGAAGGCAAAAGTGTTGGTATACACTTGGAACCCGGTCCGGATGGCGGTTTGGTTATGATTGATGATACTACTGTTCTTGATAGGGCGTTGAAGATTCTGGATGAAATGGCTGAGAAGTCTGTTGAACCCGCTCAGGCTTAAGAAAAGAATGAAATAGAATCCCAATTGCGTAGAAACAATTGGGATTTCTTGTTTGTTGGTATAAACAATTTAAAATAGACTGCGTATGGAAGATAAATTAGTTACATTAGCAATCCTGACCTATGCTAAAGCACAGATATTGAAAAATGTTCTTGAAAATGAAGGCATTGAAACTTATATACATAATGTAAACCAGATACAGCCGGTTGTTTCATCAGGCGTTCGTGTGCGTATCAAGGAAAGTGATTTGCCTCATGCTCTGAAAATTACAGAAAGCTCGGCATGGTTGTCCGAAGAAGTAGTAGGAGGGAAGGCGCCGAAAATAGAAAGTGCCAATAATAAAGTTCTGATACCGGTCGATTTTTCCAACTATTCGATGAAGGCCTGTGAATTCGGATTTAATTTCGCACAGGATATAGGTGCCGAAGTGGTACTTTTACATGTCTATTTCACGCCTATATACGCCACGTCTTTACCTTATGGTGATGTCTTTAATTATCAGCTCAGTGACGAAGAAAATGTGAGGAACATATTGCAAAAAGTACATGCGGACTTAAATGCTTTATCGAATAAAATAAAAGAAAAAGTAGCTTCCGGTGAATTCCCTAATGTAAAATACACATGCATCTTGCGTGAAGGCATTCCTGAGGAGGAAATATTGCGTTACTCCAAAGAAATAAATCCCAGGATTATCATCATGGGTACACGGGGTAAGAATCAGAAGGACATCGATTTGATTGGTAGCGTAACGGCCGAGGTCATTGAGCGTAGTCGCGTAGCCGTGTTGGCCATTCCGGAGAATATTCCGTTCAAGCAGTTTAAGGACGTAAAACGCATCGCCTTTATTACTAATTTTGATCAGCGTGATCTGATAGCTTTCGATTCTCTGATTAACAGTATGAAGGTTTTCCATTTTTCAGTTTCCTTGATACATCTGTCCGATGTAAAAGACACTTGGGATGAAATCAAGTTAGGTGGAATTAGAGAATATTTCCATAAGCAATATCCACAATTGGATATTCATTACGATGTAGTTCAAAATGATGATTTCTTAAATAGTCTGGATGCCTATATTAAAACCAATCAAATAGATATCATCACATTGACTTCTTATAAGCGGAATATATTTTCTCGTTTATTCAATCCGGGCATTGCCAGGAAGATGATTTTCCATTCCGATACACCGATACTGGTGATTTATGGAAGACCCAATTAGACGCGATGCAGCAATGATATAAGTATCAGCCTATTAAAAAAAAGAATCAGTATTATGTTTAATATATAATAGCTCAATCACTGAACTTCTTTCCTATCTCCCTTACCTGGCTGCTCATTTTATTAGCTCATAAAAAAAGCCTAACCGCAAAATTCGGTTAGGCTTTTATCTTATCTATTTAGATAATTAGTTGTTCATTATCTTATCTATTTCTTCGAATTCAGGGCCTAATTGCAAGTTGTAATATACTCTATACAAACCGTTCAACCACAAATCTTTCTGGTCAGGTTTCAATTCTCTTGCTTTCTCATAATTAGGTCTTGCTTTCTCATAGAAAGTTTTCAAAGTTGCTTGGTCCTCTTTGTATTTAGGATCATTCACGTCAGTAGTGGCCTTTTCTGAGAAGTCCTGAGCTTGCAAGCAATAAATTAAGCCTAAATTAGAGTAAGCTTCAGCATACTTCGGGTCTACATCAATGGTTTTTTGATAGAATTCGATAGCTTTATCATAGTCCTTCATGTTGTGATACAAATATCCTTTTACATACAGATAGAATGTATTAGTGGGATCTTTCGCTAACATATCGTCTGCAAATTGCATTGCTTCGTCATATTTATTATTATTGCTATAATAATCGATCAAATGACCAAAGAAGAATGAATGTTCAGGATATTTCTGAATACCGTCTTTCAAAGATGCAATCCATTTTACGGTATCGCCTTGAGCTTTCAATGCCGTAGAAATAAATTCCATGGCATATTTACCTACTTCCTTATCCTCTTTTGCATAAGGAGCATACTTTAGAACATTGGGATAATCTTCCATTTTAGCGGCTGCCAAGCTTGCATAATAGGCAATTTGCGGCAGAACGGTATCTGTCTGCAATAAGTTTTCCTTCTCAAACATCGGATTAGCGGCAATATCCACATAGGTAGCAAAGAAGTCAAAAGCTTCTTTATTCTTATCCTGATTGAAATATTGGATACCACCATTAATCAAGTTGGGGCGAGCAGCCAATATCGCAGCAGAATTAGGCTTTCTGTATTTGTTTTTGATTTTGCCTTTTTCATTAGGAACCTGCGCAAGTTCATCGCATTTAAAGTAGTATTTACACATGTTCAATGCACTGTTATATACTTTGAGAGTATCGTAAGGTTTTCTCAAATAGGCATTTTCCATTTCTTTTTCATTGATTCTCTTCTGAACGAATCCTGCTACATCCCACGTTTCGGCATTGTCTTTAGTTTCAGGATTAGTCAAGGCTCCATTAATAAGTTGCTCTGCTTTGGCAAAGTCTGGTTTTACCTCATTTGCAATGCTCTTAGCTTCCTTTACACTCTTTTCCTGGGCAAAGGTAAGACTCGCAGCGAGCAGTAAAACCATTGAAAATAGTACTCTTTTCATGATTGTAGAAAGTTTTAAATTAATATTATTATGTCTATTCATCAATTTCATTGGTAACTTCTTCTTGAGGATTATCGTTTGGATTCTCAGTTATCTCTTCTGCAAATTCCTCCTCATTTTCCGAGGTTACTTTACATACAGAGCCGATTTCATCGTTACGTTTTTCAAGGTTGATTAAGCGTACACCTTGTGTAGCACGTCCCATGATTCTTACATCAGCCACTTTCAATCGGATGGTAATGCCGGATTTATTGATAATCATCAAGTCATTCTCATCCGTAACAGACTTAATAGTCACCAGTTTACCGGTTTTATCGGTGATATTCATTGTTTTCACACCTTTACCGCCACGATTGGTTTTGCGATAATCTTCGATATCAGAACGCTTGCCGTATCCTTGTTCCGAAACTACCATAATGGTCTCAGCTTCGGGGTCTTTAATGCAAATCATTCCTACTACTTCGTCCTGACCGTCTTCATCGAGCGTCATACCTCGTACACCTGTAGCAGTACGGCCCATTACTCTGACAGCACTTTCGTGGAAACGAATCGCACGGCCATTCCGGTTTGCTATGATGATTTCATTATTTCCATTCGTCATACGTACTTCAATAACCCTGTCATCTTCACGGATAGTAATGGCATTCACACCGTTTTGGCGAGGACGCGAATATTGTTCCAACAATGTTTTCTTTATCACGCCGTTTTTCGTGCAGAATACTACGTAATGACTGTTGATAAATTCCTGGTCATTCAGGTTCTTCACACGCAAATATGCATTTACGGCGTCATCCGAATCAATATTGAGCAAATTCTGAATGGCACGGCCTTTCGAATTCTTTGTACCCTCAGGAATTTCGTATACCTTCAACCAATAGCACTTACCCTTTTGGGTAAAGAACATCATCGTGTTGTGCATTGTTGCAGGATATATATGCTCGACAAAGTCTTCATCGCGGGTTTCAGTTCCTTTCGACCCTACTCCACCGCGGTTTTGAGCACGGAATTCACTCAACGGCGTACGTTTGATGTATCCCATGTGAGAAATGGTGATAATCATTTCGTCGTCGGCATAGAAATCTTCCGGATTGAATTCTTCTGATGAATAAACGATTTCGGAATGACGCTCATCGCCATATTTAGCTTTAACTTCGATTAATTCATCTTTTATAACTTTCCGGCAAAGTTCGTCGTTTACGAGAATTTCTTCCAAATAAGCTATCTGCCTTTGTATTTCTTCGTATTCGGCATGGAGCTGGTCCTGCATCAGACCTGTCAACTGCCGCAAACGCATTTCTACAATTGCACGGGATTGAATTTCAGATAATTCAAAACGTTCCATCAAGCCGGCAATGGCGTCATTGGGAGTTTTTGCCGCACGGATTATCTTAATTACTTCATCGATATTATCGGATGCGATAATCAAACCTTCGAGGATATGAGCGCGTTCTTTCGCTTTCCGCAAATCATATTGTGTACGGCGGATTACTACATCATGGCGATGTTCGATGAAATACTTGATTAAATCTCTCAGATTCAGCAACCGGGGACGACCGTGTACCAACGCTACGTTGTTTACTCCAAAAGAAGTCTGCAGGAGGGTCATCTTATAGAGCTTGTTCAGTACGACACTGGCATTGGCGTCACGTTTCACATCGATTACGATACGCATACCTTCGCGGTCGGATTCGTCATTGGCATTGGCTATTCCTTCGATTTTCTTCTCGTTGGCTAAGTCGGCGATAGATTTAATGAGTTCCGCCTTATTAACGCCGTAAGGAATTTCCGTCACCACGATTTTATCATGAGTGGAACTGGTCTCGATTTCGGCTTTGGCACGCATGATAACCCGTCCGCGGCCTGTAAGATAGGCCTCGCGTACACCACTCATACCATATATATAACCACCGGTAGGAAAATCAGGAGCCTTCACATAGGTCATCAGCTCCTCGATATCGATATCATTATTATCAATATAGGCAATACAAGCATCGATAACTTCAGATAAGTTGTGAGTCGGCATATTCGTAGCCATACCCACGGCGATACCGGATGCTCCGTTGACCAGAAGATTCGGAATACGGGTCGGCATTACCGTCGGCTCCTGCAATGAATCATCGAAGTTGTTCTGCATGTCTACAGTCTCCTTGTCCAGGTCCTGCATCATGTCTTCTCCGATTTTCTGCAAGCGACATTCCGTATAACGCATGGCGGCTGCGCTATCACCGTCTACCGAACCATAGTTTCCCTGCCCGTCCACAAGCATGTAACGCATTGCCCAAGGCTGAGCCATACGGACAAGCGCGCCATAAACGGAGGAGTCACCATGAGGGTGATACTTTCCTAATACTTCACCTACAACTCTTGCTGATTTCTTATAAGGTTTATCCGATGTATTTCCCAATCCCATCATTCCGTAAAGAATTCTTCGATGAACGGGTTTAAAACCATCTCTAACATCCGGAAGGGCACGCGATACAATGACCGACATAGAGTAGTCAATGTATGATGACTTCATTTCCTCCTCGATGTTAATCTTTATAATTCTGTCTTGTTCAAGCATTTAAAAAGATTATTAATTATACAATTTGGGGTTTGTGAAAAACCACGCTAAAGTACTGCTTTTTTACGATATACAAAAGTTTTCCTTCATAAACTTTGTTGCCGCCCCCATAATTCGTTACGGAGCGGGTTAAGTTTTCTAATTATAGGAAACCGCTTATTAAAATAGGTGTAATTTAAGGCTTTTATAGAAAGTGTGGCACGGGATTTGTGTATTATTAAATCAGTTTATGATACGCGAAATTAATTAATCCGTATCTTTGTATGCAAATTTAGAGGAGAATATATTAGTATGAACAATCAATTTTCACAAAGAGTTTCTGACATTATTACTTATAGCAAAGAAGAGGCAAACCGACTTAGAAACAGTTACATTGGTCCGGAACATCTTTTATTAGGAATGTTACGTGACGGAGGTGGAAAAGCTATCGATATATTGACGAAACTTGATATTAATCTGAAACAAGTAAAAAATCGTATTGAAAGTTATCTTAAAGACGTCGAGGATGAAACCTTGTTGCCCGATGCCGAGGTGCCTTTATCTCCCATGACCGCCAAGATTCTGAAAATGTGTATCCTGGAAGCGCGTATATTAAAAAGCGCCATAGCTGATACCGAGCATGTCTTGTTGGCGATTCTGAAGGATGGAGACAATCTGGCCGCCACTATCTTAGAAGAGAACCTGGTAAGCTACCAGTCTGTTTTCGAACAACTTTCCATGAAATCGACCAATCCTAACGCAGGCATGGGCTTTGACGGAGATGAGGAGGAAGATGAAGAGGAAATGAATATGTCCCGTTCGCAGCATAACGCAGGAAACGGCCCGGCTTCATCGGCACAAACAGCCACTAAAAAGCCGTCTAATGATACGCCGGTTCTGGATAATTTCGGTATGGACATGACCCTGGCCGCTGAAGAAGGTAAATTGGATCCGGTTGTGGGACGTGAGCGCGAGATTGAGCGTCTGGCTCAGATTCTAAGTCGCCGTAAAAAGAACAACCCTGTCCTGATTGGTGAACCCGGTGTGGGAAAGTCGGCCATCGTAGAAGGGTTGGCGCTAAGAATAACCCAAAAGAAAGTATCACGCATCCTGTTTGACAAGCGTGTGGTTATGCTGGATATGGCTTCGGTAGTTGCCGGAACCAAATATCGCGGACAATTTGAAGAGCGCATCCGCTCTATCATCAATGAATTGCAAAAGAATCCGAATGTGATTCTGTTCATCGACGAAATCCACACGATAGTAGGTGCAGGTGCCGCTGCCGGTTCTATGGATGCCGCCAACATGCTGAAACCGGCTTTGGCGCGGGGTGAAATACAATGCATCGGCGCCACTACCCTCGATGAATACCGAAAGAATATCGAGAAGGACGGTGCTCTGGAACGTCGTTTCCAAAAAGTGATAGTAGAACCTACTACTGCGGAAGAAACACTCCAGATATTGAAGAACATCAAGGAGAAGTATGAAGACCATCATAACGTGAGGTATACGGACGAAGCGCTGGAAGCATGTGTCAAGTTGTCAGACCGTTACATTACAGACCGCAACTTTCCGGACAAGGCTATCGACGCACTGGATGAAGCCGGTTCGCGGGTACATTTAACCAATATCAATGTTCCGAAAGATATCGAAGAGCAGGAACGATTGATTGAAGAAGCTCGTGAACAAAAAGCGGAAGCCGTGAAGTCGCAGAACTTTGAACTGGCAGCCAGCTATCGTGACCGCGAAAAAGAGCTCACCGACCGTCTGGAAGAAATGAAAGCCGAATGGGAAGCGCGCGTCAAGGATGACCGTCAGACCGTGGGCGAAGAAGAAATCGCAAACGTGGTTTCCATGATGTCCGGAGTTCCGGTACAGCGCATGGCGCAGGCCGAAGGACTTAAATTGGCAGGCATGAAAGAGCAATTACAGTCCAAAGTAATAGCCCAGGATGCCGCTATCGAGAAGTTGACCAAATCCATTTTGCGCAGCCGTGTAGGGCTGAAAGACCCTAACAGGCCTATCGGAACCTTTATGTTCCTTGGTCCTACGGGTGTGGGCAAGACGCATTTAGCCAAGCAACTTGCCAAGTATATGTTCGGCTCCAGTGACGCTCTTATCCGGATAGATATGAGCGAATATATGGAGAAGTATACGGTATCGCGTATGATTGGCGCCGCTCCCGGATATGTGGGTTATGAGGAAGGCGGACAGTTGACCGAGAAAGTTCGGCGGAAACCCTATTCCATCGTATTGCTGGACGAAATAGAAAAAGCCCATCCGGATGTGTTCAATATCTTGTTGCAAGTACTGGACGAAGGTCGTCTGACTGACAATTATGGCAGAACGATTGATTTCAAGAACACGGTCATCATCATGACCTCCAATATCGGTACCAGGCAGTTGAAAGAGTTCGGACGTGGCGTAGGTTTTGCGGCACAGGTACGGACAGACGATAAGGAATACTCCCGTGGCGTAATTCAGAAGGCTCTGAACAAGACTTTTGCTCCCGAGTTCCTGAACCGTTTGGATGAAATCATCACCTTCGACCAGCTTTCCTTAGATGCCATCACCAAGATTGTGGACATCGAGCTGAAAGGGCTTTACGAGCGTATCGAGTCGATTGGCTATAAGCTGTCGGTGGACGAGGATGCCAAGAAGTTCCTTGCGACAAAAGGTTATGATGTGCAGTTTGGCGCCCGCCCGTTGAAACGTGCCATCCAGAATTACCTGGAAGACGGCCTTTCGGAATTAATCGTATCCGCCGAGGTGCAGGAAGGCGATACGGTCCGGGTTTCGGTAGATAAAGAAAAGGATGAACTCAGCATTCATAAGGCATAACATACAGTTGCTTTAAACCGTCAAAATGTCAGTCCCCCTGGGGCTGGCATTTTTTTTGTTTTAGGGTAGCCAAAACATTAAAATTATAAATTAATAAATAATAACTCATTATGCAAAAAGGAAATATTGGGGTAACTACCGAAAACATTTTCCCCGTTATCAAGAAGTTCTTATACAGTGATCATGAGATTTTTCTTCGTGAGTTGGTTTCCAATGCCGTAGATGCCACACAGAAGCTGAAAACATTGGCTTCCATCGGCGAGTACAAAGGAGAAGTAGGCGACTTGACCGTCCATGTCTCCCTGGGCAAAGAAACGATTACGGTATCCGACCGTGGTATCGGTCTGACAGCCGAAGAAATCGATAAGTACATCAATCAGATAGCGTTTTCCGGAGCCAATGACTTCCTGGAGAAATACAAGAATGACGCGAATGCCATTATCGGCCATTTCGGTCTGGGCTTCTACTCCGCTTTCATGGTTGCCAAGAAAGTAGAAATCGTTACCAAGTCTTATCGGGAAGATGCTAAGGCAGTGAAATGGACCTGCGACGGTAGCCCTGAGTTTACTATCGAAGAAGTGGAAAAAGAAGACCGCGGCACGGATATCATCCTGTATATCGACGATGATTGCAAGGAGTTCCTGGAAGAATCCCGCATATCCTCTTTATTGAAGAAGTATTGTAGCTTCCTCCCCATCCCTATCGCATTTGGAAAAAAGAAAGAATGGAAAGACGGCAAGCAAGTTGAAACCGAGGAAGATAATATCATCAATGATTCCAACCCGCTATGGACACTGAAGCCCAGCGAACTGAAAGACGAGGATTATAAGAAGTTCTATCGCGACCTGTATCCGATGTCCGACGAACCGCTGTTCTGGATACATCTGAACGTGGATTATCCGTTCCACCTGACAGGTATTCTGTATTTCCCCAAGGTTAAGAGTAATATCGAGCTGAACAAGAACAAGATACAGCTATACTGCAACCAGGTATATGTGACCGATTCGGTGGAAGGAATTGTTCCTGATTTCCTGACCCTGCTGCATGGCGTGCTCGATTCTCCGGATATCCCGTTGAACGTATCCCGTTCTTATTTGCAGAGCGATTCGAACGTGAAGAAAATCTCTACTTACATCACAAAGAAAGTTTCAGACCGCCTGCAATCCATCTTCAAGAACGACCGCAAGCAATTTGAAGAGAAGTGGAATGATTTGAAAATATTCATCAACTACGGGATGCTCACGCAAGAAGATTTCTACGACAGAGCGAAGGATTTTGCCCTTTTCACCGATACGGATGGCAAATACTACACCTACGAGGAATATAAAACATTGATTAAAGATAACCAGACAGATAAGGATGGAAATCTGATTTACCTGTATGCCAATCATAAGGATGAGCAATACAGCTATATCGAGGCTGCCAAGAATAAGGGATACAGCGTCTTGCTGATGGATGGCCAGCTCGATGTGGCTATGGTAAGTATGCTCGAACAGAAGTTTGAGAAAGTTCGCTTTACCCGCGTGGACAGCGATGTAATCGATAACCTGGTTGTCAAGGACGACAAGAAGGGCGAAGCACTGCCGGCAGACAAGCAAGAAGTACTTTCTTCTATGTTCAAGAGCCAGTTGCCCAAGATGGAGAAGACCGAATTCAATATCATGGCACAGGCTTTGGGCGAATATGCCTCTCCCGTCATGATTACGCAAAGCGAGTATATGCGCCGTATGAAGGAAATGGCTAATATCCAGGCAGGAATGAGCTTCTACGGTGAAATGCCGGATATGTTCAATCTGGTATTGAACTCCGATCATTCCTTGGTCAAAGAAATCCTGGAAGACGAGAACAAGGAGTGTGCGGACGCTATCGCTCCGGTTCAGAAAGAAATGGATGAAGTAAGCAGCCGCCGGGATGAGCTGAAGAAGCAGCAAGAAGGCAAAAAGGACGAAGAAATCCCCACTGCCGAGAAAGACGAAGTAAATGAGTTGGATAAGAAATGGGAAGAACTGAAAGCGAAGAAAGAAGAAGTCTTTGCCGCCTATGCAGCCAAGAACAAAGTGGTTCGCCAACTGATTGACCTCGCTCTGCTTCAAAACGGAATGCTGAAAGGCGAAGCTTTGAATAATTTTGTTAAGAGAAGCATCGACTTGATAAAGTAACCCCCCTTTAAACTCTCTATAACCGGGCATTGCAACGTATCTGTGTTGCAATGCCCTTTTTTTATCCCTTTTGTCGTTCCACCCATGTTTTTTTCCGTTGAAAACGAAGATTTTGGAAACAATTCCCTATATTTGGATGCTGAAAAATAGATGCACAACCATACGGAACGATATATTCATGAAAAAGTTTCTTCTGTTTTTAATAATATTTCTCTTGACGCTGCCGGTTGCAAGGGCCCAGAAAGTAGGCCTTGTATTGAGTGGCGGCGGTGCAAAAGGCATGACACACATAGGCATTATCCGCGCATTAGAGGAGAATAACATTCCTATCGACTATATAGCCGGCACCTCCATGGGAGCCATTATCGGTTCCCTCTATGCGATGGGGTATTCGCCCGACGACATGGAAGCCTTGCTCCGTTCAGAAGACTTTAAACGCTGGTATTCCGGAAAGGTAGAACCCAAATATGAATACTATTTCAAGAAGAACCGTCCCACGCCGGAGTTCTTCAACCTCCGTTTCGCCTTTAGGGATTCCCTGCATCTGAAACCGCAGTTCTTGCCCACAAGCATGGTCAATCCCATCCAGATGAACCTGGTTTTTGTCGAACTGTTTGCGCGTGCCACGGCGGCGAGTGACGGAAACTTCGACAACCTGTTTGTCCCTTTCCGGTGCATCGCTTCGGATGTTTACAACAAGAAACCACTGGTCATGCGTAAAGGCGATTTGGGAGATGCGGTCCGCGCTTCGATGAGTTTCCCGTTTGTTTTCAAGCCGATAGAGATAGATAGCGTCCTGGCGTATGACGGAGGCATTTACAATAATTTCCCCACTGACATAATGCGCGAGGATTTTCATCCCGATGTCATTATCGGGAGTGTGGTCGCCGCCAATCCCAGCAAGCCGAAGGAGAATGACCTCATGAGCCAGTTGGAGAATATGATTATGCAGAAGACTGATTATTCCCTTCCCGATTCCTTGGGCATACTTATGACGTTCAAATACACGGATGTTAACTTGCTGGATTTCGACAGATTGCAGCAACTGCACGATATCGGCTATAACCGGACAATAAGCCTGATGGACTCCATTAAGGCCCGTATCCATCGAAGGGCCGATGCCGATAATGTGCGTTTACGCCGCATGGTCTACCGCAGCAACTTACCCCAATTCCGTTTCCGGGATATCTATATCGATGGCGCCAATCCCCAGCAGCAGGCGTATATAAAGAAAGAATTTCACGACGAGGATACCGAGACTTTCAGCTACGAAGACCTGAAACGCGGTTATTTCCGGCTGATGGCGGATAATATGATTTCGGAAATCATTCCCCACGCGGTATATGACCCCGAAAGCAAGCTGTATGAGCTTCATCTGAAAGTGAAGATGGAAGATAACTTCTCTGTGCGTTTGGGAGGAAGTGTTTCCACCACCAGCTCCAACCAAATCTATTTCGGCGTGGGCTATCAGAACCTGAACTACTATTCCAAAGAAGTCACTATCGACGGGCAGATAGGTAAAATCTACAACAACGCCCAGTTTATGGCCAAGATAGACCTGCCTACGCGCATTCCGTCTTCCTATCGTTTCATCGCCTCGATAAGCACCTTCGATTACTATAAGAAAGACAAGCTGTTCTCCAGAAACGATAAGCCCTCTTTCAATTCCAAGGACGAGCGCTTCGTCAAACTGATGATGGCCCTTCCGTTCCTTGCCAATAAAAGGGCCGAAATCGGTATCGGCTACGGGAAACTTCAAGATAACTATTTCCAGTCCAACGTGATAAACTTTGAAAAAGACCGTTCGGACCGCAGCACCTATAACCTGTTGGGCGGTTCCATCGGGTTCTATGGCAGCACGCAGAATGCGCGGCAGTATGCCACGAGGGGCTATCTGGAAAAGTTAATCGCCCAAGTCTTCACCGGCAAGGAACGCTACCTTCCCGGAAATCCCGAGGAATCCGCACCTGCCAGCAAACGCCAGGCATGGTTGCAGATTTCCTACATGAAAGATGCCTATCACAGAATGGGACGCCGGTTCACCTTGGGATGGATGGCGCAAATGGTGTATTCATCAAAGAATTTCTCGGAAAACTATACGGCTACCATGATGCAGGCAGCAGAATTTTCGCCCACTCCCCACAGCCAGTTGATGTATAACGAAGCGTTTCGTGCCAACCAGTTCCTGGCAGCGGGCATTAAACCGATTGTGGTTTTCAATGATATGTTCCAGTTCCGGACGGAATTTTATGGTTTTATGCCTGTCTTTCCCATCATGAAGAATGAACTGAATAAACCTTATTATGGCAAAGCATTTTCTAATATAGAATATATGGGCGAAATTTCAATAATTTGCCAATTACCCTTCGGGGCGATATCGGCATACTTAAATCATTATAGCTCACCGAAAAAGGAATGGAACGTGGGGTTGACCTTGGGCTGGCAGCTCTTCAATTATCGCTTTGTGGAATAACTTTATTGAAAAAAAGTTGGTCGATGATTTGCTAATTAAGAAAAAGTATGTATCTTTGCACCCGTTAAACAAAAAGGCCGCGTAGCTCAACTGAATAGAGTAGCTGACTACGGATCAGCCGGTTACAGGTTTGAATCCTGTCGCGGTCACAAAAAAGAGAATGTTATTAATTAACATTCTCTTTTTGTTTTTGAAAAATCATAAAAGTTCACTCTGCCCTTCACTATTTCCTGTTCCTGCATTCTTTTGCGCATCCATAAACTCCTGATGCAATTCATAGAGCAAGTCGATATCTTGTATGTCTTTCACCCCCAATATTTCCTGCATTAAGGCAACCTTCCCGTTTTCAGCGTCCGTGTACGACATCATACTTTTCATGTTTTTTAGATTATTTGAATTTATATTCTTCATATACCTCAACTAAACAGTCTTGTTTTTTACATTGTTCACGAACTGCTGATATTTTTTCACTTCAATTATTCTGCTGTCACTCTGAGTAGAAATATCAAATTAGCAATGTCTCAATTTTCTTACGGGAAGAATAAGGAACTGGCTTTGCATAACCTATTCTGAGTATCAAGACTGGGAATTCCCTATTGATCGGCAACCTATCTTGTAAGGCAGAAGCTAACGTCGTAATCTCACATGGCTGATTCAGAAATGCATAAGAAATCCCAATCTCGGCAGCTTTCAATAAAAACGTGAGAGTTCACCTTACGTCAATACATTCTTTAAACGTATTCTGTAGCTACGATTTGTCTGCCGTTTCTCTATTTGGTAGAATAAAATATCTTCAATCATAATAGCATTATCAGCAATGCGAAAGTTCCAAGGTTGCGTGTTATTTCCCGAAGGCATTAGAAACATAACTCGCTATTTGTTTTCTGTAAAAATCGTAAGCCATCGTAATCGATAAATTCATATCTTCGCAAAAATAAACTTTCATAAAAATGGAAAAGATAAAAACAGGATTGGCAGCCTTCGGCATGTCTGGACAAATATTCCACGCCCCATTTATCAGTACAAACCCAGCTTTCTGCCTGACAGCAATCACGGAGCGCAATAAGAATCTGTCGAAAGAGCGTTATCCTTCAGCCCGTATTGTGCGCAGTTTTGAAGAGCTCGTTGCTTTGGATGAGCTGGAAC
>ENA-OYYE01000820-OYYE01000820.1-human-gut-metagenome-genome-assembly--contig:-NODE-820-length-13950-cov-8.268802_pt1 | contig 13950 bp, 12 predicted proteins | sample MGYA00243244_ERZ653437 | MGnify/ENA primary metagenome ERZ653437 (study PRJEB26926, sample SAMN06165130) | human gut metagenome | biome: ENVO:00009003; feature: ENVO:2100002; material: ENVO:00002003...
TACGAGATAGGCTCCGGTCTCGTGGGCTCGGAGATGTGTATAAGAGACAGGCAACGCCCTGCTCGACCTGGAGATTGCCGACGTCATCGCCGGCGTAGACGCTTCCATGTTTGTGCTCGACTTCGTGCCCAACGCCACCGTCGAGCAGATGAAAGAGCGTGCCGACCGCTTCTATTCCATCATCCGCCGCAAGCATCCCGATACCCCGATACTTTTTGTGGAAGACCCCGTCTTCACCCATTCCCCCTTCGACACCCGCATCGCCCGTGAAGTAAAGGAGAAGAACGAAACCCTGAACACTTTCTTCCAATCCTTGAAGCAACGGGGCGAAAAGAACATCTACTTCCTTTCTTCCCGCGACATCATCGGCCACGACGGCGAGGCCACGGTAGACGGTATCCACTTCACTGATCTGGGCTTCATGCGCTATGCCGAGGTGCTTTATCCTATTTTGAAGAAGCATGTGAAGTAGCTGCGAAATAGTATAGTAATCAGCGTTAAAGATTTGCAAAGTGTTTATGTTCTTCTTGTTTGTTTGTATCCAATTAGTTACATTTGCGAGATGAAAGCAACAGATAAAAAAGAGAGTGGCATACGTGAATTGTATTTCTCGGATGAATTTATAGAGTTTTATGAAAAGCTGCAAGACAAAGTAAAGGCTAAGTTTGAACATACGATGGATGTTATACGAACTGAATATGTACTTAGTACTAAGTTTGTGAAACATTTAGAGAATACAGATTTGTATGAAATGCGGGTGTCTGTTAGTACCAATGAATATAGGACTATTCTTTTTGCTGTTGATAATGATAATATCATTCTTTCAAAGAAAATATTGCTTTTGAATGGTTTTCTAAAGAAATCCACAAAAGATTATAGGGGACAAATAAAAATAGCTAAACAGATATTGGAGGATTTTGAGTTATGAGAAAGTTGGATGAAAGTAAGTTAGCAAAGTTGCATACAGCAGGTGAACTATTGGATAAGAAATATGGAGAAGCAGGAACAGAATCTCGAACTGCTTTCCATGAAAAGTCGATAGCATGGTATTATGGTGAGATATTGCGTGACCGCCGGAAAGAGCTAAAAATGACTCAACAAGAATTAGCAGAAAAAGTGGGTACAGCAAGAAGCTATATTGCCCGTGTTGAAAAAGGAGAAACAGACATTCAAGTTTCAAGTTTCTTTCGTATTGCTCGTGCTTTAGGTATTGAGTTTACTCCTACATTTTTATGAGTGGAGTAACGAGCCATCTTTAAATAGTATGTTTGAAAAGGATTACATTATTCGTTTGTTAAATCAGTTCTTCGAAGATTTGAATGCATTTCTCCATAAGAAAAAAGCGGTAAACAAGCAGGAGGATTGGCAGAACATCTACAATGCATATACCGGCGACTATACTTTTTATCATACGGCAGGAATGGATGAAATATTGAAATCGTTCGATACCTATGAAGGAGAAGAAAGAACCTCTCGGATGCAAATACTAGCAGAGCTGTATTTGCAAGAAGCCCGGACCGTCCTGCTTTCTCCAGAAGATAAAAAAGCGCTGCTGGAGAAGTCTTTGTTGATTTGGGAATATATCGACAGAAACAGTGATACTTATTCCATCGAGAGGAAACAAAGAATTGATTCAATCAACGATAGGTTGCAGGAGTATCGAAAGTCTTAAAAAACATCCTTCTTGCCATGATATGATTATTTGTACTATCTGTCTTTCAGTGTACTTACTACTTCTTATTTAAAAATACTCTGTGCCAAAAGAAGGACAACCTGTCATCCCTAAATCATTTAAGTATCCGCCACTGCCTACGAGCAGGCAGTGTGCTGCCTATTAGCTGGTAGTGAGGTTCTTTCTTCAGTCTGAATGACCGATAACAAATGTCTATTCCTAAAAAGTTCAGTGACAAGTAAAAACGGCTGGAGAAGAAGCCAATTCGTTTGCCTTTTGTACCACCGCTTCCGGGTAGTGGCAGATTTCGAGAATCCTTATCGCATTATGTTGAGTTGCCACTCCCTGTTTAAGTTGATAATCAAAATATAACTGCTCCTTGCGAACTGTTTCGCAGAAGTAATACGGGAGATAACAGGAACGAAGCAGGTTGTTTAATTCGATATCGTGTGTAGTGGCAAGCACAACATTTCCATTCTCAGCCAAAGCTGCAAGTACAGCTCCGCAGATAGCGATGCGTTCTTGCGTATTAGTTCCCTTGAACGGTTCGTCCAGCAAAAAGAGGCAGGGGGCTTTTGCTGATTGATCTATCATCTCTTTTATCTGTATCGTTTCTTGTAGAAAATAACTTCTTCCTTCTTGCAAACTATCCTCATTGCGGATGGAGGAGAAAATACGGGTTGCAAGATTCATGCTAAAAAGACGGGCGAAACAAGTGTTCAGAACTTTAGCGGACAAAAGATTTATGCCGATGGTACGTATAAAGCAAGTCTTTCCGGACATATTGGAACCGGTAATGAGCATGGACTTGCCGGCCAACGTAAGGTCATTTGCTACCGCGTCTTTTATCAGAGGATGATAAACGGCTTCCACTTGCAAAGTTCTCTTATCGGCAGGAACATCCGGCAGGCAATAATAAGGCAATTGTTCGCGCAATAGCGAAACCGAGCAAAGCGTATCTACCAAACCGACAAAGCAAAAAATCTTCTCTATCGATTCCTTTTTCCGGGTGAGGCCGAGCAACGATTGGTTTATGGCATATACTTCCGTAAGGAAAAAGATGTTGAATACTTCGGCTATGCAATATACGAGGATGGCTATATCACTATCCATCCGGATACTCAGCCTGAAGAACCGGAGTTTGTCTTTTAATGATTTTAAATCCTCGATTGCCGGTCCGATGCTTGCATCTATCCGTGAAACCGACGGGTCTTTCATCAGTTCTTCCGCCTGTTTCAGCATCCGTAGCGATTGGGGGATGGAATAATAGTATTGGTATATATTCTTTTTGTTGCGATAGTGCAATACGAAATTTATAATAAAGGATACCGTGAGCAGTAGCAGAAGCGCCGTAGAGTGGGTAACGAATACCAATCCGGCTAAAATGAATGGAGCGAAACGGCTAAGGCTCATTCCCCATAACCTGTATTTTGATGGGACAGTCATCGAGGCGGTAAATAGGCTGGTGATGTAATAAGCGTCCGGGCTATTGGTCTGTGCGAGTGTCTTTGTCAATCTTGCCCGATATTCTTTATCCCGGCTTATTTTGTTTATCAGGCTTTCATGTTTCTCTATTTCCGATTGCCGGTCCTGATGCAGGAGATGGTACAAGTATTGCCGTCCGATAGAAGAAGAGGTAAAATCTATTGCAGAGAAGAATTCATTTATATTGAGGTCTGCGCATAGTTTCTCTGATATTTCCGTGTCTTTATCGCATTTGTAATTGTGAAAGGAAGGTATGAGTCGGCTATTACTTGTTTCCATTTTGTTGAACTATTAATGATGAAGTAAAAATATAAATAATAATAGTTATCTAATTGAATTGTATGCAGCAACCTATTTTTGTCAGCTATCCTTATGCTATTGGTAGGTTAATAAGGCACGGACAGTTGATAATACGGTTATAGCCAGATGCTTGTTCCAATGCGGAATCCGATATGTTTTCCCATATTCATTTCTTCGAGAAGAAACCCTAGTGTCTTGGCTAAAATGCCTACATTTAAAGAAAGTCCTTTCAGTCCGTGAGTGCGGGAGAAGAAACGATATTTTGCCATAACGTCTACGGCTGCACCCGCTTTTCCGGAATGCTCATTGAATGCCAGTTCCTTGGGCTGTATCCAACCATGCACCGCCGCATCCATATACATGTTTTTCGTTACGGATATATCTCCGAAATCCACACCCAAGGCCGGGAACCACGTTCTTTTGTTTTCATATTGCCGCAAATAAAAGTGCGCATCGATGGATTGGGCCTGTAACCAGAAGTGCTCGTCTATATAGTCTCCAAAAGGAACCATGCCATATCCTAAAGCAAAGTTCCCGCAAGATTTGCTGCCCAGCATAAACCCTGTTTTACCGATAAGCAACGGATCGATAAGATTCAACAGTGAGCGCCAACCGACCCTTTTTGAGAATTTCTTTTCTTCTGCGCTTAGGTCATCGTAGTCCGTATATCGCTTGAAGTCCATGTCGGGACGGTGCAGATGCCGGATAGCTCCGTACACATCATGGCCTACAATGTTCCGCTTCAATTCATCGCTTTCTTCTTTTAGATTGACATCCGCTTTGAACAGGCCGTAGCAATAGTAACTGACCAAGGATATTTTACGTAGGAGATAATCTGCGTACAACACACTCTTATCTTCCTGATGCCAGTTCATCAAAGAGGCCTCCCGGAGCAGCATGGCATAGTCGGATTCCAATCCGGCGGTGTGTAGCCGTACATAAGTGGGTAAATCCGTATCGCGCAACATCTTCAGATCCACGTCTTTTACTCCTGTTACGTAGGCAGCTCCTTTTTTATTAAAATACGGTCGCGAAATGCTTCCTATCCGCTGACTGGTGAGGATAGAGCGGTGTCCTTCTTCATGAGTAAAAGGTATAAATATCAAGGCGGACGCAAGTGCATCTATGTAAACATTCCATTTTGAAGAGACCGATTTGTTTATTCCGCTTATTGCGATTCTGTACAAGCTTAATGAACTTTCGTTGAATTGCCTCATTGTAAACAGCCTTGCAGGGGAATCCATTAGAATAAAAGGGTATTCTTTTTCTTTAATGAGACGCAAGCTGTCTTCTTGTGCATACAGCACGCAAGAAACTAATAACGTTAGGATAAATGTGTATACTCTTTTCATTTTGAAGGCTGATTTTATGTAAGTGTGTCAAAAGGAAATTGAATATTGAATGCAAAGATACAGAATGTTTTCAGGTGCTACACTTTTATCAAGATAAAATAGTTCTTTTACATCCAAAGAGAATACACTTCCCGAATTATTCCTGCTTTTTATGCCTCTTATACTCCTCAATCACATGCTTCCTGCTTTTCAGAATCTGCCAGCGGTATACCAGACACGTGGTAAGGAAGTAAACGCCTACTTGTATCCATAATGCTTGGTACTCGAAAGACACTTCGTGCAGCGTGGCTCCCATGCTGTTGATGCGCACATAGCCGTTGATGCCGAAGGTGGAGGGGAAGATATAGGAAAAATATCTCCAGAATGCAGGCATGGCAGCACCCGGCCAGGAGACTCCTGAAAGAAAGAGCAGGGGAACGGAGGTGAAAACAAACAGCAGCATACACGTTTCGCGGTTGCGGATGGCGATGGAGGCCGTCATGGCAAAGAAGATGCAGGCTGCCAGGTAGGGCAGGGTAAACAGGGTCAATACGCCGGGAATGGCTATCTGGTTGAGGCGGAAGAGGTAGGGCACCACGCATAAGATGTATACGGCAACCAAAGAATAAACCATAAAATAGCTCAATCCTTTCCCCATGACGATGCGCAACGTACCGTTGTAATGGCGGTTGATGGGCACCAGGTCCTTGAAGCGGTTCTGTTCGCGGGCAGTGCCGACCGAGAGTCCGACACCTAAAAGCAGCGTCTGCTGGATAATCAGTACCAGCACGGCGGGTATCAGGAAAGCGGCGAAACCGCTGGTAGGGTTGAAGAGGGCGACGTCTTCATATTCGATGGGGTAGGCGGTAATTTCGTCCTGGCGGTCGGTGGTGTTGGCGGAACGTTCCATCTTGATGTCCGCATTCATTTCCAGCGACACATTGGTGTTGGCGGTGAGCAGGGACTTGTAATAGAGCAAACCGCTCATATCGCAGAATAGACTGATTTGCGTCTGCCGGCCACTATGGATGTCATCGCTGAAATGAGGCGGCACGTAGATGATGCCGTATGCTTTCCGGTTCTTCAGCATCTGTTTGGCTTCTTCCATGTCGGCGCAATAGGTCACGATGTTCACTTCGGGACCGGCATCTACCTTACGCAGGTATTCACGGCTCAGCGAAGTGCGGGAGGCGTCCACTGCTACGGCGGGTACCTCGCGGATGGTTTCGTTGGTGTAGATAAAGGCGTATATCAGCGGATACACCACGGGAACGAGTACGAAGAAGATAAGCACGCCCTGGTCGCGGAAGGTCGTGCGGAACTCTTGTTTCCATATATAGAACAAGTCATATATACCTTGTACCACTTTTTGTCTGAACGTCAGGTCTTTCATTACGGCACGTATTTATAGTAAATCAACGCTTCTTTCAGCCGGTGGGCTATCAGGAAAGGAAGCATCATGAATATGAGCAGCGCCATGTAGTTCATCCAGGAGTAAATCATCGGATAGCCGTTGAGAGCCTGGTCTACGTAGATCAGGAAGTAATGGCGCAACGGGAAAAGATTGGCCAGCGCTTGCAGTACGGGATGCATCGCCATGGCGGGGAATGACAACCCGCACATGGAGAACGAAAGCACGCCCCACAGTGAAGCGAAACTAAGCCCCAACCGCAGTGTGGGAAGGGTGCCTATCATCAGTACCCCCATGCCTTGCGATGCCAGCACCAGACAGAGGGTGGCGAGCAGCATGGGCAGAATGCCGCTGTTGCAAGGGAAATGAAGGTAACCATACAGGTATACGTTATACAGAATCCCCATCAGGAAGAAGACGGCGGTATGTGGCAGCAGCTTGCCGCCGAGAGAAATCCAGATGGAATTGTTTCCCATGCGCAACCATTCGCGGGCGGTGCGGTCTTTTATTTCCACGCCGATGGAGTAGACGGTCACCATGAAGATGAGCAACATCAGGACACCGGGTGCGAAGGTGTTGCACAGGTATACCGAATAGTTCAGCCACGGGTTGTTGAGCGGATGGGTGTCGATGACGATGGGCTGAAGGAATGCCATGGCCTGGTCTTCGGTGGCCCCCTTAGCATAGAGCGCCGTGCGTGCGGCGGCTCCGGAGGCCAGTTCGCTCATCATCTTCATATCCTTGAAAAGCAGCGAGCCGGCAATGAGCAGGGTGTTGTTGGTATAAAAAGACACTTTAGGCTGACGCTGCGCCTGCGCCTTGGCGGTAGTCCCCCGAGGGATGTAGAAGAAGCCGTAGATTTCTCCCCGTTGCATGGCGGCGCGCGCTTCACTGACGTTGGGATAATGCGCCGTGACGGCTGTCTGCTCGAAAGCATCCAGGTTGCGCACCAACTGGCGGGTAGTGGAGGTCATATCCTCGTCCACCACGCCTACGGGCATATTGACGGGTAATCCCGAGTCCATCAGCGTAGTGAAGAATATATAGCAGAACAAGGGGGCTACCACCATGCAGAACAGGTAGAGCGGACGTGATACCAACCGGCGGCATTCACGTCTCATCACATGCCATAAAGCTATATATTTGTTTTCTCTTTCCATTCTTTCCCTTTTATCGTTCGTCACGAAGCCTTCCTTATTTCTTTTCGATTATCACGCTCATTCCAGGCCGCAGGCCTTCCACCTTTTCCTGGGGAGAAGCCTTTACCTCGAAGGTTTTCAGGTCGAACTGCCCGGTAGTCTTGGTGGCTTTCCAGGCGGCATAGGTGCCGAGGTCTTTCAGGTAGTACACTTTCAGGCGGACGTTCCGGTCCAGCGCGGGGATGAACGCTTCGAATTCCGTCCCCATGCCCAATCCTTGCAAAAGGTCTTCGCGGACGTTGAACGTTACCCACATATCGTCCAGGATAGCGATGTTCATGATGGGAGCGCCTGTGCCGACCAGTTCGCCTACTTTGGGGAATATCTCGGACACCTCACCAGCGGTTTGCGCTATCAGGTAGGTTTCGCGGATATAGGATTCCACTTCGGCAACCGCTCCTTTGGCACGTTCCACCAGAGCGGCTGCGGCGGCTTTGTCTTCGCGCTCCGCACCGTTCACTGCCATGTCATACTGCGCTTTGGCAGCTTTCTCGGTGGCTTGTGCGGCATCGCGCTGGGCGGTTACCTCATCCAGCTTCTGTGCGGTCATTACTCCCTGTTCGTGCAGGTTCTTTACCCGTTTGTAGGACTTTTCGGCAATGGCAAGTCCCGCCTTGGCTTTCTGCCACATCTCGTATGCGGCTTGTATTTGTTCCCGGCGGGCGCCTTTCAGCGCTTTGGCGTTTTGTGCCTGTGCCGCGGCTTCGGCTGCACGTGCCTGTTCCAGCTTGGCTTCCACATCGGGAGCTTCGAGGATAGCGAGCGTATCTCCCGCCTGCACGCTCTGGCCTTCTTTTACACGAAACTCCAGAATACGTCCCGGTACCTTGCTCGATACCCGGTATTCTGTTACCTCTGCCTGTCCCTGTATAATCTCAGGCCCTTTGCGCAGCATAAAGAAACCTACCAGCGCAACGATGGCAATTACTCCTGTTAAAGTGAGAAATGCCAACAGCATGTTGCTGTTTTGTGATTTGGTATTCAACATCGTGGTATTTACTATTTGACGATTTACTATTTACTATTTGTTTGAGTTTGTGAGTTCTTTAGTTTTTAAGTTCCCCTCTCCCTCACTCTTCACTTTTCATTATTCATTTTTCATTACCAACTCTCCCTTCGCTTTCTTCAGATAGATTTCTGTCAGTTTCACGTCAATCTGTGCATCAATCTTTTCCGATTGGGCGGAGAGCCAGGCGGTATGCGCTTCGAGTACATTGCTTGCGGGGATGACGCCTTCTTCGAACCCCAGATTGGCGTAACGCAGGTTCTCGTCCGCTTTCTCCAGATTCTTCTCGGCCATGATAAGCTTTTTGGCGGCTTCGTTCACCTTGAAGACCGACTGGTTTACTTGCAATTCGATTTTCTCCTTGGCGTCGTCCAACTGATATTGGGCGATGCGAGCCTCCGATTTGGCGGCTTTTACCTTATAGATACCTTCGCCCCAGTGCCAGATGGGAACCGATACCATGACTCCTACATTCCACATCCCTTTGAATTTTTTCTCGAAACTGTTGAAGACAGAGGGATTCGTCGCCATGTAACTCCCCATCAGCGCCACCGACGGGAGGTATTCGGCACGGGCTACGTTCACTTTCTGCTTATAGATTTGTGTGGCAAGCTCCAGACTGCGGACTTCCGGGCGTGTGGCATACACAGCGTTGATGTCTACGCTGTTGGCGGGAACCTCCTCCAATGTCAGACTCTCTTCTTGTTCGTCTGCCAACGTAATAGGCGAGGAAAGGTCCAGCCCGCAAAGTTGGCACAGCAACATCTTGGCTAAGCTCAAGCCGTCGGTCACTTTTGTCAGCGTCATCTCCGCTTCGTTCACTTTTACCTTGACCGACAAGCCGTCGGCTTTTGTGGCTACTCCTTCGGCAATCATCTTATCCACATCGCTGTTCAGCTTTTGCAGCAATTCCAGATACCCTTCCCCCAGTTTCTTCTTGTTGGCCAGAGAAACCACTTGCCAGTAGGCCTGGTCCGTGCTCAGGATAACTTCTTGCAATCCGCTGTTGTGTTGCTGGCGCGCCAGTTTCTCGGCATAGCGGGTAATTTTGTTGTAAGCGCGTATCTTGCCGCCCATGTACAGCGGTTGTGTCAGCGTCAGAGCGCCTGCATACATGTTGCGGGTATCGGTGCGGAAAGCGTCGACCAGCGAATTGCCCAGTCCGTTCAGCGGCGTGGCAATGTCTACGTTTCCCAACGACTGGATGATAGTCATCAGGTCTTTATTCTGCATGAGTTGCGGATTTTGTGTCAGCATTCCCTGAATGCCGTTTTGCAGCGCGCCGCCCACCTGCGTTCCCACCGAGCCAAGCGCTCCTTTCTGTGCATCGCTGAGCAGTGAAAATTCTTTCTGATTGCGCATATAGCCGCCCGTGGCAGAAATGTTGGGCAGGTAGTTGGTGAATGCCGCTTTCCTTTGATAGTGTGCAGCGTTGATTTTTTCCTGGCTAATCAGCAAATCTTTGTTGTTGGCAATTGCCAATGCACGGCAACTATCCAAGCTCAATACCTCCTGCGCCCCTGTATGAAGCGCCAGGCAAGCCAACCAGATAAAACAGAAGAACTTCTTCATAGGGTCTATACATTAGATATAAAATTGAGTTCTTACGTTTTTAAGTTTGTGAGTTCTTAAGTTATTAAAGTTCTTCAGTTTTTGAGTTCATGGGTTGTTTAGTTTCCTTTTGTCCGCAGGTCAAACGTAACTGCCGGAAACTTGTAAACTTACAAACTCATAAACTTATAAACTCAAAAACTCACATACTCAAAAGTAATGCAACAATAATTGCATAAACAACGATGCAAATGTATAGGCTTTCTTCGATATTGCAAAATAATTTAGTGCTTTTTTATGTTTAGCCGAAAAACAGACCAATGTGTGACGGGTTGTTAAGTTCCTTCTCTCCACCGGTAAAGCGTATTCGCTGGAACTTATCAACTCATAAACTTACGAACTCACAAACTCGTAAACTCACGAACTCACAAACTCATAAACTTACCAACTTAAAACCTCACTTCAATTCAAACGATTGCGACCCTATCAGCGTTCCGTCGGAGAATATATCTACCCGATAGGCACCTGCATAAAGGTATTCTTCCACATCCCAGTACACCGTAACATTTTGTTCTTCGCCGTTATACTCGATGTATTTCTTGATGGAGTACGCCAATTCGCGGTTTTCGTAAGGGAAGGTATTGGACGGGCTTTTGGTGAGCACGTCATTATCCGGCTTGGTGATGCGGATGTAGAGGGTACGTTCTCCGGTTTCGGCAGTGATATTCTTGACGATAGTGAAGTTTATTTTCAGTTTCACCACGTCTTTTACTTTCTTGGCGGTTTTGCCGCGTTTGTTGGTGGGTTGTACGCTGATGTTCGTAGCATCCAGTTGCGCAGCGAGTGACACCTTTTCGTTCAGGTTCTTCTTTTCTTCCGAAAGGTTGCTGATTTGTCGGGAAGCGTCCTTATACTTTTTTGTCACGTCGGCTATCACTTCCTTTTGATAGGCGGTCAGTTTGTTTAGCGAGTCAATCTGGTTGATATATCCTATCATCACCTTGCGCAAGGTCGCCAGTTCCTTCTTCAAACGTCGGATTTCCGTAGCGTTACTGCTCTTCACAGTCCGCAGTTCTTCCAGCAACCGTTGCGTCTTCAGCTGTTCCTGTTCCAGAAGTACAGACAAAGAGTCGTTCGAAACCGTCAGCTTCAATTCGTCATATTGCTTGGCAAAATCGGTATATTGGTTTTCGAGGTCTTCCTTTTCCAACTGGAATTCCTGGACGAGCTCATTGTTGGACTGTTTCTCGAAAACAAATAAAATGGTGACTACTATTAATAATAATACTAAAATACTTCCGACAACAATTAGAAGTGTATTGTTTTTACTCGTCATATGTTTACCTTATAAATGAGATTTCCGTCCTGATTTATATAGGATGTTATCCTATAATCATCGTAGAAAATTCTCTGATTTAATGTGGACGCAAAAGTAGAAAGAATATCTGAGTTGTCCAAGCTTGTTAGTATGAAATGCTTTGTAGATTAGTCTTATTCACTTTGACGGAAAAATATGAATTCTTCTTTACTGTCGGAAAAATCCCCTTAATCTTTTAGATTTTGACCCTTATACTTTTGATTTAGCAGGCTACTTTTGTCATAGAAGATAAGTGTGTTAATTAAAAGTAGAACCATAATAGATAAAACATGAAAGCAATACAAATTGTATACTGGCTAATCGAACTTAAGAGATTTTTTACAATTATTACTGTATTATCTTTATTTGTCGATGGAACTCTTTTTGCTCAGTCAGTAACAGAAAATAGGCCGAAGATTTATGTAGTGGCTAATGCCCATTTGGATACCCAATGGAATTGGGATGTACAATCTACCATTAAAGAGTATGTATGGAATACTCTCAGTCAGAATTTGCTTTTATTGAAACGTTATCCTGATTACATCTTCAATTTTGAAGGCGGTGTGAAATATGCCTGGATGAAAGAATACTATCCATTGGAATATGCTGAATTGAAAAAAGCTATCAAAACCGGACGGTGGCATGTTGCCGGTGGTAGCTGGGACGCTAATGATGTATTGATATCTTCACCCGAATCTATCATACGCAATCTTTTGTTGGGACAGGAATATTATCGGAACGAATTTCAGGTAGAAAGTACCGACCTTTTTTTACCGGACTGTTTTGGCTTTGGCTGGACGTTGCCGACTATTGCTTCGCATTGCGGGCTGATAGGTTTTTCATCTCAAAAATTAAGTTGGCGTTGGAAGCCTTTTTACGAAAATAAAAAGCTGCCTTTTACTGTCGGATTATGGAGGGGGGTAGACGGTGCTACTATTATGCTGGCACATGGATATGCTTATACAAAGCGGTGGGAAGATGTTGACTTATCGTCCGATAAAGAATTATTGGAATTAGCTTCATATACTCCGCTTCAGACCGTTTATCGCTATTATGGAAGTACGGGTGATAGAGGAGGTTCTCCGACAGTTGCTTCTGTGCGTTCCGTAGAAAAAGGAATTAAAGGGAAGGGACCATTAGAAATAATCAGTGCGACAAGTGATCAACTTTATAAAGATTACTTACCCTATAAAAATCATCCGGAGTTGCCATTGTTTGACGGAGAACTCATTATGGATGTACATGGAACAGGTTGCTATACGTCTCAAGCTGCAATGAAACTGTATAACCGACAGAATGAATTATTAGGAGATGCGGCAGAGCGAAGTGCAGTATGTGCAGACTGGCTGAATAGTGGAACTTATCCGGGAAAGAAAATCACTGAGGCATGGAAACGGTTTATTTTTCATCAGTTCCACGATGACCTTACGGGAACAAGCATTCCCAGAGCCTATGAATATTCATGGAATGATGAACTTATCTCTCTCAGCCAATTTTCGGATGTATTATGCTCCTCTGTTCGTGGGGTTGCCGCGAAACTTGATACCTCTGTAAAAGGAATACCGGTTGTTTTGTATAATACGTTAGGATTTCAGGTAAATAACTTAGTGGAAGTAACAGTGGCTGTATCAGGAGAGCCTAAAAGTGTATCAGTATATAATGTCGAAGGCAAAAAGGTGGCGTCCCAACTGCTTTCCTGTAAAGATGGGAAAGCTTCTCTTCTTATCGATGCGACTGTGCCTGCTGTAGGGTTTGCTGTATACGATGTCCGTGTTTCAAGAGATAAGCCGGTAATAATGGAAAGACAAGGGGAGAAATTTCTTTTTGAAAACTCTATTTACAAGCTGACATTAAATTCTGACGGAGACATTACATCTTTAATCGATAAACGTTGCGATAAAGAAATAGTCAAAAGCGGAAAGGCAATCCGATTGGCTCTTTTCACTGAAAACAAGTCAGATGAATGGCCTGCATGGGAAATCCATAAAAGGACGTTGGATAAAGAACCGGTTTCTATCGGAAGTGGACAAGCTAAAATCTTTTTAGTGGAAAACGGTGTTTTGCGCAAAACACTCTGTATACAAAAACGATATGGAAAATCTGTATTTCACCAATATATTCATCTTTATGAAGGTAGCTTGGCTCATCGTATAGATTTCTATAATGAGATTGACTGGGAGAGTACCAATGCTCTATTGAAAGCAGAATTCCCCCTAAGTGTAGCAAATGAAAAGGCTACTTATGATTTAGGACTTGGCAGCATTATGCGCGGAAACAATACCAAAACGGCTTATGAAGTTTATGCGCAATATTGGGCGAACCTGTCCGACAAAAAGAATCAGTACGGGGTTACTATACTGAATAATAGTAAATATGGATGGGATAAACCAGATGAACATACGCTTCGTTTAACTTTGTTGCATACGCCGAGTTCGGTTGGAAATTACTCTTATCAAAGTTCGCAGGATTGGGGCTATCACGAATTTACTTATAGCTTAATTGGGTATTCCGGGGCATTGGATAAAGTTCAAACGGTCCGGCAAGCTGAAATGCTGAATCAGGGACTTAAAGCTTTTCAGGCAGATAAGCATCTGTCTCTTATACACATCTGACGCTGCCGACGAAGCTAGAAGTGTAG
>ENA-OYYE01000826-OYYE01000826.1-human-gut-metagenome-genome-assembly--contig:-NODE-826-length-13879-cov-9.814525_pt1 | contig 13879 bp, 8 predicted proteins | sample MGYA00243244_ERZ653437 | MGnify/ENA primary metagenome ERZ653437 (study PRJEB26926, sample SAMN06165130) | human gut metagenome | biome: ENVO:00009003; feature: ENVO:2100002; material: ENVO:00002003...
CGGGGGCTACGCCCCTGCGACCCCATTTTTATCAACGATAGAGGTTTTTCGACAGTCTGCAGCCGTGCATCGTCTTGATGCACGGCTTTTATGTTATTGGCTGTTCTTTTCAAAGGTCGGCGTACCCTTTGCGTAGCTTCCGTCACGCTGTCTTACAAGCGATTCATTCTTACTGCAGTCGATTATTGCGACCTTGCCGAGAATTTCTCCGCTTTCGTTGCTGAGTATCAGCGTTTCGCCGGTTTTAAGGCTGAAATTCGTCTGCATTTTCATCAGCGTATTTTCAGACTTGTTGTTCTTGCAAACTATCGTGAGCGTTGAATGAGGCTTTACGTTGACAGTGGGTATCTTGTAGCGGTTAAGCATATCATCCTTATCTGTAAGATAAAGACCTTTTGTTGATACGTCGTTGTCATTGGGGTTGTAAAGCTCTATCCAGTCTTCATCGCCGCCCGTGTACACTTCGCTTATATACAGCAGTTCGCCTGTAGACGATGTTTTTTCACTGCGTGCGTTTATTGTTATCTTGCCCTTTTTAGCCATTGAGCTGTCTATCGTTATCTCACGGTCGGTATAGGTCTTGCCGTTTATCTCCCAGCTTGTGAAGGTGTAGCCCGACATATCCTCGGCTGTCAGCTTTACCTTGTAGGGCGTGAAATATTCGGCTGTTACCGTATTTGAGTCCTTGACAGTCTGAATGTTCATAGTGAGCTTAAGACCCTTTGCACCGTTCAGCTTTACCTTGTATGTATCGTCTTTGTCTATTTCGAAATTACGGCATATATCGCTGAGAATGATATTTGCACGCTTGTCGGCGAATTCTCTTATTTCGTTTCTGCTGTTTTCAAACGTACCCTCGTTTGCCCACGTTGATGTGATACCCTTGTTCAGAGCATAAAGCTGTTCCTTATCGCTGTCTGCGAGCTTCTGCTCAAGCGTTGCCAGAATATTTTCAGAGCTGAATGCGCCGCCTATAAGGTCGCAGAGGTTGTTCGCCAGCTTTTCACGCATATCCGCACGTTCCATAAGTGCCGATATAAGCACTGAGCCGCCTGCGGGGTGAGTGCCGTTTAAAATCTTGGTCAACGTCTTGTTTGCGTATCCGTCCGAATAAAGTCCCCAGGCAAATTCTGCATCATAGAAGAAATATCTCCACTTGCCGTCCTGGTACTTGCTTGTGACCTCTTCGCCGTCTGACGCAACATACCGCCACACTTTATAGTTGTTTCCGGGCCAGTCACGGTTGTCGATAAATAACTGCATTGCGAGGTAGTGCATATAGTTGTCTATGTCCACCATAGAGCAGAACTGCTCGAATTTCTTATCGTCGGTAAGTCCGCTCTCAGCAAGCTCAAGGACTTTATTATAATCGTCTGCCGCACCTTCTGCGTTTTCATCGACTATCTCGCCCTCGGCTTTTCCGACCACCTGATAGTTGTCCTTCGTGCCACCGTAGCGTTCTTCGAGATATGCACGGCTGAAATTCTGATGGAGCCACGCAAAGCCGTAATACTTTCCGTTAAGGAATACTGCCGCAGGGGCGGTCGACTGTGCATCAAGGTAGCCCGACTGCTTCGCAAGCGACATCGAAAGCTCGTCACGCACACCTGCAAATTCACGGTCGTTTGCACCGTTACGCAAAACTATGCGGTCAATCTTTGTGAGAATCGCACCGTTTTCATCTGTAGCGTCGCTGAAGAACGGGTAGCTGAATTTGCCTTTATCGCCGGTGTACATCGTTCTTGCGATGAGCTTCCACGATTTCTGGTCAACTGCGGCAGAATATGCACCTGCAACTCTTGCGCCTGCCTGCTGTGAAACAAGAAGCTCTCCGCTGCTTGAAAAAGCCTCGACATACATAGGCCTTTCGCCTGCCATACCTTCCTGATTCCAGTTTGCAGGTTCGTTGGGCGTGATTTCGCTTTTTCCGTCATACTCGTTTGCTATCCACTCGTCACGGATCTTTCCTGCTACGGCGATGCCTTTTTCATAATCGTAAAGGTTTTCACTGTCGGTCGAAAGCACGAATACATAAGTGCCTTTTTCAAAACGTTCCGACACGTCCTCGCCTGTGATATAGCTTTTTGTGAATACTTCGGAAGTGCCGTTTTCGCTTACCGCAATGGCTTTTATCGTCTTTGCGGTGACCTCTCCCGAGCTGTGCACCTTTATGGGATTTGTATATCTGTTTGATTTTTTTGTGGGGGTCTCGCCGTTTGTGGTATAGTAGATTGTTGCCGTTTTATCTTTTGCTTTAAGCTCAACCGATATGTCTTTATCAAAAAAGCTGCCGTCGGGAGAGAAGGCAATATCTGTTTTCTGCTTTACCCCGCCGTCCTCGTCCTTTATTATCGGCTGAAGCGGGCTTAATACTTCGGGAAGTCCGCCCTCCGACGATAAAAAAGTGTTATAGGTTATTGCGGCGGCTGTACCTACAGCAACCACTGCGGCAAGAATGCCTGCACGTTTTAATGTTCCGCTGTGAATAAACATGATTCCTCCGTTTAGAATCCAAGGGTTAATGGCACTAAGCCTGTATAGATTCTATTGTAACAGAAAACGTTGTCAAAATCAACGATAATTACAAGAATTCCGCTAAATATTCCGTGAAAAATCAAATGTAAATACATGGTAACATATTTAAGGAAAATCTGACATACACTTGTAAAAAAGAAAACACAACGAGGAAGGAACGGTATTTCAAATGACGGAATTTTTACCGGAGGGAAGAAGACTTGCATACAAAGAGAACACGGCGGCATTGCAATCACCCAAAACGCTTATGCAGGCGGCGGTGTCGGGGGCAATACTTGAGGCTTCGTGTACGGTGTGCGATGCGGAGCATAATATGCACGTCGATCTTGGCTGTATGAAGGGGATAATACCTCGCAGTGAGGGCGCAATAGGCATAGAAAGCGGTGCGACACGGGATATAGCGCTTATATCAAGAGTGGGAAAGCCTGTCTGCTTCAAGATAACGAAGATAGACGAAACCGGAAGCGAACCGTTGGCAATCCTGTCAAGGAAGGCGGCGCAGGAGGAGGCGGACAGGGAATATGTATCAAAGCTGACTCCCGGTGATATTATAGGGGCGAGGGTAACGCATCTTGAACAGTTCGGCTGTTTTGTGGACATAGGCTGCGGCATTGCGTCAATGATACCGATTGACGCTATCTCGGTATCAAGAATAGTTCATCCTGCAAACAGATTTTCGGTAGGCGACGATATTTTTGCGGTGGTGAAAGGTCGGGATCAGGGACATATCTGCCTTACACACAAGGAACTGCTCGGAACGTGGCAACAGAACGCAGAACGTTTTGCGGTAGGTGAAACCGTCCCCGGCATTGTAAGGTCGATAGAGGACTACGGGATTTTTATAGAGCTTGCGCCGAATCTCGCAGGGCTGGCGGAGCTTAAAAGCGGAATAAAGGTGGGAGATTGCGCCTGCGTGTATATCAAGGCGATTATACCCGAAAAAATGAAAATCAAGCTGATAATAGTAAACTGCTGTGATGACGGCTGTGTTCCGCTTGAAGCGCCGTATTTCATTACAGAGGGGCATATTGACCGGTGGGTGTATTCCACTCCCGGTGCGCCGAAGTACATAGTTACGGATTTCAGCGAATAGCGTGGCGGTAATGCGCCGCCTCAAATTCCGCCTGCGGCAATGTGCCGCCTCAAACTCCGCCTTTGGAATTGTCTGAGCTATCCGCAGGATAGCAAAACGGCGGGCGGCAATGTTGCGCTTCAAATTTGCTTATCTGAATGGCGGAGAATTGCGTAACCTCCGATGACGGCGGTAAAATATGTTGGACTGTTGCAAAAAATAAAGCCGTTGCGGTGTTCCGTAACGGCTTTTGGCTCATTCTCTTTTCATCTTTAAAAGCGGCACAAATTCGTATTCTGTGATTTTTTCGCCATTAAGGCTGAATCCGTTGCGGCGATAAAAATCAATTCCACGCTTGTTGTATTCAAGCACCCACAGCTCATTGACGGCAAAATTGTTGATAGCGTAACCGAGAAGCACTGCGCCTATGCCCTGATTCTGAAAAAGCGGCTCTACATACAGCTTTTCGACCTCGTTGCCCGAAATGCGTATAATGCCTTTTATTACACCGTCGTCATAGACAAATGTGTTTTTAAGTGCGGCTGAGCCTGCGGAATATTCTTTGGCAGTGTCAAGGACGTTCAGTTCACCGAAGTAAAAGGTGTCATTCCTGAAAAACGGGTAGAAATTTACCCTGTAATTTGTGACGATTATTTCTGCGATGCGTGAAGCATCGGACTCGATTGCGTGGCGTATATGTGTCATTTCTGTTCTCCGTTTGATTATGATTAAAGCCGTTGCGGTGTTCCGTAACGGCTTTAGTGCTATATGCTGATTACTTTATATCAAGTGCTGATTTAAGCTCGTCAACCTTGTCTGTCTTTTCCCATGCAACGTCAAGGTCTGTACGTCCCATGTGACCGTAAGCGGCAAGAGGTCTGTACTTTGTATTTCTTAAATTCAGTGAGCTGATTATCGCACTGGGGCGAAGGTCGAACACCTTGCTTACAGCGGCTGAAATTTCGCTGTCGGGTTTTACGCCTGTGCCGAATGTATCAACAAAGACAGATACGGGCTGTGCAACGCCGATAGCATACGCAATCTCAACCTCGCAACGCTTTGCTATGCCTGCGGCTACAATGTTCTTTGCAACGTGTCTTGCGGCGTAAGCGGCTGAACGGTCAACCTTTGTGGGATCTTTTCCCGAGAATGCACCGCCGCCGTGTCTGCCGACACCGCCGTATGTATCTACTATTATCTTTCTGCCCGTAAGACCGCTGTCGCCCTGAGGACCGCCTACTACAAAGCGTCCTGTGGGATTTATCAGCATCTTAGTGTTCTCGTCAAGCAGTGAAGCGGGAACGGTAGTCTTTATAACCTTTTCGATAATATCGGCTCTGAGCTGTTCCTGCGTAACATCAGCCTTGTGCTGTGAGGAAACAACGACAGTGTCAATTCTTGAGGGAGTGCCGTCCTCATTATATTCTACAGTTACCTGCGTCTTTCCGTCGGGGAGAAGATAGGGTATCTCGCCTGACTTTCTTACTGCTGTGAGCTTCTTTGAAAGTGCGTGAGCAAGGGAAATCGTAAGAGGCATAAGCTCCTCGGTTTCATCGCACGCATAGCCGAACATCATACCCTGATCGCCTGCACCTGTGTCAAATTCATTGTTATCTCTGCCCTCAAGAGCGTTGTCAACGCCCATAGCTATATCGGGGCTTTGCTTGTCAAGCGTTGTGAGGATAGCGCAGGTCTTGTAGTCAAAGCCGTAGTCGCTGTTATCATAGCCTGTTTCCTTTATGACATCTCTTGCTATTGCAGGAATGTCAACGTTTGCCGTTGTCGTGATCTCGCCCATAATCAGAACCATACCTGTTGTGGCACAGGTTTCGCAGGCTACACGGGCGTTCTTGTCCTGTGCTAATATCGCATCAAGCACACCGTCTGAGATCCTGTCGCAGATCTTGTCGGGGTGACCCTCTGTTACGCTTTCGGAAGTGAATAAGTATTTTGCCATTGATTTTTCCTTTCATATAGCGGTTTTAAACCGTATCCCATACGCATATATCTGCGTAAAACTGCATTAAAAAAAGCCCCATTCGGAGCTTGCTGATTGCCTGCTCCTCATCTTTCGGTCACAGCCCTTGCCGTGCCGTAGGAATTAGCACCATTTTTCGCAAAGAAAGCTCAAGCGAAACGGTTGCTGGGTTTACGGAGCCTGACTCCCGATCTGCATCTTAATGCAGAAAATGTAAACCGCTCTTGATAAGGGATTTTTCCGATTGATATTGTAGCATAAGCAAATGCGTTTGTCAAGTAAAATGAGAATAATTTTTATTTTAACGGCATTGAAATTTATAGGGAGTTAAAAATGTCGGAATACACAATAAATAAATATAGAACGGCTGTTGAATTGTACCGTGAAAAATGGTATAATTTAATAGAGTAACGATTTCAGGAAACAACGGACGAAAGGGTGCAAGGAATTACAATGAGTTTTGTTACGCTGAGCGATATTACAAAGCAGTACCGTATGGGCGATATAATAATCAACGCAAACGATAAGGTCAGCTTTGACATTGAAAAGGGCGAATTTGCAATAATCGTAGGACCGAGCGGTTCGGGCAAGACTACGGTGCTTAATATACTGGGCGGTATGGATACCGCTACATCGGGCAGTTTTTATGTAGACGGAAGTAAGATAAGCGGTTACAGCAGAAAAGAGCTTATCGACTACAGAAGATACGATATAGGTTTTATATTCCAGTTCTATAATCTCATCCCGAACCTTACGGCAAAGGAGAATATTGAGCTGTCTACTCAGACGGTGGAGGACTATATCCCTGCTGTAGAGATACTGGAAAAGGTCGGACTTACCGACAGAATAAACAACTTCCCGGCTCAGCTTTCGGGCGGTGAACAGCAGAGAGTGGCTATAGCGAGAGCGCTTGCGAAAAAGCCCAAGCTGTTGCTGTGCGACGAGCCTACGGGTGCGCTTGATTACAACACCGGCAAGATGATACTGAAATTGCTTCAGGACACCTGCCGCAGTGAAAATATGACTGTAATACTCGTAACGCATAATACGGCGATATGCCCTATGGCTGACAGGGTCATACACATGAAAAGCAGTAAGGTGAGCGAAATAGTCGTAAACGAGCATCCGACACCCGTTGAAGAAATAGAGTGGTAAGCAGGGAAAGGGAACGGATATGAAAAGTGCAATGCTGAAAAATGCGTTTGCCGAGATGAAGAAAACAAAAAGCCGTTTTCTTTCGATATTCGGTATAATCGCTATCGGCACAGGATTTTTTGCGGGACTTCTGCAGAGCGCTCCTGCGATGAAGGTATCGTCGGATCATTATTACGACAGGACTTCCCTGTCTGATATCAGGCTGGTATCTACATACGGATTTGACGATAACGATATAGACGCTTTGAAAAAAGGGCTTCCGGATGTTGATGTTTATCCCGGATATTTCACGGACGCATACGTCAACACGGATTCTGGCGAAAAGAAGGTCGCAAGGGTATATTCTCTTGACAAAACGGGCGAAAACAATCCGTACAGCTCTTTGCAGATAGTTGACGGCAGACTTCCCGAAGAAGAAAACGAGTGCGTTATCGACAGCGGTAAACTGCTTGCTCATTATAAAGTCGGGGACAAGCTGACGCTGTGTGGCGATGAAGACACGGATATAGACGGAACTTTGTCGGTCAAGGAATTTACTATAGTCGGAAAATTCGCATCGCCTATGTATATATCTGATGCGGAGCGTGGAAACACGACCATAGGAAGCGGTTCTGTCTATATGATCTGTTACATACCGGAAAGCTGTTTCAAGACAGAGGTATATACTCAGGTTATGATAAACTCGGACGAGCTAAAGCAGTACAGCTGTTACAGCGATGAATATGAGGACGCCCGTGACGCTCTTGAAAAGAAGATACAGAAAATAGCGGATGTAAGAGAAGAAGAACGTTTTGACGAAATAGCAGGCGACGCAAAGAAGAAGCTTGACGACGGGCAGAAGGAGCTTGATAAAAAGAAGAACGAGGCATATGCGAAGATAGGCGAAAACGAAAAGAAGCTGTCAGACGCAAAAAAACAGCTTGACGAAGCAAAGCCTCAGCTTGAAAGCGGCAAGAAAACGCTTGAGGAATCGAAAAAGCAGCTTGATGAGGCTAAAAAGGAGCTTGACACTAACGGGGCTACTCTGACGGCGACAAAAGATGTGCTTGACAGCACAAAGAAAAAGCTGGACGAAACGAAGCTGCAGCTTGAAGACGGAAAGAAAACGCTTGATGAAAGCTATATACAGCTTGTTACAGCTAAAATACAGCTTGAAAACGCAGACTCACAGTTGAAGTCGAGCAAGGCTCAGCTTGACGATGCAAACACAAAGATAACAAGTCAGCAGGCGATTATAAATACGAGCCGTGAAACGCTGGAGGATTCATACAAGAAGGGTAATATCACCAAAGAGGCTTATGATTCCGGAGTTAAGCTGCTCGACAGCTCGCAGGCGGAGCTTGACAAGCAGAAGAAACAGTATGAAAGCGGACTTGAGCAGTATAATGACGGGCTTAAGCAATATAATGACGGAAAGCTGCAGTACGAAATCGGTTATGCCAAATATGAGGACGGAAAAAAGCAGTACGAGGACGGATATTCTCAGTACACAAGCGGACTGGCACAGTACGAAAGCGCAAAGGCACAGTATGACGCAGGAAAGGCACAGTATGACGCAGGTTATGCTCAGTACGCTTCAGGCAAGGCAAAGTATGACAGCGGTAAAGCGGAATATGACAAGAATTATGCCGATTATGAAAAGGGTCTGAAGGAGTATAACGAGGGCAAGACAGCACTTGAAACGGCAAAAACCGATGCAGACAAGCAGTTTGCCGATGCTCAGAAGAAGATAGATGATGGCAGGGAAAAGCTCGAAAAGACGAGTAAACCGGAGTGGTATCTGTTTACCCGTGATGATAATCCGGGTTACAGTGAATACGGTCAGAATGCCGAAAGAATAGGCAATATAGCTATGGTGTTCCCCCTGTTTTTTGTAATGGTGGCGGCGCTTGTATGTCTTACCACGATGACACGAATGGTAGAGGAACAGCGTACCCAGATAGGAACGCTCAAGGCGCTTGGCTATAAAAACGGCGCTATTATATTCAAATATCTGCTTTATGCGCTGACAGCGGCAACGGCGGGCGCTGTATCAGGTATGCTTGTGGGAATGAAGATATTCCCGGCGATCATTATTACCGCATACGGAATGATGTACGTTATCCCCGATATTCTTCTGCCGTATGATTATATACTTATGATATGTACCGCAGGGGTATCTGTACTGCTTACTGCTGTTACAGTTTATTTCTCGTGCGGCGGCATACTTCACGACTGTCCTGCGGCGCTTATGCGGCCGAAAACGCCAAAGAGCGGTAAGAAGATACTGCTTGAACGCATAGGCTTTATATGGAACAGGCTTTCGTTCAGCTATAAGGTAACGATGCGTAATATATTCCGTTACAAGAGAAGAATGCTTATGACGATAGTGGGCATTGCAGGCTGTACAGCGCTTGTGCTGACGGGATTCGGCGTGTATGACAGCGTAAACGATATTCTGCAAAAGCAGTTCGGCGAGATAAGCAATTATACCGGTATTACCGCTTATGACAATACCGTGACCGACGAACAGACAGCTAAGATAGAAAAGATGCTTGAGCGTTATGACTGCGATGGCAACAAGATATATCAAAAGCAGATAACGGTATATAACGGTAAGAAAAGCACAGAAGCGTATATATTCGGCGGTGCGGACAACGAAACCATCGCACAGTTTGTGACGGTAAAGGACAGACGGACAGGCGAGCAGTACACGGTAACCGATGACGGCGTTATAATAAACGAGAAGCTGGCATCTTTGCTCGGCGGTATAAAGAAGGGCGATACAATAACGCTTGCACTTGCCGACACAAAAAGAGTTACGGCAACGGTAACGGAGATATGCGAAAACTACGCCCATCACTATGTGTATATCACAGAAAAGCTGTACAAGGAGCTTAGCGGCGAGGAAGGACTGCCGTATAACTGCTTCTTCTTCAACTCTGAGGACGGCGACGATATGACCGAAAGTGACAGGGACGAGCTTGCACAGGAGCTTATGAAGATAGACGGAGTTATGGGAGTAAGCTTCAAGACAAGCGTTGCGGGAACATTCAGTTCTATGCTCAAATCACTGCTTTTTGTAATAGTGGTTCTTATAGTGAGTGCAGGTGCGCTTGCGTTTATAGTGCTTTATAATCTTACGAACATCAATATAAATGAGCGTATAAGGGAGATCGCATCGCTCAAGGTGCTTGGCTTCTATGATAAGGAAGTATCAATGTATGTGTTCAGGGAAACGGTGATACTTACCCTTATAGGAACAGTGACGGGCATGATATTCGGAAGATTCCTTGTTGACTTTGTTGTAAAGACGGCTGAAATTGATATGGTTATGTTCGGCAGAACGGTACATCCGATGAGTTTTGTATTCTCAGGTCTTATAACGATATGCTTTGCCGTGATAGTAATGCTGTTTATGCACAGACGGCTTATGAAGGTCAATATGGTCGAGGCACTCAAGAGTGTTGAATAATATTTCGGCATTAGCCGGGAGGTTGATAATATATGAAGATAAGTAAGGCGATTGTTGCCGCTGTAGGTGCGGCGGCTGCCGTAGGTGCGGCTGTATACGCCAAGAAAAAGCTGGAGGAAACGCAGACTCCGCTCAGAAAGAAAAGCCTGACCGTATGGAAAAACGGCGAGGTAACTCATAAGGAGATAATCAGAAAGCCTATAAGCGAGGAAGAACAGACCGATGCGATAAACAGCAGCATTGATGAGGCTGTACGCCGGTATAAGCCTATGTCCGAAAGAGGTAACGGCGAAACCGAAACCGAAACCGAGCCTGAGATAGCGCCTGTCAATTTTACATTTACTCAGAGTGAAGATGACAGCAATACCGGTGTCAGCTTTGAGCGTGTATTCAACCATTTCAACAGGCTTGAATCGTCCGTCGGTAATGAAGGCGAGGACGCAGGCGAAAGCGGCAAAAAAGCTGAGGATACAGCCGAAGAAGCCTTATCCGCAGTAACGGCAGTTGAGGAGAATTTTGACGAGCAAGCCGAAATGCCGAAGCAGATGATGCTTGAAAAGGGGATAATGACATCCGCTCCGATAGCAAATGCGGTTCAGGAGCTTGCAGAAATGCCGTCTGTTATACGGGATAATGAAGAAATTGAAGACGTAAAACTGCCTGTTGATGAGAGCATTTTCGATCTTTATGCAAGCGAACCTGTCGAGGACGCAGTAAAGGCTTTTGAAGAAATCGCACAGCAGGAAGAAACCGCCGACAGCAAAATTGACGATGAACAAAATGACACCGCTACCGAAGAAGCTGTAAGCGAGCCTGTCGAGGACGCAGTAAAGGCTTTTGAGGAAATAGCCGAGCAGGAAGAAACTGCTGACAGTGAAGCTGAAATTGAAAGCGAACAAAATGATATTGCTACCGAAGAAGCTGTAAGCGAGCCTGTCGAGGATGCAGTAAAGGCTCTTGAAGAAATCGCCGAGCAGGAAGAACCTGCCGACAGCGAAACTGAAAGCGAACAAAATGACACTGCTACCGAAGAAGCCGTAAGCAAGCCTGTCGAGGACGCAGTAAAGGCTTTTGAAGAAATTGCCGAGCAGGAAGAAACCGCCGACAGTGAAGCTGCAATTGACGATGAACAAAATGACACTGCTACTGAAGAAGCTGTAAGCGAGCCTGTCGAGGAGGCAGTAAAGGCATTTGAGGAAATAGCCGAGCAGAAAGAAACCGCCGACAGTGAAGCTGAAATTGAAAGCAAACAAAATGATATTGCCACCGAAGAAGCCGTAAGCGAGCCTGTCGAGGAGGCTGTAAAGGCTTTTGAAGAAATAGCCGAGCAGGAAGAAACCGCCGACAGTGAAGCTGAAATTGAAAGCGAACAAAATGATATTGCCACCGAAGAAGCTGTAAGCGAGCCTGTCGAGGAGGCTGTAAAGGCTCTTGAGGAAATCGCCGAGCAGGAAGAAACCGCCGACAGCGAAGAAGAGTCGCTCGAAGAACAGTTCCACACTATAATGGCGGAGGAAACCGCAAGCGAGCCTGTTTCTTCTATTCGTACAGCAGAGTCTGTAGAGGACGCATTGAAAGAATTCGGCGACTTTATAGGAATATCCGAAACCGCTGACAGCACCGGTATCACCGGAAGCTCCGAAGATATTTCGGACGACGATCTTGAACAGACAAGCGGTATTTTTGAGGAAAGTACATTATCCGATGAGCTGTCCGAAACTCCGGACGAGCCGATTGACGCTGACGAAAAGCCGAGAACTATGGATTTCTTCGATCTGCCGGACGAAGCATATACGCCTGCACAGGTTACCGAAGAAAAGCACGATGAGAATGTTGCCGAGGTAGAGGATTTGTTCGGAAATCTGCTTATGGATGACGAGCCTGAGGTAAAGAAAACATTTAACGATCCCTCAGAGGTATTTTCACTGTTCGATACGGCTGACGGCGGACAGGACGATTTCGACAAGTACAGCGATGAAAAGATCGAGGAAGAAAGCGAGAAAAAGAAGACCAGCGATACAAGAAAGTACATAGCGCAGGATATTGCGGATAATATCGCATCGTTTGCACAGTTGCTTGAACCGCTCAATGCCATCAAGGAGAACAAGATACGCAGTAAGAGCGGTATACTGTTCGACTGGGAAATGAGGATACAGGCGCTTATAGGCGATCTGCCGATAAAGACGTACTGGAGAAACAACTTCCGCAATTATGAGATATGGAGCGATGAAAAGTGCATGGAAAAGGCAGGCGAGCTGCTCTCTATGCTTGAGCTTGTCGGAATAGTGCGTGATAAGGCAAAAGAGGTCGTGATAGACAAGGATACGCTTGATTTCTATTCGGCACAGAGCGAGCATCTCAACAATGATTTCCATATAGGTGAAACGGTCGTTGTTACACGGCCGTGCTGGAAAATAAACGGACGCCCTGCAAGAAAGGGGGAAATTGCTAAGAAAGCTCCGTTTGCGGAATTCAGCCGTAAGAAAGTATCACCGCTTGAAACTATGCTGAGAGAAAACAGCTGTTCTGACGGGGATGTTAATATTCCCGTTACGGAGGACAATTTCTGTACATACGACCGTGATATACCTTATGTAAAGAGGGCAATCGCAGAAGGCTTCTGCAAGTGCGCCGTAAGACGTATGGAGGACGGAGGCGCTCTGGCATTCTTCTATGAGGTTATTGCGGAGGGCGAAAATGTTCACTATTCGCCGTGCACTCTGAGATTTGAGGTCAACATTGATAAGAATGCAAATGTTGTCGGAAGATTCAGAAGCGAAAAAGTGTAAAAAGGAAAAGTGATATGTATACAAAAAGGCACCGCCAAAGCGGTGCTTTTTTCGTTTCACTTCACAATTGACTATGGGTGCGGAATATGTTAAAATCTATAACGTAAAAAGAATATTGGTCTAATTGGAAACGCACATCCCCCGGATGATAACGAACAACACAATAAAGTGCAAATTGTTATTATCAGGAGGAATTTTTTATGCCCAAAAACTTATTTCAGGAAATCGTGTTTACTGTTATGATGGTGTTTGTTATGGTGTACGCCATGATATGCTATAATATAGCACTTAATATCGGCGGTATGACAAACGAGGTCTTTTTACTTGCTTTCAAGGAGCTTGTGATAATGGGACCTATCGCTTTTGTGCTTGATATTTTTTTAGTCGGCATGATAGCAAAGTACAAGACTTTTAAAATGATTAATCCTGAACGTGATAATCCGTTTTTCATAGTTCTCGGTATCTCGGTTATTTCAGTTATCTTTATGTGTCCGCTTATGAGCCTTGCCGCAACTCTTCTGTTCAAAAATGCGGGAAGCGAAGTTATTGCGGTGTGGATTCAGACAACGATAACCAATTTTCCTATGGCTCTGTGCTGGCAATTATTCTTTGCGGGTCCTGTTGTAAGAGCTGTTTTCTCACTTATATTCAGAGAGAAGAAAACTTTACAGAAAGATGAAATGAAAGAAATGCCTGAGATAGAGGTACAGTAATATTAAAGCCACGATTTTTTATCATCGTGGCTTTAGCTTGTAGAAAAAGTTTATTTTTTAAAAATATAGCAAACTCTCTAACCCTAACCCCAAACCCCTTCCCCTCGGTGAAGGGCTGTGTATGCTTTGTTGGCTCTGCATCGTGCAGAGCCTTTGGGCATACACGCCCGGCGTCCGTGCCGG
>ENA-OYYE01000827-OYYE01000827.1-human-gut-metagenome-genome-assembly--contig:-NODE-827-length-13874-cov-7.378899_pt1 | contig 13874 bp, 17 predicted proteins | sample MGYA00243244_ERZ653437 | MGnify/ENA primary metagenome ERZ653437 (study PRJEB26926, sample SAMN06165130) | human gut metagenome | biome: ENVO:00009003; feature: ENVO:2100002; material: ENVO:00002003...
GATTAAGACAAAGTAATCGTAGTAAATTGCTCAAATCTTATTTGGGATAAATAAGGAATATCAATTTTCGACTAATAGAAGAAATTAAGGGAACCGGACTGTCTTTCGTGGGCAGCCGGTTTTTTTATTGCCTTTTGGGAGGATAAACTGCCTTCTACATAAAAAAATAGGCGAGCATATTTTGTTCTGCTTGCGGTTTGCATTATCTTTGCCGCATTAACAGAAAATGAAATGTTTATGAAATACGTAAAAATCCTCTTTGCTCTACTGTTCGTATTTACACTATGTACGGCCTTTACCATGAAAAGCCACAAACCTGTATACGCTTTTGGCGTAGCTGCCTCATTCAACGATTCGGTGGTCTATTATACGGAAATCCAAGTGCTGGACAGCGTAGCGCTGGATAAAAACGGATTCTTGCCCAAGCGCGACTTGTATAGCTACCAACTGAAAAATCATCTGGAATACGACTTGAAGAAATCGGATTATACCTGCATGATTTATTTCAGCGAGAACAAGAAGAAGCTGGAAAAAGAAGCTGCCAAAGTAAAAGGAAAATATAAAAAGGGAACCATGACGTTGCGGGCGGTGGAGCCGGGGAAGTTCTCTTTTAAGAAACCGGAAGAATAAAATTTTAAGTATGAAAACAAAATTATATTTTCTTTTCTTCGTTTGCTCATTATTCATGTCGGCATGTGATAGTGATGATCCGATACCTGATCCTCCAGTGGAAGAGAAACGTACTGTATTAGTATATATGGCAGCAGATAATAGTAATAATCCATTGGATAAATTTACTCCTGGTGATTTGAATGAACTGAAAACAGGTATGGCTTCGCTCGGTAAAACGTCAGGTATGCATTTGTTGGTTTATATAGATATAGGGTCTCCTCGTTTGATAGAACTTGAAAATAAAAGTGGTAAGGTTGTTGAAACAGTCATCAAGGAATATGAAGAACGTAATTCTTGTGGAATAGATGAAACGCAAGAAGTCTTCAATGATGTGTTTGGAAATTCTCGGTATAAAGCAGGGAGTTATGGTTTGGTTTATTGGTCACATGGGGAAGGGTGGATACCTACTCCGTTACCTTCTACTCGCTGGATAGGTAATGACCAAACTGGCGGAGCACATTATATGAATATTGAGGATTTAAAGTCGGTATTGCAGAATGCTCCTCATTTTGATTTTATTATGTTTGATGCTTGTTTTATGCAGTCAATAGAAGTAGCATATGAATTGCGGGATTATTGTGATTACTATATTGGTTTCCCAGCTGAAAATCCGGGTCCCGGTGCTGCTTATGATAGAATGTTTCCATATATATTTCAGAAAGGTGCGGCGGTAGAAATGGCGATTGGAACTTTTACCGCTTATGAAGAGATTTATACAGGAACAATAGGAAGTAATGACGATTGGACAATGGGCACTGCTATAGATGTACTAAAATCCTCTGAACTTGATAATTTAGCAGCTGCTACGGCAAATGCTTTGTCGGGGATTACTGCGGATAAGGCAGTTCTGCGTTCATCTGTTTTTGATTATGATCAGCGTGATGCTGGGTCGTCCTCACATGTTGGTTATTATGATTTTGTGGAGATGATGGAAGCGCTTGTAACGGATGAAATCATTTTAGATGAATGGAAGCAAGCATATAATGCAGCTTCTGTATGTTGGAAGAAAACATCGATGATTTATTCGATGTCTGCCAATAAGTTCTCCGGGGAACATATGTTTTCTATGGAACGGGCCAATGGGGTCAGCCATTATATACCTTCTGCTTCCACTTCTTCTACTGCCCGGGCTGCTAATGCTGCCTATCGTTCTACCTCATGGTATAGTGCTGTGGGGCTTTCCCGGCTTGGTTGGTAAAGCTTTAAAGATTTTATACTGAATGGCTTATCATAGATTATTATGTCTGTGATAAGCCGTTTTTTTATGACTATTCTGATTAATAATAAGTTGTTTAACAATATTTTCCATCGGAAATTATTTATATCAAGAAAATATTCTTTCCTTTGCATCATCAATCTTTAATAACAAAGAATATGAAGTATGTAATTGTTGGCGGTGTAGCAGGTGGAGCCACGGCAGCCGCCCGGCTGAGGAGAATAGACGAACAGGCAGAAATCCTATTATTGGAAAAAGGCAAGTATATATCCTATGCAAACTGCGGGTTACCCTATTATATCGGCGGCGTGATAGCCGAACGGGAGAAACTGTTGGTGCAGACACCGGAATCATTCGGCAAACGTTTCCGCATCGATGTGCGGGTAGAGAACGAAGTGATTGCCATTCGTCCGGAGACTAAAACCCTGGTGATACGCAAATCCGGCGGGCAGGAATATCAAGAAACTTATGATAAACTTTTGCTTTCACCCGGCGCCAATCCTGTGAAGCCTCCTTTGGAAGGCATCGCCTCCGAAGGCATCTTTACCTTGCGCAACGTGGAAGATACCGACCGCATCAAATCCTACATCACCGACAAACAGGTGAAACGTGCAGTGGTCGTAGGAGCCGGTTTCATCGGTTTGGAGATGGCGGAAAACCTGCATCATGCCGGTATAGCGGTTTCCGTAGTCGAAATGGGCAATCAGGTGATGGCTCCCATCGACTTTTCAATGGCCGCCTACATTCATCAACATCTGGTTCAGAAGGGCGTTTCTCTCTATCTGGAAGAAGGCGTCACCCGCTTCGAGCGTAAGGAAACAGGTATTACCGTCTATCTGAAAAGCGGTAAAACCATCTTTGCCGATATGGTGTTGCTCTCTATCGGCGTACGCCCGGCAACGGCATTGGCGCAACAAGCCGGCCTGAAACTGGGTGAAACCGGCGGCATCTGGGTGGACGAACACCTGGAGACTTCCGTTAAAGACATTTACGCCGTCGGCGATGCCATCGAATATCCCCATCCCCTCACCGGAAAACCCTGGCTGAATTACCTGGCAAATCCCGCTAACCGCCAGGGACGTATCGTTGCCGATAACATGGTTTTCGGCAACACCGTATCTTATGAAGGCGCCATCGGAACCTCTATCGCTAAAGTGTTCGATATGACGGTTGCCTCTACCGGACTTGCCGCTAAGCGCTTGAAACAGATGGGGCTGGAATATCAAAGTTCGGTTACCCATTCGGCTTCCCATGCCGGGTATTATCCCGATGCTCTTTCCCTGACTTTGAAACTAACCTTTCATCCTGAAACCGGAAAGCTCTACGGTGCACAGTGCATCGGTTATGAAGGAGTGGATAAGCGAATCGACCAGATTGCCGGACTTATCAAGCACGGGGGAACGGTCTACGACTTGATGGAGACGGAACATGCATACGCCCCTCCTTTCTCATCCGCAAAAGACCCGATTGCCATTGCCGGATATGTAGCGTCCAATATTATCAGCGGTGCCATGCCGGTGATATCCTGGCGTGAATTACTTAAGGAGAAAGATAAAGTGATGCTGGTCGATACGCGTACTCCGGAAGAATTCGCATTCGGCACGATTGCGGGAGCGGTAAATATTCCGCTGGATGAATTGCGGGAACATCTGGAAGAGATTCCAAAAGATAAGCCTGTCGTCCTGTTTTGTGCGGTCGGGTTGCGTGGATATCTGGCACAACGCATTCTGATAGGGCGCGGATATCGGAACACCCTTAATCTGATAGGAGGCTACAAAACTTATTCCACCGCTATCGCCCCTGTCCCTGCCCCTGCTCCGGAAGGAGCGTCGCCGGCGTCCTCCTCTGCCACGGCAACGCCGCAAGCTGCACCGGCCAAAGAACCGCTGAAGATTAATGCCTGCGGATTGCAATGTCCGGGACCGATTATGCAAGTGAAAAAGGCGATGGATTCCATTGCTCCGGGTGAACGGGTGGAAATCGTGGCGACGGATGCCGCATTTGCCCGTGACGCCTCTGCCTGGTGTGTCACGACAGGAAATAAACTGATTCATCAGCAGGAAGAAAAAGGCCGTTACACCGTGCTGCTCGAAAAAGGAGAAAAGCCCACTGCTTCTTGCTGCTTGCCCGACACCTCTGCCGGCGCACACGGAAAAACATTCATCCTTTTCAGCGATGATCTGGATAAAGCCCTGGCCACTTTCATCCTTGCCAACGGAGCGGCGGCAACGGGACAAAAAGTCTCTATCTTTTTCACTTTCTGGGGACTGAATGTGCTGAAGAAGATTCAGAAGCCCAAAGTGCAGAAGGATATCTTCGGCAAAATGTTCGATGCAATGCTCCCCTCCAGCTCTCTCCGGTTGAAACTTTCCCAAATGAATTTCTGGGGAATGGGAAGCCGGATGATGCGTTTCCTGATGAAAAGCAAAGGAGTGGATTCGCTGGAATCCCTTCGTGCGCAGGCTCAGGAACAGGGAGTGGAGTTTATCGCTTGCCAGATGTCGATGGATGTGATGGGCATACACCGCGAAGAATTGCTGGACGGGGTGACCATCGGAGGTGTAGCCACTTATATGGAAAGAGCCGACAAGGCGAATGTGAATTTATTTATTTGAAAAAATCGTATGGAAACTTTATGCAAAATACGTGATATCTACCGGGCGATCGCCGAGTTCGAGATGGGATTCATACAGCAATACGGCCTTTCGCTGAACGAAGGTATGCTGCTTTGTACGTTGCTCAATACCCCCAAACTGACGGCCAGCGAGATATCGGAAGCATTGGGTCTGTCGGCTTCCAATACTTCGAAAGTCATCCGTTCCGTGGAAGACAAGAAACTGATTTCACGGTTGGTGGGAAAGGAAGACAAGCGGCAGATGCGCTTCAACCTGACCGCGGAGGGAAAGGCTCTTATCACGGACATTAAAAGCTCCACTCCCGAGATGCCCGATCTGTTGAAACAGATTGTGCTCGGGTAAGCTTATTCGTGATGATAGGGGCCTCCGTTCAGTATCGTCATAGCGCGATAGAGCTGTTCCACAAAGATAAGCCTTATCATCTGGTGGGAAAAGGTCATGCGTGAAAGGGAAAGCTTCTCATGTGCGGCTTCATACACCTTTTTGGAGAAGCCATAAGGACCACCGACGACGAACACTAGCCGCTTGTTTACCGTATTCATTTTGCGCTTCATATAGTCAGCGAACTCTATGGAGCGCATTTCTTTTCCCCCTTCGTCCAGCAGCACGATTACATCCCCCGGCTGCAAAGCTTTCAGTATCAGTTCCCCTTCTTTCTCTTTTTGAACCTCCACCGACAGGCTCTTAGTATTTTTCAGTTCCGGAATTACTTCCATGTCAAACGCCAGATACCGGCGCGTTCGCTGTACATAGTCGTCGATAGCTGATATAAAGTGTTGTTCTACGGTTCGTCCTACGACGATAAGGGTTGTTTTCATGTCATTATCTATTTTTCTGCAAAAATACTTTTTTCCGGTAATATTCTTTTTAGACAGAAGAACAAAAGAGCAAATTCAGGGAGAATTCTAAAATAAAGGGGAAGAAATATCAAAAACACATGATGAAACATGTCAAAAACACAGTATGAAATACATCTAAAACACATTATGAAATGTGTCAAAAACACCTGATAGCCCTGATAATTACAAAAATAACACTCATCTTTGCAAAAAACAAAGAGATGAAAATAAAAGATATAATGTAAATTACGCGGAAAATCACGTATAACTTTAACGAAATCCGTGAAAATCCGCGTATTCCGCGAAATCCGTGCCTGAATCAGTCACCATATAAGCGGTCGTAATTTCTCCGACGGGCAATCCCTACTTATGCAGCAGCATAATTCGCCCGTCTTTTTTGTTAATAACGATGTTGTTTTCTCTTGCCAGCCAGCCGATGGCCAATGCAGCTTCTTCAAACGTCATAGATAGTTTCCAGCATAATTCTTGAATAGAAAACTCGAATGACCTTTGTGCGAGCTCATTCCAGATGCGGCCGGCATTTAATCCGATGTCAGAAATTGTGGGTTTCATGATAATTCTTAAAATGCTATTGAATACGAATAAAAAAGGCTCAAATTGAATGCGGTTTATCCCATTCAATTTGAGCCTTACGATTAGGGTTAATCCATCATTTCTTTTACCCTGTCTTTAGCCTTTTGAGCTTTTTCTTGTACAGTATGACCGAACTCTGTGGCTTTTTCTTTCACAGTGTTCGAGGCCTCTGTCATATTTTCCTTGGCTACATGAGCGGCATGTTCTGCCTTCTTTTTCATGTCATGCCCCATATCGGAAGTCTTTTCGTCCGCTTCCATTTCTGCAACTTTGGCATTCATTTCAGCCTTTTCAGCTGCTTCTTTAACGTCTTTGTTAGAATGAGTATCCATGATATCTATTTTTAAGTGAAACATGTATATAATACAAACGAGAGGCGGAAAAGATTTTCATTTTAATGACTTTTCAGATTTTAGCGGATAGAGGAAGCATTCTCTAAATATTTTTTGCACGGTCTTCACGAAGGGAGTCGGGGAGAGCCGTCATCCGTCTGCTGCTCCCTTCTTATGCAGTCTTCCAGCCGTCTTCTCGTCCGGAAATAGCAGACGAACCCGAAAAAGAACAGAATAATGCCGGATACAATGCACACCCACGCCAGTCCGTCCAGGTGGGAGATACTTTTAATTTGAAGCACTCCGATACCCGCCGTCAGAAGATAAAGCGCCGTGCGGAGATAAGAAAACAGCGTTCTCACGTTCGCCAGCCGCGTCCTTTCCAGCGCCAGCCGGTCACGAAGTATCAGTTCGGACCCGATTACCGCTCTGTCAGTCATTGCTTCCGTTTCCATGTTTAGTTTCACTCTATGGCAATCAATAACACCTGAACCGCCGGATAAGTTGAGTGAAAACACCTGTTATTTTGAGGGGAAAAGCGTTAACACAGATGCAATCCGGAAGAAAATACCGCTTTTTTATTGTAATTTACGATAATTGCTTACCTTTGCGTATCATTAATACTTGTGAAAATGAATAAACGAGTAGTTCTATTGTGGGTCTGTCTCTTCGCCTGGGCAATTTCTGTGATGGCGCAAGATGCTCCTGTAGGAGTGATTACGGCTTTCAAGAAAGGAAGTTCGCAGGAACTGGGTGCATACCTGGGCGACAAAGTGGAGCTGATTGTAGAGAACCGTTCCAGCCAGGTGGACAGAAACACGGCAGTGGGAAGAATGGCCGCTTTCTTTTCCGGCAACAAAGTCAGCGGTTTTGCCGTAAACCATCAGGGCAACCGGAATGAATCGGGATTCTTTGTCGGCACCTTGACTACCGCCAAGGGGAACTTCCGCGTAAACTGTTTCTTCAGGAAAGTGAACAACAAATATGTCATACATCAAATAAGAATAGATAAAACGAATGAATAAGGAAGAAGAATTGATTGACAGGCTGATAGACCTGGCATTCGCCGAGGATATAGGAGACGGCGACCATACCACACTCTCGTGTATTCCCGCTACGGCGATGGGTAAATCCAAACTTTTGATTAAGGAAACCGGAATCCTGGCCGGTATCGAAGTTGCCAAGGAAGTGTTCCGCCGTTTCGACCCCACAATGAAAGTGGAGGTGTTTATCAACGACGGAGCGGAAGTGAAACCGGGCGACGTGGCGATGATTGTGGAAGGCAAGGTGCAATCCCTGTTGCAGACCGAACGCCTGATGCTGAACATCATGCAGCGCATGAGCGGCATTGCCACCATGACCCACAAGTATGCCGAAAAACTGAAAGGTACGCATACCCGCGTGCTCGATACCCGCAAGACGACTCCCGGCATGAGGATACTGGAAAAGATGGCGGTAAAGATTGGCGGTGGCGTAAACCATCGCATCGGCCTGTTCGACATGATTCTGCTGAAAGACAATCACGTGGACTTCGCCGGCGGCATCGACAAGGCCATTACCCGTGCGAAGGAATATTGCAAGGAGAAGGGGAAAGACCTTAAGATAGAAATCGAGGTGCGCAACTTCGACGAACTGCAACAAGTGCTCGATTTGGGCGGTGTAGACCGCATCATGTTCGATAACTTCACGCCTGAGATGACCCGCAAGGCTGTCGAGATGGTAGGCGGCCGTTACGAAACGGAGTCTTCGGGCGGCATCACGTTCGATACCTTGCGCGACTACGCCGAATGTGGAGTGGACTTCATTTCGGTAGGCGCGCTGACCCATTCGGTAAAAGGGCTCGATATGAGCTTTAAGGCGTGCTGACAAAGACAATGAAATAATCGGTTTGGAATCGGAAGCCTCTCATAAAGAATATGCTGTTGCAGCGGACTTATGAGAGGCTTTCTCACAATAAGCAATGATGAAAAAGATATCCTGGGAGGAAATAAAAGCGGTGGTCGGCAGTTGGCGGGTAGGTAATACTGAAAAACTCCATGCTGATGCAGAAAATATCGGATAAGGAGTTCCTATTGTCATTGACAGATGTCTATGAAACATTAGAGGGGTATAAAATGTCTGTGAATGGCTATTATGATATGAAGGAGGAGGCGATAATTCCTTTCTACTTGATGCTGACGGATGAACAGACCGATAAGACCGAGGAAGGAGGCTGGGAGGCGTGGGAAATCTATCTTTCGGATAGGAAACTGCGAAACTTCTTGAGGATTGCACAAGGATATTTTACCACGGATTATAGGGAACGTATCGGGCAAAAGCTTGATAAGATGATACAGGCGATTGAAAGTAAATATGGCGTGAAATAAAGGATTATGAAAATTAATTGGAATAAAGTAAAAGCAAGGATTAAAAACTGGCGGCTGGGCGATTACTTCCGCCAGTTCAGTATTGTGGCTGCGGGTATCATTGTCACCTTCTGGGGAAGTGACCGGATTACTGAGAATGCCCGGCAGAGGGAAGTGCGTGCTACGATGCAGTTGGTGGTGGAAGAACTGGAATATAACAGACAGGAACTCCGTCAGGTAAAACGCCTGTTGGATATCGATATACACATGAGTCGGCTGCTGGAGGAGCAAGATTGGGATGTGTCCAAGATACCGGTAGATACTTTACGGAAATATGGCAAACTTTTCAATAATATGTCTGAATACTCTTATAGAGCCGATGCGTTGGATGTACTGAAAGGTTCTTCGCTGATGCAGTATATTCCTGACAAACGTATGTTGCAAGATGTATTGCAAATTTACTTTGAGTTGAGCGAGAAGCGGAAAGATGTCGGTGAATACTATAAAACAAAGACTGATGTGCTTATGAAGGCTGCTAAATCCAGGGATTGGACGCGTGTTTTTGATCATGACGATAGCCTTCGAGACCAAGCCTTATATCTGATGCAGGATAGGGAATTTTCCAATTTTGTCATTATGGTTCCTAGCTTTTTATATTGGAAGGAATTTGACGAATTGGATGAGAGACTGGATAAGCAGATCGAGATTTTGCGCTCCAAATATAAATAATCCCCCTTCTTTAACTTCTTTTTAGATATAACTCCGCAGCATTTTCCCGAATGCTGCGTCTAACTAACAAACGACGCGAAGAGGCGTCCGTAAAAACGAGCACTGACATTGGAAAAAGAAATGGAACTGATAGAGGGCTGCCGGGCAGGAAACGATTCCGCTCGAAAGGCATTATACACCCTCTATTCCAAGCAGATGCTGGCGGTGTGCTACCGCTATACGGGCGACGTCGATGCGGCCCATGACGTATTGCACGATGGTTTCATCAAAATCTTCACCCACTTCACCTTTCGCGGTGAATGCGCTTTGAGCACGTGGGTGACGAGGGTGATGGTGACGCAGGCCATCGACTACCTGCGCAAGCGGCAACGCTTCAACCAACTGATTGTGGCGGAAGAACAGCTTCCGGACGTGGCGGACGAAACCGATATAGCCGAAACCGGCAACCGCCTTTCCGAAGAAGTGCTGATGGCTTTCGTAGCGGAACTTCCCGACGGATGCCGCACGGTGTTCAACCTGTACGTCTTCGAGGAGAAATCGCATAAGGAGATTGCCGGCATACTCCACATCAAGGAGCATTCGTCCACTTCGCAGTTGCATCGTGCCAAAAGTTTGTTAGCAAAAAGAATTAAAGAATATACAGACAATGAGAGAAAATGACGAAATAACCGGATTATTCCGAAAACGCCTTGCCGGTGCAGAAATGACCGTGCGGGAGGGCTTCTGGGAGAAGTTGCAGGAAGACTTGCCGGCCACCTCACCCGTCCCTGCGGAGAGTAAGGCTAAAATGCTTTTCTCGCCCCGGTTTTACCGCGTGGCGGCTGCCGCATCGGTCTTGTTCGTATTAGGCGCCGCTTCGGCCGCGTTCTGGTATTTCTCGCCCAAGGAGGAGATAAAGGAGGCATTTACGCAAGTATCCGTGCTTACTTCCGAAGGCAGCCTGAACGGCGATGTGGTGCAGGAGTCTTTCCCCTCCATCCAGCAGGAAAAGATTGCGGAACAGAAGCCGGGAAAGAAACATCCCGCAAGCGGCGCTTCTGCCGTTTCGGCTGTTCCGGAGGAGGACGACGAATCCCTTTCGGTACATGTATCCATTACCATCACCCAACGCGTGTATGGCAATCAGCAGCAGACGGGTGACGGGTTCTATGACAACCGTCCGGCTTCACAGTCCGGCGGCGGTTACCAAGCTGCAAACAACCGGTCTCATTCGGATTCTGACGCATTTGCAGATGCTGCCGGGGACCGGCAAGACCATCGGCAAAAGCATAAAGCTTCGCGCAAATGGGCGCTGAAGGCCGCTCTTGGCACCTCCCTTCCCAAAGGAGATTACCACATGCCGCTGACGGCGGGAGTAACGGTGGAGCGCAGCCTGAACAAACGCCTTGCCCTGGAAACCGGCATTCTCTACAACCGCCTGCACAGCGACTTCACCTTGCACACCCTGCAAGTCCCGCTGAAACTGAACGTCATGTTGGCAAGCGCCTCCAAAGTCGATTTGTATGCCACGGTGGGAGGAGCCGTTGAGAAATGTATCGCGGGTGCTACGGACAACGGCTTCGGAGCCGAGCCCGTGCAACTATCCGTAGCGGCGGGTCTGGGAGTTCGCTATAAATTGAACGATCGCTTTGCGCTGTTTGCCGAGCCCTCCGTATCGCATCATTTCGATACGGATTCCCGGACAAAGACCCTGCGCACGGAGCGCCCTGTGAACTTAAATCTGTTGTGCGGCGTGCGCATGACGTATTAACCTTAATTGTAGATGATGATTATGGATGCTATCTATAAAAAAATGTACCGGTGTTTGTACATCCTGCTCGTAATGCTTTCCGCCTTTTCGTTTGCCTCTTGCAGCGAGGAGTCGCTGGACTATAATAATCCCGACGTTGCCTTGTTTGTGAAGCAACTGAAAACGGGGAAGTACGCTTCCCAGAATCCCGAAGGGCTTAACAGCGTACCCAAGTTTACAAAAGAAGATATCGGAGATTTGCTTAAATATGCCGAAGACCTGACCGTAATCCCGTCTTTCTCCTTAGCTCCCGTATCCTATTCGGCGGGTGGTAAGCTGCGCCTCGGGGAGTGTATTCTCTGGACGGTGGAAACCATTCGTCTGGGACACAATGCCTCCATGGGATGCAAGATGGTCCATACCGATGCGGAAAACTACGAAGGCATCTATTTCCTCACGGACGAGGAAGTGCTGGATGCCGCCGCCCGTTACCGCCGATGGTGGGAGAACCGGAAATATCCCCGCACCATGTGGACGATAGACCCCTGCTACGACGAACCCCTTTGCGGTAGCGGATATATGTGGTGGTAAAGCGATGGCGTAAGTTTTTGAGTTTGTAAGTTTTTGAGTTGTTGAGTTTGTGAGTTGTTGAGTTTGTAAGTTCTTGGGTTTATAAGTTCTTGAGTTTTGCTTATCAACCTAAAAACTCATTAACTCATCAACCTAAAAACTCACCAACTCAAAAACTCATCAACTTAAAAACTCAAAAACTTACCAACTTAAAAACTCTGAAACTCAAATTCATGAACTTAAAAACTTATCAACTCCTGATAGGGTTGCTCTGTGCGGTAACCTCCCCTTTATGTGCCCAGAACTGGACGCCGCAGGACTCTCTAAACTTGCAGAGACTGCTCAACGGAAACGGGGAGGTGAAGTTGAATCCGGATGTATTGAAGGAATTGGGCATGGAGTCCCCCTTAGGCACTCCGAAGAGGTCAACCCATAAATCCTGGCTGGACTTCGATGAAAGCCTTCCCGTCATGCCACAAATCCCGCAAAAGAAGATTAGGCTTACCCTCCGCCCGTATACCGCCAATACCAAGTTCAATTGGGATCCCGTTTACCAAAGGAAAATCAAGGTCGGTAAGGATACCTGGCGTGGCGATCCGTTCTATGCGCTAAAGAAACTGAAAATTCCTACCAATTGGGCAAAACATCCCTTTGATGCCGGTTTGCGCGAGTCGGTAGAGCAGATTGAAGCTACCGGTATGCGCTACCGGACGACGGAGCGTGCCAACAATATGGCTGTGGGCAGTTGGCAGGGAGCGGGTGGCGGCATCGGCTTTTCAGGAGACTTCACGGCGCCCTTCACCCGTGAGTTCTGGAACTTCAAAGGACGGAAGCGCCGGGCCCGTACGCTGGAGGTGCTGCGCACTTATGGCGATTCGATAACGGTTCGGGTTAAGAAACCGGTTGTGGAGTAGGGGATGAACTTTCCGGTCATCCCCCTTGTTTTCACCACGGAGAAAAGAAACATTTGATAATTATGAATAGAATAACTTCTCTTTTCGGGATAAAATATCCCATCATTCAAGGCGGCATGGTGTGGTGCAGTGGTTGGCGGTTGGCGTCGGCGGTGAGCAATGCCGGTGGATTGGGCTTGCTCGGAGCAGGCTCGATGCATCCCGAAACCCTGCGCGAACACATCCAAAAATGCCGCGCGGCGACGCATCATGCTTTCGGCGTGAACATCCCTCTGATGTATCCTCAGATTCAGGAGATTATGCAGATAGTGGCAGAAGAGGGCGTACGCATCGTTTTCACTTCCGCAGGCAATCCAAAGACCTGGACGGGCTGGCTGAAAGACCGGGGTATCACCGTGGTGCATGTCGTGTCTTCTTCCCGTTTTGCGATGAAAGCGGAGGAGGCGGGAGTAGACGCCATTGTTGCCGAAGGGTTTGAAGCCGGAGGGCATAACGGCCGTGAAGAGACCACCACGCTTTGCCTGATACCCGCCGTGCGTGCGGCGACTACGTTGCCCCTGATTGCCGCCGGCGGCATAGCTACAGGCGAGGCGATACTTGCCGTGCGTGCCTTGGGAGCCGAAGGCGTCCAGATAGGTACCCGCTTCGCCTTGACGCAGGAAAGTTCTGCAAGCGAAGTCTTTAAAGACTACTGCCTCCATTTGAGGGAAGGGGAGACCAAATTGCTGCTGAAAAAATTATCCCCGGTCCGTCTGGCGCAAAGCAAGTTTAAGCAAGCGGTGGAAGCTGCCGAAGCCGCCGGAGCGACGGAAGACGAACTGCGACGCCTGCTGTCCACCGGCCGCGCCAAGCTCGGCATCTTCAACGGTGATCTCGAAGAAGGTGAAATAGAGATAGGCCAAGCCTCTGCACTGCTCAACGAAAAAGGGGTGCAGACGGTAGGAGAGGTGATGCAGGAGTTGGTGGAAGAATATACTCGCGCCCGGATAGTGTGTCAGGACTCACTTTTTTGAGATTGAACACGGAGACACAAAGACACAGAGTTTTTTAATACTCATCCTGAGACCTCTGTGCCTCCGTGTCTCCGTGTTCAAATAAGCAATTAAAACCTTTCTACAAGAAGTTAACATCTTATCTTCAGGATGTTAACTTCTTATCTTCAGGATGTTAACATCCTCTTTGCACGATGTTAACTTCTTATACAGCATCCAGTTAACTTCCTACGATGCACTCAGTTAACTTCTTGTCGTCTTCCTTTCCTTCACCAATACCGAGATAAGATACCCCCCTTTGCAGTT
>ENA-OYYE01000843-OYYE01000843.1-human-gut-metagenome-genome-assembly--contig:-NODE-843-length-13642-cov-7.116288_pt1 | contig 13642 bp, 11 predicted proteins | sample MGYA00243244_ERZ653437 | MGnify/ENA primary metagenome ERZ653437 (study PRJEB26926, sample SAMN06165130) | human gut metagenome | biome: ENVO:00009003; feature: ENVO:2100002; material: ENVO:00002003...
ATCTTAACCAAACGACAATAAGCAAGAAATAGTATTCCATAAATTACTAAACTAATAACTAATGATATGAATAATTCAATCTCCAGATAATCAACGATGATAATCCTTTCTAAAAAAAGAATTAGAGAGGAAGGTATGATAATTAAAAAAATAAGCCGGTACGGAAATAACTCATATATTTTGACTTCAAAATATCTGGATATCGCAATCAAGAATGCCATAATTATTCCTATTGTACATATAGATGATACAACGCACACTGCAGTGGCGCTATCAATAGTCTTCACAACAAAAAATTCTAGTAAGACTAGGATGATAGCGCCATACATATGAACATTAGAATAAAGTTTAATTTTACCTGTATTGATCAATAATGGTGCAAATGCAACAAGAGTGAAGAAGTTTGTTAACAATCTCAACCTAAAATATACAGCTGATGTTTCATATATTCCTCCATAAAGTACTTTCATTACGATGTCAGCAAAGAAAAGACAATAAATCACTAATGGATAAATCAACATTGCTGATTTTTTAAAAGCGGATTTCCATATTGGGAGAATATCTGTACGAGGATTAAGTTTATCATAATTCATTTTGGAGAAAATAGGAGATAAAACAGTCGTTGTGGCTCCTATAATCATTCCTATGAATGGTAAGTCCATGCTGCCATTTGCAAAATCAGCAAATGTTCTAGCGCCATAATATCTGCTAATAAAGAACTGATCTGCAGACGAAATTACAATGCCCCATAAACTTGCAAATAACAAAGGAAAAGAAAATTTAAATATTTCATTATATGTAATATTTACCTTTTCTTTTTTTACATTTTTTACGGGAATATACTTCAAATATAAGGCAAGAAAGAATGATATGATTGATGCAATATCAAATCCTATTATGGCATGAATATATCCGCCTTTCCAAATAATGATCGGAGCTACAACAAAAATCAACATAACAATTCTTGTTAACACCGTATAAACCGCCATATACATCGATTTCTGGTAAGTAGCTAGTATACCTTCTAAGCCCATAGTTGGCAACAGCAATAAAGGAACTACAGAAAACCATCTAATACCGTTGGCTAGATTTGGATTTCTAAGAACAATAGCTATCACATCGGCACCTAAGAACAGTAACAATGAAAAAAATAGTCCTAAAATGATGAAAAGATTACTAATTTTTCTGATTAGACTATGAGCTTGCTCTATGGGAATTCGTGGGAGAAAATATGAATACGCTCTTGGCAATCCTAAAGTAAATACTGTCAAAAGAGTATTATATACATATAGAACTTGCTTATATGTACCATAATCATCTTTATCAAAATATCTACTCAAGATCATTGAGCTTACAATACCAAAACCAAAAGAGCACAGACTACCCAGGGCAATCCATGCTGCTTGTTTGGTAATATTTGAGGACATTAATACTTTCTTTTAGGCTGGTAGTTCAACAATGATTTAATCCTTCCTTTCCATTCATAGTAATGACTGATTTTAAAATCAGTATGTTGATGTGTTTTGGATGACATAATGTCCTTAAATTCTTTATCACTTATATCCAGTCTTTGTTTAAGCATCGATATTGTTTTCCGCATATCTTCTTCATCATACAATGGTTTTTCCATCAATGATAAAGCTTCCTCTCGAGTCATTTGACCAGATACTATCATACTGGAATAATGAGATTTTCTCTTGTCCACATAAAACTTGTGAGGGAACCAATACAGCTGTATGAATTTGGTCAAATCATTCTCCAAATGCTTACTACCATAATATTCAAATCCTATGGATGCATTTAATTCAGATATTGCTTTCTCTCTATTGTAGTCAATTAAATCTAATATGCGAAGATTTTTAAACCCATAAAAGTGATGATAAATATCCTTATCGAAAGACGATATAAAATGTAACTTATTAATCTTCCCCCTTCCGTATTTTTTAAAAATGTCTTTTATATTAGTTACATCATCATTTGAATGCGTATTACCTCGTTGTAGTATAGATTCGAGTGCATAATTAGCACCTGTCATAAAAGACTGGACTTTATATCTTTTTGCAGCTTTATAAAGTTCCGCAAATAAAATATTGTCTTGTGGCATTGCTACATTAGGTACGCCTGCTAATAAAAATGCTCTAGTAATTTCATTAAACTGCTTTGCATCTGGGCTTATTATCTTCATATTTAAATTAGGAAGATTTGCAAGTCTCTGAATATTCCGTTTGGAAATTTCAGTATCATATCCATCATCTACATGGAAAGCTAATACACGTAAGCCATATTTCATCGTCCCTAGGTATGCAACATATGAGGAATCTAATCCCCCAGATATCCCCATCATACAATCATATTTTTTACCTTTACCTTCCTTTCTTACCTGTTCAATAAGAGCCTTAAGAGCAGTATCATTCTTTTGATGAGGAAAATAATATTTATTTAAATTTTCTAAAGCCTCAGTACAATAGTTACAGTGCTGATTGCTATCAAAATGGATGAATTTATCTGACTTATCATCCATTATACACCTTTTACAAATCATATCACAACAAAAATTTAAAGTCTACCATCTACCATGTCACGAGGCATAATACCTTTAACATCGAAGATTACATGATTTCCTGTAAGTAAGTCATTCCAATCTACATCATTTTCGCGGAACTCTTTATGAGCAACAGCTACGATAGCAGCATCAAATTTACCCTTAGGCATCTCTGAAACGATATCTACGCCATACTCACGCTTAACAATATCGGGATTTGCCCAAGGATCGTATACAGTAATATTTACGTTATACTCCTTCAAAGCATTAAAGACATCAATAACACGTGTATTACGAACATCTGGACAATTCTCCTTGAATGTAAAACCTAGAATAATTACGTTAGAATGGAGAACCTGAATGCCCTTCTTAAGCATATGCTTAACTGTTTGGTCAACAACATATGCGCCCATGCCATCATTCATACGACGACCTGCAAGGATAATCTCCGGATTATATCCCATACGTTGTGCACATTGTGCAAGATAATAAGGGTCAACAGAAATACAGTGTCCACCAACAAGACCCGGGTTCATCTTGATGAAGTTCCATTTTGTTCCAGCTGCATCAACAACATCCTGAGTATCAATGCCCATAAGAGTGAAGATTTTTGAGAGTTCATTAAAGAAAGCAATCATAATATCACGTTCAGAGTTCTCAATTACCTTTGCTGCTTCAGCTACCTTGATTGACGGTGCCTTATGTGTACCATTCTCAAGTACAGAATTGTAAACATTATCAATAATATCAGCAATCTCTGGTGTTGAACCTGAGGTAATTTTTGTAATCTTTGCTACTGTATGTACCTTATCACCTGGATTAATACGCTCAGGAGAATAACCAGCGAAAAAATCTTCGTTGAACTTTAATCCTGATACCTTTTCAACTACAGGAAGACATTCGTCTTCTGTAACACCAGGATAAACAGTCGACTCATATACTACGATATCACCCTTAGAAATAACCTTACCTACTGTCTCAGAAGCACTCCAAAGAGGGCGTAAATCTGGAGCCTTGTTCTCATCGACAGGAGTAGGAACTGCAACAACATAAAAGTTGCAATCTTTTATTTTTTCAAGCTCTGTTGTGCAAACAAAGCCATGATTGTTAATAGCATCTTGAAGAAGTTCGTCAGCAACTTCAAGCGTGGAGTCATGACCAGTCATCAAAGCATCTACACGCTTCTTATTCATATCGAATCCTACGGTCTTGTACTTTGTTGAAAACAAGCGAGCAAGTGGAAGACCTACATAACCCAAGCCGATAACGGCAATTTTAAATTCTTTCATTTTATCATTTTTCAAATTAACTATCTGTTTAAAAAAAATCAAATAGACATATTTAAAACTATTTCTATTATTGGTGCCATATCATAATATTTGTATTGCCCTAATCGACCTCCAAAAATCACATCTACTTCTTTAGATGCTAGCTTGCGGTATTCTTCAGCAAGTTCATTGTTGCGATTGTCATTGACTGGATAATATGGTTCCATTCCTTCCTTGTATTCAGTAGAATATTCCTCACTTACAACAGTCTTTGGACAATCATAGACCTCCTGACCAAACATCTCAAAATGTTTATGTTCAATAACGCGTGTGAATGGCTCATCATGGCTGGTGTAGTTTACAACAGCATTACCCTGATAATTTGGGGTATCCTCAACTCGAGTTTTGAAACTAACGGTACGCCAATCAAGTTTGCCCAACTTGTAGTCGAAATATTCATCAATGGCACCTGTATAAACAAGCTTATCTGTAAACTTCTGCCAATCCTTATATTCGGAATTAAAGAAATCCACTCCAGTTTTACATTCAACATCTTCCAATAATCCATCAATCAGCTTGTTGTATCCTCCGATAGGAATACCCTGATACTTATCATTGAAATAATTGTTATCAAAAATCATACGAACAGGTAGCCGCTTGATAATAAAAGCTGGTAGGACTTTACAGTCGCGTCCCCATTGCTTCTCTGTATATTCTTTAATCAACTTATTGAAAATATCTTTGCCTACCAATGTAAGTGCCTGCTCCTCCAAATTTTGAGGCTCTTTACCGTTTAGTGTTGCAACAGCCTCTGCTTTCTGTTCGTTAATACGAACTTGAGCTTCAGCTGGTGTATGAACATCAGGCCACATCTTATTGAAGGTGTTCATATTGAAAGGCAAATTATACAACTCACCTTTATAGTTAGCTACAGGACTATTGGTGTAACGATTAAACTCTACGATAGAATTTACAAAATCCCAGACTTTCTTATTTGATGTATGAAAAATATGAGCACCATACTTATGCACATTAATGCCTTCTATTTTCTCACAATAAATATTACCACCTAAACTTGGTCGTTTTTCAATTACTAAGACTGATTTACTAGCATTTCTTGCTTTATAAGCAAAAGTAGATCCAAATAAGCCTGAACCTACAATCAAGTAATCATAGTGTTTCATAATAGTTGTTAGCGTCCAATTTTGACATATATCCCAAGGAAAGCCGCCACAAGGTGGTTCCCTAATAAATAACGTCAAAAAAGATACTGATTTTTAATATTCGTTATTGATCCAGTCCGATTGTCAAGGGCAACAAATGTTCATAATCCCTACGTTCTTTAACAATTTCGCTGAAGAACTTCTTGAAATAATCCAGCACAGGCACACCCTACATCCTGCATGTTGAGGGGATGGTATGATATACCGCTGAAACGCGCGCCATCCTGTCACTTCCGAAGAATAATGAGTTTTTGCGCTCACCGGCCAAGGGGCGAATAAAACGTTCGGCAATGGAATTGTCGATTGAATAAGAGCCGTCATTCAAAATCATCCTTGCCACGGGTATGGTCTTCTTCGTTCTCCCGCTTCTTTTTATGGATTCCCTTTTGGCTCTTACCACCATAAAGGTTCTTGTTGCGAACTTTTAGCTGCTCTTCCAATGCTGTTATTTTAGACACCAGAGTACCGACCAGCTGTTTATAATCGTCACGCTCTTTTTCTGCCGCCATGGCAACCTTCTGCAAAGACAACAGTTCGTCAACCTTGGACAATAGTTCATCTATGCAGGCCTGGTCACGTTGAATGCGTTCAGTATCCCGCTCACGGGCAGCCATTAGCGCTATTATCATTTTTGATTTCTCGTCAGGGGGCATATCTGAATATGGGTCTTCAAAAGGAACGGAATTTTCAACTTTTTAACAACAGAGGATTCTAACAAGAGAATGGCATCCCGCCAATGGATGGAATAAATCTTTTCATCGCTGCCATAGGTTACATGCATAAACTTATAAATCAATCGTTATTTCTATACAAAATAAAAGATAGCCAAAGTTTAATAAACCTAGAGTTTTATCTTATTGTTTTCTAATGCAGCCTTCAGCACTATAAAGAAATCCTCAATGTCCTTTACATCAATTGTGCCCAATGCGCACAGGCGGAAGGTGTTGGTCGTGCTGATCTTGCCAGGATAGATGGTAAATCCATGTTCGTAGCAATAGTCATGCACCTTCTCGAAATCCCAGTTCGAATCATTAGGATATTTCACTGACACCACAAGTCCTGACTCAATAGCAGGATCTATGGCCGTCTCAAATCCCAATTCTTTTATTCCCTTGCGGATGGCTTCATACACTCTGCGATGACGAGCGAACTTAGCTTCCTCACCTACCTCGAAGTATTCCTTCAAAGCCTGTATCATGGCATAGATAGTCTGCACTGGGGGCGTAAAGTGCATTTCACCTGTCTTCTCAAAATACTCATACTGAAGATAGAGATTGGTGTAGTATGAACGAGTAGGATAGTTCTTCGACCGCTTGATAATATCCTCGCGACCGATGATAAATGAAAGACCTGACATGGCCATCAAACCTTTTTGAGCTGATGCCATACAAAAATCCACATTGTCCTTTACAACATCTAGAGGTATCATACCCAAAGAGCTGGTGGTATCACTCACAAAAATTGCCCCATACTTGTGAGCCAATGCGCCAATCTCGCGAATAGGATTTAGCACGCCTGTTCCTGTCTCATGATGGCAGCAATACACCACTGCCACATCAGGATTCTCTTTCAGCGACTGCTCCACTGCATTAAGGTCGGGATGCTTAAACACCGACGATTTCAGATCAATGTGTGGAATATGATACATCTGGCACACTTCTATCGCACGGGTATTGTATGCACCATTGTTCACAACCAGTACCTTTTTACCCTCTGGCACTAGAGAATTGATGCAAATATCGATATTAATCGTACCCGAGCCACAGAAAAGGACTGCAGTATATTGGTCTTCTGGAGCATGGACTACTTTCAGCAAGTCACTACGCAGCCCCTTCATAAGCCCTGCGAACTCTTTTTCGCGGGGACAAATATCGGGAACGACTTGTGCATATTTAACTGTATCCGTGGTTGTCGCAGGTCCTGGATTCAGCAGGACATTGCGCCTTATCGGTTTTAATACTTCCATTTTTTCTATTTTTATAGTTTAATATTCGGGATGATATGCTCTTCTGCATAAGCCAAATCATCCACATCATCTATCTCATACCATAGTAGACCAGGGGCATTAAGCACATAGACAGGGCTGATGTGTTGCGACATGGAGAGCAGTTCGTACTCATAGCCAAGTTTTGGTTTATCATCCACTATCTTGGCATAATCTTCGCACATCTTCTTATAGAAGGTATTGCTGAGTTTATGGATTCCTACTAATTCGCCCTTGGCATACAGCTCTTCCTTATTAACAGAACACTGGGTCAATATATTATTGTCATCGCACTCCACGTAGTACTGGTCTTGGAACTTGGTGACAGGTGTTATTAGCATCACATCAGGTGCTTCACATTCCATCAAAGCTGTAATAGCCTTCTTCTCAAATACCAAGTCCGACTCCAACAAGATGAAATCATCATCACCAATGGTCTTCTTATTATTATACAGGGTGTACATGCTATTGGTCTCAGCAAAGCGAGGACTGAATACACATTCTATGCCTGTCTCACGCTCTGCAAGAGCTTCGTAATGTTCCTTATGATAGCCCGTGCCGATGATGATGCGCTCGATACCACACGCTTTCAGCGTCTGGATGCTCCGCTCCACCATGGGAATGCCACCAGCTGGGATAAACCCCTTGGGGATAAGTTCCGTCTTATCACCAAAACGAGTTCCCATACCAGCTGCCATTATAACCGCTGTTTTTATCACTGTCTTAATCCTTTAGAAAATTCATTAAAGCCTCTTTATTCTGAATAGGTGTGGTTGTGGGACGCCCCAAATCCTTGCGATTGCCTTTCTTCACTTTCACTTCAATCATCACAGGGCCTTCGATACCCTCAATCCTCTGTAACAACTGGCGCAGTGAGTCGCTATTATCCGTAGATAATACTGCCTTATAGCCTATCGCCTCTGCCACTTTAGGTAGATTGATCTGCAAACCAACAGTTGGCTGACCACCCACAGAATCATGAGCTCCATTATTGAAGACCACATGAACATAGTTCTTAGGTTGCATCTGTGCAGTAATGGCCATATTGCCCATGTGCATGATACTTGCACCATCGCCGTCGAAGCAATACACTCTGCGGTGGGGCTTCTGAAGGGCTATGCCCAGAGCTATTTGGGATGCATGTCCCATAGAACCTACCGTTAAGAAGTCGCGCTCATGACCTTGGTCTTGTGTTGTGCGATATTCAAAGAGCTCTCGAGAAATCATACCTGTTGTTGAAACGATGCAAGCATCTTTCTCAATGCTGCCTGCTATTAATTGAATAGCTTCTTCGCGAGCCATCGTCAGGTCGTTCTTCACAACATTCTGAAGCGTATAGGCATCAAAGGTATCCTTCTCTATAACGAGGGCATAGCATTCATTGGTGCGTAGCATATAAGCTACGGCATCCTTAATCTGCTTTTCTGCTTTCTCCTCGTCCTTATTCAAAACAGTATAGTTGATTCCCATTGTATTGAGAAGACCTGTTGTAACCTTGCCCTGCTTAACATGCTGGGGCTCATCATGAATGCCGGGGCGTCCACGCCAGCCAATCAGTAGCAGAACGGGGATTGCATATACCTCCTTATCAGTCAGCGAAGCAAGAGGATTGATGATATTTCCCTCACCACTGTTCTGCATATACACCACTGGAATCTTGCCAGTAGCCAGATGATATCCTGCTGCAATGCCCATTGCCCCGCCTTCATTGGCTGCAATGATATTCTGCTCGTGGGGCAGGTTATCTGTAATATATGCACAGATATTCTTCAACAGAGAGTCAGGAACGCCTGCAAAGAAGTCAATATTATATTGCTTCAGCGTATTAATGAAAAAATCTGGTCTAATCATACTGCTGACTTTTTCTTTGTTCCAGGAATCAAGTTCAGAATCTCTTTAATGCTCATGCAATAATCCTCAGAGGCCTCTTTACAGCGATCATGCTCCAATATGCTCTCAGCACACTTCACCATAGCTGGATAAGCAGAACGTAGCATGTGATTAGCATAAATCACGATATTGATGCCCCACGATGCAAGTTCCTTCTCGGTGAACTGATTATATGTGGTAGGTACTGCCACAAGAGGGGTATGAGAATCTTTTTCCCTGAATCGATAGCAGAACTCTTTTATATCCTCACCGCTCTGATCTTTCGAATGGATCATGATACCATCTGTCCCTGCTGCAACGTAAGCATGACAACGTTCGAGAGCATCTTCCACAGACTTACCTGCAATCAGAGATTCACAACGAGATATAACCATAAAGTCACGAGTAATCTGAGCCTCCTTTCCTGCCTTTATCTTAGTACAGAATCCTTCAATAGTATCCTGTGTCTGGACAGCATCTATCCCAAACAATGAATTCTGCTTTAATCCAACTTTATCTTCAATTATAATAGCAGAAATACCCAGACGCTCCAGCGTACGTACCGTGAAACCAAAATGCTCCACTTTCCCCCCCGTATCACCGTCAAAGATGATAGGCTTTGTGGTAACTTCAAGGGTATCATTTAAATCATGCAATCGAGTTGTAAGGTCTACCGCCTCAATGTCAGGCTTACCTTTACTTGTAGAATCTGTCAAGGATGAAGACCACATTCCGTCAAATTCCCTATGTTGTCCATTTATATCTACACTTGTATGCTCTGCAATCAGACCTGTCAAACCATTATGTGATTCAAGAATTCGAACAATAGGTTTTGCTGAAATCAGCCTGCGTAATGACGAGAGACGAGCCTGTGGAGTGGTACCCAAAGCTGCAAGTTCGTTTGCTAAACCAGAAGAAGTAATACCCTGTGTATAAGGAATCTCAATCACCTGTCCACCCAATTTCTCCATAGTTTTGAACACTTCATCACGAATATACTTGTCTGCTCCCTGTGTCCAATCATCACCATGAATTATGTAATCCGGTTTATACTTTAACAAATTGGGGATATAACTCCAATCATCCTGTGGAACAATCTCATTTACCCCCTTAATATTCATCAATACCTCCCTTCGTTGTTCGTAATTTAAATAAGGAAGACGTTTGTGTGTCGCAATTGCTTTATCAGTATACAATCCTATAATTACTTCTCCGTACTTAATAGCCTCATTAATAATGTTAATAAGTCCAGGATGCATAATGTCACCAATCATGCCTAAATAAACTTTTTTTGCCATAAAATATCTCAAATATTAAAATTCAGAAGTTATTGTTTTCATTCACATTATTGAATATTTTCATATATTAAATTTAATGAATTAATGGTGCCTTCGCCATAAACTGTTTCATATTTCCGCTGAAACTCATAAACTCTATCTGGTTTTATTGCCCAATCATGATTTTTAATCATCTTGATAACTTTAATTTCTTCTTTTGAAGATGGTAATTCTTCACATATATTAAAATAAAGTCCTCTTCGTCTCTCATATTCTTCATAATCATAAGTCCATAAATAAATAGGTTTATGCATTATACAATAATCAAAAATAATACCTGAATAATCAGATACTAATACATCTGATGCTATCATTAAGTCTTCCACAACTTCATATGAAGTAACATCAATAAAAAAATCATCATTCTGTTTTATTGATGCAGAAACAACTGGATGAGCACGATATAACAGTACATAATCACCTCCAAGTTCTTCTTTCCACTTCTCTATATCCATATTAAAACTTTCTCTCAAATCTAAATCTTCTCTATACGTAGGAGCATAGAGAATCGCTTTCTTTCCTCTCGGTATGTTAAGATCCTTCCTAAGTTTCTTTCTATGTTCTTCTGAGTAATGAACCAATATGTCATCTTTAGGATAACCCACTATCTTAATTTTGTCTTCAGTCAGTCCAAAAATCCTCATTTCAATTTTTTTTTCATACTCACTTTGTGACAAACAGCAATCATATTTATTTCTAGCCAAAGAACAAAATTTGTATTGTTTCAAATCAGGTCCATCACATTTTACTAAAACACCATGGGTAGTAAAAAAATAATAAGTATTTATTCCTGAAAAATTTAAAGCCCTTTCTATCATCACATTTGTTACCCAACAACGTGCTTTTAATGCACATTTATAATACTTAATAGTATCTATTTTTATACTATCAGGTATCATAAATTTAGTAGGATCTACAAAAGCCCAAACCATTTTATAACCACTAAACCTTTCATCTGTTTTCATTGCCTCATATATTACACGAGGACTGTCCGAATAGTGCCTTCCCCCATAACTCACAAAAAGTATTAGCTTATCATCTGTTTTCAGAAATGGTTTCAGAATATTCACAAAAGCAGACATTAAATAATAATATGCTATATATATTACCCGATTGTTTTTAATGAATTCTTTTAGTTCATGCATAATCGCCTTATTTAATTTATAAATTATTTACAGTAGTACTATTTCAAGCATCTATAATCAATCACTTCATAACCACCACTTTGTGAATAAGTATGGACCAGGATTGGTTTAGATCCATTATCAAGTTTAATATCTTCACCTCTCAATTGATTTACAATATGATCATTTTTAAAAGAGAAAGAGCTATCTGTCTTAAATACATAGATGGATTCACCGTAAACTCTATCGCACTTTTGAGAAACTCGATACAAGATATTATCATAATTGAGCAAAGGACCAGCAGGCCTATTTATCTTTTTTTTATCAATAAATTGCTCTATTTGTATGAGGCATTTATTATCCATATCTAAATCAAATACTGTAACAAAATATTTCATATCGAATCTATTAGTTCCAGTTTGTTTATATGATAATATTTTTAAAGAATTATCTCTTAGCCTTATAATTGTAGAGTCTCTAAAAATCTCACCTGATAATAGAATTTTCTCTCTTTTCCAAACATCGGGAAAAATTTCCGCCTTATATAAAACAATCTCTTTCGCTGCGCCAGTCTCTGGTATCATATAATATTCATTTCTGTGTTTGAATACAAAGGGATATGACATGTGAGTTGGCGTTTTAACAATAAGACGAAAATTCGTCGCTTTCCCATCAATTATATCAAACACTCCTAGTTCGCCTTTATGTTCATTTATATTAAACGCTTCAACAAACAACCATGTTTTTTCATTTTCAGAAAACAAAAGAGGATCTGCAAACCAATAATTGGGTATGTTCTCAATAACTTCAAAAACATTTCCTTCACCTTTATTGCTTAATATTGTATCGTAACCATTAGATACTCTTCTTATGGCTATTCCCCAATCTGTTGTCTTTACAAGACCTAGTTTTCTACATAATGTAGAATAATACAAATTAATCATGACTTATTTTTCTTACCTTTGAGATTGCTTCAATAAAAAAGGCACTTCTTTTAATTGATAATATCTGTGGATTATATAATTTAGATTTCTCAAAATTCATGGAAGCCTCTTTCTCCATAGTGTTCATATCCATTTTTATAATCAACCGTTTCAATTCATCTATTTCAGAGCCATTATAATGAAATAAAAAATCATTATTAATAAGTTCTGGAATACCACCCACCCCAGAGCAAATACAAGGTGTTGCTTTTGTCATAGCTTCTAATATTGTTCGTGGAAGTCCTTCTGTTCTGCTTGGATGAATATAGATATCTATTGTCTCAAACCACTTTAAAACATCGTCATGACTGTATTCTCCTAAAAAATCAACCATATCTGATACCCCAAGTTCTTCTGCAAGAGTTCTCAATTTCTTTTGGTTTCCCGAACCAACTAATAAATAACGATAGTCTAAAACGCCCTCACTTTTGAGTTTAGCGAGGACTTTGATAACAGTATCCTGACCTTTTATTCTTGTAGCAACAGAACCTACCGAACCTAATACTATAGGAGTTGTTTTTTTTAAGATTTTATTTATTCTCCTATATAGGGCATTCGCATCCAATTCCAAAAATTCAATATCAGAGCACCCAATCGTTCGTCCTTTACAGGGATATCTACTCTGTAGATAGAATTGTGTTACATAGCAAGCATAATCAGCATTTTTCACAACATAATGTGTCAAAAAAGAAAGAGGATAAGCAACTTGTCTAAAAAAGAAATTAGAATGTTTTCTCAAATTCCTATATACATCCTCATTTACTATTGCCATATAGGGTATGCTATATTTCTTGCAATAAAAGCCCGCGATGGAAGAAGCTATTCCACATCTTAAATAGCAAAAATCCGCATTTCTTACAATAGAATAAACCTTTTTATAAATTAGGAATAAGTTTTTTAATTTCCTAAATTCAGGTATTTTTACATAGCGAATACGAGGATGGGAAATTTTCTTATATCTCTCCACAATCTTCTTGTCTGTAATCTCTTTAATACCACAACATACGGTAAGTGTATCTTCTTCTGTGAGACCGCTTAAATATCTTTCAAAAAAATGTTCAGATTTTGAATGATAAAATTCACCGCTATAATAATCAATCTCTTGATCTTGAATATAAACAATGTTCATGGTCAATATTTTAGAGGTTCAAAAAATATTATGAAATGAATAAAATATGATATTTTGTCCCTCAATTAATTTATATAAAGGGAAACCTAAATCTAAATGAGCGGATAAACTAGTAATTAATAATAAAGTTAGAATTATCTATCTGTCTCTTATACACATCTCCGAGCCCACGAGACCGGAGCC
>ENA-OYYE01000857-OYYE01000857.1-human-gut-metagenome-genome-assembly--contig:-NODE-857-length-13485-cov-6.381087_pt1 | contig 13485 bp, 12 predicted proteins | sample MGYA00243244_ERZ653437 | MGnify/ENA primary metagenome ERZ653437 (study PRJEB26926, sample SAMN06165130) | human gut metagenome | biome: ENVO:00009003; feature: ENVO:2100002; material: ENVO:00002003...
GGATAAACAAAGAAAACAGCCCGGTGGAGGCTGTTTCCTGAGAATGATTTATAATAGGCTTATATACTGTTACTTAAAAAAGTCATATCCGAACATATATAAACAAAAAAACAGCTCAATCTAAGCTGTTTTCATTGACTACTTTATCCTGCTAATTTATCACCCTGGTACTCTCAGGAAGTTAAAGCGACTTAATAATGTCAACAAAGTTATCCATTACATACACAACCTCTTCCTTCGTCATACGAGTGTTGAGAGGAAGAGTTATCTCATTCTCAAACAAATGGTATGCGTTTGGATAGTTCTTGATGTCAAAGCCAAGAGCCTTGTATGCCGTCATCATTGGCAGTGGCTTGTAGTGCACGTTAGTAGCAATACCACGCTCAGCCATCTGCTCGATTACCATGTTGGTCTCCTCGCGGGTACGACCTTGAAGACGAACAAGATATAAATGATGAGATGAACAATGATCCTCTGCTTTGTGGTTTAGATAAGCTACCTTATGGTCAGCATCAAGATTTACGTTAAGGGCATCAATCTTCTTGTTCATGTACTCTACATACTCAGCACGCTTCTGGAGCATTGCAGGATAACGGTCGAACTGAACGAGCCCCAGAGCTGCCATGATGTCAGTCATGTTGCACTTGTACCAGGGGCCGATAATATCGTATTCCCAAGCGCCAAGTTTAGTCTTTGCCAGAGCATCCTTGTTCTGGCCATGAAGAGAGAACAACTGTGAGAGACGGTAAATGAACTCGTTCCAAGTCTCACCCTCAATGAAAGGAACCGGACTTCCACAATATACTTGCTGACGTTCTACCTTCTCATTGCCAAAAGACAGATTCCAAGTCATCGCACCACCCTCTGCGGTAGTAAAGTTTTTAACAGCATGAAAACTGAATGAAGAAAAATCTGCAATCTCACCCGCCATTTTACCATTGCGAGAGGCACCGAACGAATGGGCACAATCGTTTGAAACAATGATACGTCCCATTAGCTTTTGGATATCGCTCTTTGGTGAATACTTTGCAAGAATCTCAGGACGATTCACTATTTCCTTAATTTTGTCCACATCAGCACATATACCAGCGAGATCTACAGGCACGATAACCTTTGTACGCTCAGTGATAGCTGCTGCCAACTTTTCATAGTCCATCTCCACATTATCCTTCTGTGAGTCCACCATCACGATGGTTGCCCCCACATGCTGAACAACAGAAGCAGAAGCAGTATAAGTGTATGCAGGTATGATCACCTCATCACCAGGCCCCACACCCAGTACATGGAGCACCATCTCCATGGCAGCAGTAGCCGAATTCAAGCACACAGTTTTCTCGGTGTGAACATATTCTGAAATAATCTGTTCCAGTTTTTTAGTGCGAGGACCAGTTGTAATCCATCCGGAGAGGATTGCATCCCTCACTTCATTTACCTCCGCCTCCGTCATGTCTGGCGGGCTAAAAGGTACATTTTTTTTCAAATCTGTACTCATACTATAATTTTTGAATATATAATCGTTTTATCGTTCTGTTATAATCACTTTAAAAGTCTGGAAGATAAGTTTTATATCGTACCAGAAAGATGCATTCTGTACGTACTCCAAATACAATTTGATCTTCTCCTGCATAATTACATTGATGTAATAATCTTCAGGATTCTCCGCTTTTTCCATCAGTTCGTTCTCATTGCGAAATTTGATAGAAGCAGGATCTGTAATACCAGGGCGGACATCCAATACATGCATCTGTTCCTCTGTCCAGTAATTTACATAGTGACGCACCTCAGGACGAGGACCAACAAAGCTCATCTCACCTAAAAATACATTAATCAACTGGGGGAATTCATCCAACTTATATTTACGGATAAAATATCCAGAGCGAGTGATACGCGGGTCACGCCCACCGATAGTCACAAGACTACCTTTATCTGCACCTACTCGCATTGAACGGAACTTAAAAATACGAAAATCTTTGTTGTTACGTCCCACACGTACCTGACGGTAGAACACTGGGCCTTTCGAATCCATCTTAATCCATATTGCCATCACCAGGAAAATCGGGCTCAACACTAGCAATCCACATCCGCTGGCAATAATGTCAAATAATCGTTTCATATATCTACTTGATTTTCTTCACATAAAAAAACGTCATCTTCTCCGCCACACCAAACAATGGATAATGTGCCCAAATACGTATAGGAATATCGGTACTGACCGATGTTTTCTGAGGCTTGACAACCGGTATTGATTCTTTCTCTGCTTCATCAGCAGTTATACCATCAGCTTTGACTTCAACTACTTTGTTACCGGTATCTTTATACCACTTTTGAAAGACGCTATAAGGAACTTTGTTCTGCACACAGAACGATTGGAGAGAGTCTCCGTTTGGTACTGGAAGTAAAAACTTTCAAGCTCTTTGCTGCTATACATAATTTCTAAATTTTAGTTGCAACGAAGATAGGCCTTCTAATTTATAGTCTTAAATTGAATGCTTATCTGTTGGCTATACACAATTCAATATTCTGTAGTCTCATACTACCGAGCAATTCTCATACAGTGAGTGCTTACAAGTGACATTTACTTTTATCGAGCACTATCAGTTTCAGCACTTGGAATTGTAAGTAAGCCTATAGTACCTTGATATTCTTGTGCATTTGCACAACCACATATAAATGTTATTTTCAAAAATATTTTTTTTGAGCATGATTGGAAATCTTATTAATTGATTTCCATGTCTTTATACTCATTTTATTTGTTTAATATACTACATAGCTATTACCATCTATGACATCACATCATCCTCATATTAAGCATTATAATGTCTTAATCAATCGGAACATCTTACGATTTGGGTATGTTATAAACTCATATAAAGTTTCATATCCCATTGAACGATAGAACCCCAAAGTTGATTCATTATTATCATAATCTGTAGTCAAAGACAATCTTTTAATGCCAGAACTTTTCATTTCTTTCTCAGTTACATGCAGAAGCATTTTACCAACGCCTTGGCCCTGTGCATCCTTACTTACACCTATTGAATACAACTCCGCGTAATCTCCATTGTCCTCTACTTCATTACTTTTTTTTGTGAGATTTTTGAGAAGGCGGACTAATGACATTGGTGACGTTATCATTAATTTTATATAGAACAAGCCAAATAAGAACAAGTTACTCTTTATCAGGCGAGTGTTAAATCCTTTGCAATTCATGGTAGAAGCAGAAAAACCATAAATAACATCATTCTGTACCGCCACCAGGGCAACTGTTTCTATGCTTTTAATGAAGCAGCCATAATAAAACCTCAAGAAATCAGAACCTAGTGATGTTAGGAAGAACCCATTGAAGGCATCACAATGTATTTTTACGATTTTCTCAACATCATCTATTGTCGCTTTTCTAATATTCATTTACTTTAATTTTGTATGATCACCGTTGTAAGCACTCAACTTCATCCCCCTAAAAATCAAGAAGATGAACTTTTGAGAAATTTTAAATTTAACTATTGGTAATGGATTATACCGCTGAAGACATGGGAACGAGATTATCATAATTCTCATTTCCATCCATTAATAGCCTAATTGTGGTTGCAATATAGTCACGTACATGGTGTATCTGCCGTCTTTCCTATATTTTATGAGATCATCCCAACCATTGATTAAATACCGGAATGACTTCCTCATCATGTCGCCATGATATTTCCGTTTACAATTCAAGAGCTTTTCCGCCTTATCGTGTATTGTCATTAAAACGCGGGGCACATCAGCCTGACACCGCCGCTTCTTTATCTCATCAGGCTTCAGTTACTAATCCAAGAATACCTTACCGACTAGAAAATCATGAAGATCCTTCCAATCAATTTTTCTGTAATCTACTGCCACTCTATTTTTGTTAACAGCATTCCTTATTATACCAAGATATATTGAATTAATATTCATATTAATTACTTTTGATAAAGATTTTCGTCAAGAAGTACGTATTTTCTACCACATTCACATTCGAATGTATCCTCATCTAGACGCTTTCCACATTCGCAAACCCATCCAATTTGCCTTGCAGGAACACCAGCCATCAAGGCATAATCCTTAACGTTCTTTGTAACCACAGCACCAGCTGCAATAAGAGCACTCTTTCCAACAGTATGACCACAAACGATTGTACAGTTAGCCCCTAAAGAGCAGCCTTCCTTCAATAAAGTCTTAGCATATATTCCATGAACAGGAAAGTGAGCTCGTGGTGTAGTTACATTAGTGAAAACACATGAAGGACCACAGAATACATTATCTTCAACTTCGACACCCTCATAGAGTGATACATTGTTCTGAATACGTACACCATTACCGATATGAACATTATTGCCAACGTTCACATTCTGTCCAAGAGAACAATTTTTACCAATAACAGCTCCTTTTTGAACATGACTAAAATGCCATATCTTTGTACCTTCACCAATTTGTACACTATCGTCTACATAACTAGACTCGTGAACCGTATATTTTTTTTCTTCCATAATTCTATCTTAATTTTTGAGTAATCTATATAATATTTCTATTGGATGTACTGCATGGACGCCAGTACCATCTTTAATTTGTTGTCTACAGGAGGTTCCTGGTGCAGCTACAAATGTTGGAACACCATTAGCATCTTTTACAGCTTTTCTTACAGCTGGGAAAAGTATCATTTCGCCAATAGCTAATGAGGTTTTATAATGTTCCTTCTCGTAACCAAAAGACCCTGCCATACCACAGCATCCACTTGGTATAATATTTACCTTTGCACCTTCCAACAATAAATCTAAAGCCTTAGCTGTCTTATCTATCCCGACCAACGATTTCTGATGGCAATGCCCATGGAGCCATACTTCCAGAGTTTCTTTATTAAATTCTGTAGCAGAGATATTTCCATTAACAATTTCCCTTAAAAGGAATTCATCATATAACAAGCAATTCTTGGCAAGAATACGAGCTTTATTTCTACTTTCTGGTTTAACCAAATCAGGATATTCATCTCTAAAACTCAATATACAAGAAGGTTCTATGCCTATCAGTGGATGTTCATCAGAAATTACATTAGACAGCAAGTCTACGTTTTTCTCAGCGAACTTCTTTGCCAATTTCAAACATCCCTTGGATATTGCTGCTCTGCCACTCTCCACATGATCTGGAATTTCCACCTCATATCCAAGACGAATAAGTAACTTCGCAAATGTTAATCCAAGCTCAGCTTCTTGATGATTAGTAAATTCATCTGCAAAAAGATATATCTTCTTTTTTACATTTGATAAAGGATGTTTTTTTTGCTCTGCCTTAACTAATTTTCTCATTGAGTATCGACTCAATGTTGGTATTTGTCTTTCAGATGAAAAGTTAATGATTTTCTTAATGATTGCAGATGAAATGTTCCATGATGCCATAAAATTATAAATTGGCCTTATCATAGCACCCAAAGATTCAATCTGAGCCATTCTTGCAACCATAAACGAACGAAAAGGTGTACCATGACGGTCATAATAATGTTGAAGGACCTCTGCTCTAAGGCGAGTCATATCTACATTGGAAGGACATTCATTCCTGCAACCCTTACAAGCAAGGCAAGAATCCATCTGCTCTTTTATTAGACAATCATCACCTCCTCGTGTTAAAATCTCACGAAGCACATTAGCTCTAGCTCTAGTAGATTTCAGTTCATCTCTTGATACTTTAAATGCAGGACAAATAGTACCTCCGATTATGTTCGACTTTCGACAATCGCCAGCACCATTGCATTGCTCTATAGAACACATTAAAGCATTCATCTGGCTCTTTGCACCTGTAGCCCCTGGAGCGGTACACTCATCAAAAGCAGCCTTCCAGTTAAAATATGTTTTGTTTGAACCAATGCGCTTTTCTGCTTCATATTGCTGATCAACATCAAACCTTAACATGCTATCCATTGGCAATGTATCAACAATCTTGTGAATATTGAATAAACCATCAGGATCCCAGCAATACTTGACTTGACGCATCAATTCGTAAACTTCATCTCCATATAGCAGTTTGATAAATTCACCGCGAAGACGTCCGTCTCCATGCTCGCCACTAATACTACCATGATACTTTTTTACAAGATGAGCTGTTTCTGTAGCAACATCTCTAAAAAGTTTCTGACCTTCTTTAGTTTTAAGATTTATGATTGGACGTAAATGAAGCTCACCTGTACTGATATGGCCATAATATACTACATTTGCCTTCAAACGATGTGTCATCTCTTGAAACTCTTTCATATACCCTGGCATGAATTTAGGTGCGACTGCAGTATCCTCTATGACACCCATAGGTTTTGCATCACCCTTCATGCCGCCCAGAATACCTAAGCCAGCCTTTCTTAATGCCCAAACTTTAGCAACATCAGAACCATAAACACGGGTACAATGATAAACAAAGCCACTATCCTTAAGATCTTTTTCAAGAGCATCAGCAATAGCGTCCATCTCAACACGTGTATCTGCTCTAAGTTCTGTTATTAAAAGAGCTGCTGGATCACCTTCCACAAAGAAACGATTCTTCTGCTGTTCAGTATTACCTTTACTAAGTTCCAATATGGCACCATCCATCAACTCAATAGCTGTTGGATGATGTTTTAATGCCACAAGATTTGCCTCGAAACTCTTATCGAATGTATCACAATGGCCACATAACACCATTATTTCTTCAGGTGGAAAATCGTCTAGAGATACTTTTATCTCTGTATTGAAAGCTAAAGTTCCTTCACTACCAGCCAATAACTTACATAGATTAATAATGCGTTCTTCAAAAGGAGCGTTACTTTCAATCAAATCTTCAATGACTTCATCTATAGCATAACCACAACTTCTTCTACGAAGGTCTTTATCTGGATAATTTTCCTTAATAACGCTGACGATATCGCCATTCAAGGCATAATTAATCAGCTGTGAATAAATCTTTTCGATTAGTAATTCATGGTTATCTTTCTCCCAGAACTTCTTGCCAAATCGAACCTGAAGATCATTAATGCTATAATTCTTGAAATATTCAACACTGCCATCAGCAAGTACACCTTTGGCCTCAATTACATGATGGCGCGTGCTTCCATATACAAGAGAATGAGTTCCGCAAGAATTATTTCCAAACATACCGCCAATACAACATCTTGAACTGGTGGATGTTTCAGGACTAAAGAATAAACCATATGGTTTGAGCGCTATATTCAACTCATCGCGGACAACTCCAGGCTCAACTCTTACCCACTTTTCTTCTTTGTTCACTTCAAGGATATGATTCCAATGCTTACTAATATCAGCAACAATACCACTGCCTACTACCTGACCAGCAATGGACGTCCCTCCTGCTCTTGGAATGAGATGAGTCTGTTTATCTTTAGCTATCCTAACTAGTTCCTTTATATCCTCTATAGACTCTGGATATGCGACGCCATAAGGTATCTCCCTATAAACAGAGGCATCAGTAGCATAAGCTAATTTATGTAATTTGTCTGTATAAACGTGCAATTTCACTGATTAAAAAGTATGAATTGAAATAATTTAATTTTATTATAATAAACTATTCACCAAATTCACTATTTCCATATATGAAGTCTTTCTGTCAAAATATTTTTCAGCGGTTAATCTTGCATTAACACTATATTCCTTACATAGACCTGGATTTTTGTAGAGTTTTTCAATTAGATTAGCTAATTTAGTCTCATCTTCTGCAATTATATTTTCACCAAATTTAAACTTATCAACTAATCTTCTCATTTCTAAATCTGAACACGTATTAATCATTGGTTTACCAGCAGAAAGGTAATCTCCAACCTTATTAACAATACTTTGGGGAGCTGATTTTACAAATGAATTAACTAAAATATCCGATTTTTTAAGATATGCAGCCATTTGAAGATATTTTGTATAACCAAGAAACTGGGAATTACATCCGCATATTTGTGATGTTTGTTCAAAATCACTTCTTAATGGTCCATCACCTAAAATAAAAAATTTTATGTTGCTGTATCCTTTCTTTGCAAGTATTCCACCAGCTTTCATAAGGGTATGAATATCATAACTTGTTCCTAAACTGCCTGCATAAGTTATCCAAAATTCATTTTCATTTTTTTTGATATCTTGATTTTTTGTTGCGCCTTCATCAAAATCATCCATATCAGTTCCGACATATACGGTTATCTTTTTGGCATTTTTTTTATTAACAGCAAAAGGTCTTTCCATATATGTTTCAGATGTTCCGATTACGCCATCGACAGATCTATATACTTTGTTTGCCATTCTTCTTATTGGACAAGTGATGATTGTATACAAAAAACTATTTCGAATTATCATTCTAAAAGCTTCAGGCCACAAATCATTTAGATCAATAACAAATGGAATGTTGTTTCTTTTACAATAATCCGATGAAACCATAGCTGCTTCCAATGAGGGGACAACAGTAATCACAATATCATATTTCTGATTATGAAGATATTTTTTTAGATTTTTAGCAAATAAACGATGACTTTTCAATCTATTGATCGATACATTTTTTTGATAACCAATCGTACTAAGTACAATTGTACTATAAGGCAAATTATTGCTTGTATATAACGATTGGTCTTTGAACGTTTTTGACCAATGGTTGAAAGAACTGGTGATAAGATCAACTTTATAGCCACCATTTTCTAATGATGTACATATTGAATGCGTTCTTGAATATCCAGCTTCGCCTGGTACAGTTCCAAAATGATTAACAACTGCGATTCGCTTCATATGAATTACTCTAAATATTTAATTATCTCATTAAGAATATGCGTTGCTGCACTACCATCTCCAAATAACGGAGGAAATTTAATCTCTTTACCTGTAAGTTCAGAATATGCATCAAGTATTCGTTGCTTATCTGCATCTGCAATAATCCCAGCTCCATGATTCACAATCTCAACCCATTCTGTTTCTGGTCTGAAAATAACGCAAGGTTTCTCAAAGAAGAATGCCTCCTTCTGAACACCTCCACTATCAGTCATAACAACACGAGCATTCTTCTCTAATTCGATGATCTCAAAGAAAGATGCTGGAGGTATTATGCATACATTTTTGCTAGATTCTAATTTTTCATGAACATCTTTACGCAAATTTACAGGTAGTAATTTTGCAGTTCTTGGGTGTAATGGTAAAACTACCTTAATATTATCACGATCAGCAATCTCAAGCAAAGCTTCAAAGATGTTTGTCAACCGAGTAGGATCGTCTGTATTATTATCACGATGTATTGTTGATAGTATATACTTACCAGTAATACCATACCGATTAAGAATACCACATTTCTCGTTAGCAATTGATGCGAAATGGCGACTATTGTCATACATTACATCGCCACTATTGCAGACAATGCGGCTCTTTCCATTCTTAAATTTTGCTTTTGACTCTATAAAACCCTCACGCATAAGATTATCAACACCAGTTTGGGTTGGAGAAAAGCAAATAGAAGATAATTGGTCACAGACTATTCGATTAACTTCCTCTGGCATTGCCATATTAAACGAACGTAATCCAGCCTCTATATGAAAAATTGGCACATGTATTTTAGATGCCGCGACAGCACCAGCAAGAGTAGAGTTGGTATCTCCATACAAGATAATGCCATCAAATTGCTCTGAAGTCAAAACCTGTTCGATTCCATCAATCATCTTTGCTGTTTGGTGGCCATGCGAACCTGATCCGACACGAAGATTATAATCAGGTTTTGGAATGCCTAGCTCATCAAAGAACACTTGAGACATATTTGCATCATAATGTTGACCTGTATGAAGAATTTTTTCTTCAATCTGGTTGTTGAAATGATTCTTTACAGCACGAGATATGGCTGCAGCTTTAATAATCTGAGGACGAGCTCCAATAATAGTTAATATCTTTTTCATTGTTTTTTTAAAGTTTGATACACTTGGATTAAATTTTGAAATTGGGAATTCCAATTATATTCTTGCATTACTGCCCTTTGACCATTTTGTCCCATCTCATATGCTGCATCGGGATTACTTAGCAAATATTCAATAGCCTTTTTTATTTCTGTAGAATTTTGCGGATTAACACAAATTCCACAATTATGTTTTCTTATTTGTTCTTGCCACACTTCAAAATCAGTACATATTATCGGAATGCCTGCTCTCATATATTCGTAAATTTTTGTATTGCCTAACGTTCCTTTTTTATATCCAGCACCAGGTCGATAATCGGCTATTGCCATTCCAATCCGGGACTCATTAAATATCTTAACCACATCCTTGGATGAGACAACACCACGATAATCAACTTTTGAATATTCTATATGACCAGTTAGGGATTCAAGATAACCTGGTTCCTTTTTTCCAGCAATTATATATTTACAATCCACATGATTAAGACTATCTAATATATATTTATGCTGCCATGCAGATGAGACTGCACCAGTAAAACAAATATTGATCTTACGTGATAAATAATGAGATTTAGATATTGGATTCACATTATCTACAATTGGATAATTTGTCACTTGAGCCACATTTGGATTAATTCTTACCAACCTATCGACAAGAAAAGGTGACACGGTTATCAAGTAATCAAAACGAAATAAATTCTTTTTCTCATATTTTTCAATCACATAAGAAATAGGTTTTCTTAAAAATATTGGAATCCATTTCTTACTTAATATATCTCGTGGTACATCCTCATGTACATCGTCTATTACCAAATATCCTTTTTTTTTTAAATACAGGCCAACAGGAATCAATTCTGGATCATGGAAATGAAAAATATCGGCATTTTCTCTCAATGCAAGTTTCTTAACAATCCTAGTCGATTTGAAAATTCGATCTATATGACTACTCTTTTTAAGTCCAGTAGAGATAATATTAACGCCATTAATAAATTCATCTGGTCTGTCATCGTTCACAATATATGTTACATCATATCCATATTTTGCAAGAGAACAACATTCTTTTTGAAAAATCCTAGGATCATAGCGATCATGAACCGTGGAGAAATGACAAATTTTCATATCTAATTATTTTTTGATTTATATACTTCAGGAAATGCAAATATTATAGTAAAAGCTGTCCACATCCATTCTGTCGGAAATATAGAGCTTGATGTTATCGAGCCAAAACCAAACGTTATCATAAAGCAAAGAAATGCTTGGTTTATTCTGTAAACAGTTCTGTCGTTTGTCTTGTATATATGTTTTAAAAAGAAGAGTAATTGTTTAATGTAAATTCTTATATAACACAAAAATATTATTACACCAGAAGAGACGAAAACCTCCATCCACCAATTGTGGATATTTACTACACCATTTGTATATGCTGTATACTCCGCCATATGAGCTTCAACATTACCGATATTTGTACCAAGAAGAAAGGTATCGCTCAAAATAACAAAACCATATTTTATTAAACTTAACCTGGCGCTATCGCTTCCCTCGTCTACGCTAACTAATGCAATGTATAAATCTTGGTTTGCAATGAGCCAGCCTAAAATTGATGAAGCCGATAAAAATAATAGCAGGATAGTCAACAATTTTGTAGAACTATTCCAATGACGGAAATCAAAATAAAACCAAATTATAATACCAGCAACTAAAGACATGAATATTGACCTGGATTGAGTTGCAACAATAAGAAACGAGAACAAAAGAACTAGAAGCAAACTAAAGGATTTTCCAATACGTTTGTTTTTACAACAAAATAATGCCAATGAAACAAAAAAAGAAAATAATAAAAAAAGACCAAAGTCATTTGGATTGGCAAATACACTCATCGGAATACGCATACCAATGGTACTAACCAACATGGATTTGGCTTGATAGAATTCGAAAGAATTCTCTTGCGCAAACCGATAATCACCAGTAAATATCTCATAAACTCCAATCGATGCAAAAATCAAGGAAATGTATTCGAACCATTTTAGAATCTTAATATAATCTTCTTTTTTAGTTAAAGATAATGTTGCAAAGTATGATAATATAAGTGCGGAAAAAAGAAATATAAAGTATTTAATATATCCAACAATATCCACAACTGTAATGAATAAAAATAACGAATATAGCACCCATACTCTTAAGAATGTATAATATTTGACACCATATCGACTAGATATATTAGTCTTATCATTAAGAAATAAAAAGAAAGCTATAAAAACGACGACACGAAAAATAGAAAGTTCAAAAAAACCTAATTTCAACGTAAAAAGCTTTGTTCCGAAAAATCCAGTAATTACAAGCAGATAAGTAAACTTTGTAAGGAATGATGAAGCTTTAGGCATTAGGATAATATTGAATGATAAACTTTAATAATTTTTGAGGAGACACTGTGAGGTGAGTAATTCTCTGCTACGAATTTCCTAATTTCTTCACGATTGTACTTGTGAATATTTTCATACATATATTCAATAGCATCTACAGTTTGTCCTTCGTTATCGACATCCACCAAAATTCCATTACTAAGGTTTACAAAATTCTCAGGTCCTCCGCATCTTGATGCGATAACTGGCATTCCTGAAGCCATAGCTTCAACATATGCGACTCCAAATGTTTCTTCAGAAGATACTAATGCAAAACAATCGCAAATACTAAATATTTTATTTATTTCTCTTCTTGTAAGTGATCCATAAAAGTGAATATTTCTTTCGAGTCCATAATTATCACTTAAAGTCTTTAATTTGTGCCTTTCAGGGCCATCTCCAATAATATGTAAATTGATTTGTGGTATTTTAGTTTTTATTTTATAAATAGCATTAATTAATAAATTAATGCGTTTGCGCTCTATTAAATTTGCTACAGTTACAATATTAAACCCTTCATGCTTAGTTTGAACATTTTTCCCAAATAAGCCAACGTCTATAATATTCGGAATTACTATATTATCAACCCTAAAATAGTCGCTAATTTTTTTAGACAAAGAATCACTAACTGTAATTAATCTTAAGACACGATGATATGTCTTATATCCAATCTTGTACAAATCACTAGAGATGGGATTTTTCATTATTTGTGACGAATGCTCTGTCATAACAACAGGTATCTTTGATGATGTTTCCCAATAAGTTGCCATAAATCCTTGCTCAGTAAAATGTGCATGAATAATATCTGGTTCCTTTTCTATAGAGAAAACTCTTTTATATAATATTTTAAATCCTACCCCCCCTATTAAACACAATAATCTTAGGGGTATACGCCCTAGAGGTATGGCAATTCTATACCATTTAATTCCATCCTTTATTCCTGAAGAAATACCAAGAGTTCTTTTTCTTCTAATAGAACGAAGGTCAATGGCAAAGAAAATTACATCGACACCATTGTCCCTTAAAGCTTTAGCTTGATCAAATTCGAATATTCCATTAAGTACTTTTGCTCCTGATGGAATACCGTTAGCTACAACCAATACTCTCATTTATTTAATGAATTTACGTAATATATTTGACAGCTTATCTACTGTCTCTTATACACATCTCCGAGCCCACGAGACCGGAG
>ENA-OYYE01000858-OYYE01000858.1-human-gut-metagenome-genome-assembly--contig:-NODE-858-length-13481-cov-9.894905_pt1 | contig 13481 bp, 13 predicted proteins | sample MGYA00243244_ERZ653437 | MGnify/ENA primary metagenome ERZ653437 (study PRJEB26926, sample SAMN06165130) | human gut metagenome | biome: ENVO:00009003; feature: ENVO:2100002; material: ENVO:00002003...
AGAATAGATAATAGGTAATTCAATTGTTAGGAATACAACATAGAAGACACAGAGCCTTTTTTGAAAGATTCAAAAAGAAAACTCTGTGTCTCCGTGTCTTTGTGTTCAGGCTTGAAGGAGGGAACCTTGACGGTCCCTCACCGATGCATCGCAAGCATCTTTCAAGTCGTCCCTTTCCCGCTCGGGAAGAAAGGGATTATTTGTACTGTGCCCAGTCCACGTTCTTCATGTCCCCGCTCTTTGCCAATTCGGCGTGCATAGCCAAGGCAGCACGAAGGGCGTGAGGAGTCTGAGACTTGCCGTCGGTCAGTTTTAGGTAATCCCACAGGATGTTCTTGTAGTCCGGATGAGCGCAGTTCTCGATGATGGCCTGTGCGCGTTCCTTCGGGCTCTTGCCGCGGAGGTCTGCTACTCCTTGCTCGGTAATGATGATGTTGACATCGTGCTCGCTGTGGTCCACGTGGGAAATCATCGGCACGATGGCACTGATTTTACCCTCTTTCGCCACGGACGGGCAGGTGAAGATGGAGATATAGGCGTTGCGCGTAAAGTCGCCCGAACCGCCGATACCGTTCATCATCTTCGTACCGCCGATGTGCGTGGAGTTCACGTTGCCGTAAAGGTCGGCCTCGATGGCGGTATTGATGGAGATAACACCCAGGCGACGTACCACTTCGGGGCTGTTGGAAATCTCCGACGGACGCAGCACGAGCTTGTCGCGGAAGAAGTCCATATCGTTGTAGATGCCTTCCAGGCAGTCGTTGGTCACGGTCAGCGAGCAGGCACTGCCGAACTTCACGCGGCCGTCGCGAATCAGACCGATGACGGAGTTCTGAATCACCTCGGTGTACATCTCGAACGGCGGGATAGTCTTGTCGCGTCCCAATGCGCCCAACACAGCGTTGGCAATGTTTCCTACGCCCGACTGCAACGGCAGGAAGGTGGAAGGAATGATGCCGCGCTTCATGTCGGCAGCCAGGAAGTCGGCTACGTTCTGTCCGATTTTGTCTGTCAAGGGGTCGGCGGCGGCGAAGGAACGGGCTTCGTCGGGCCAGTTGGTCTCTACTACGCCTACAATCTTCTTCGGGTCTACCTGGATGTAAGGCTGTCCGATACGGTCGCTGGGCTTGTAGATGGGGATTTCGCGACGGTAAGGCGGGTCGAGGGGTTCGTAGACGTCGTGCAGCCCCATCGCGTTCTTGCTGTGGGCGGCATTCAGTTCCACGATGATTTGGTCGGCAAGGCGACAGATGGTGGGGGCGATACCTCCGGCAGCGGTCAGGTAGATTTTGCCGTCGGGGGTCACTTCGCAGGCCTCGATAACGGCTACGTTGACTTTGCCCATGAAGCCGTAACGCACTTCCTGCGCCATCTGCGACAGATGAATATCGTTGTAAGCTATCTCACCGTTGTTGACTGCCTTGCGGAAATCGACATTGGTGGTGTAGGGCGCACGATAGCGGATGGCTTTGGCGCGAGACAGGATGCCGTCGCAGGAATCACCGGTGGAGGCTCCGGTGAAGATGCCCACCTGGAAAGGATTGCCTTTTGCGTGTTCCGCTTCTGCGATTTTTGCTAATTCAGCCGTAACGGCCTTGGCTGTTCCTGCGGGTGTAAATCCGCTTAAGCCGATGTTGTAGCCATGTTTGATAAGGCTCGCAGCTTCTGCTGCCGAAATGTAATTTAATGCCATAATAGATAGTTATTTTTTCGTGTAAAAGTTTCACAGATGACCTGTCCTCAGCTTCCTGCCTACGGTTCGGCGTTTATTTTGCAGTTTGCTCAGTACTTCCGTTGAAGTATCTCGGACCAGATGATGGCCCGGCGCGCTTCTTCTGCTGAATTGATTTGGAATTCAGAGGGTTCTTCCTGTTCCGCTTGCGGCGGGGGCATCTCCTGTATGGGTTGGGAACCGATATTTGAGGAGGATTGGCTGACTGCATTGCGCTCGGCGGAGGTCCGTGCTTTGGCGGACTGATGCTTTTTCTTTTTCCGGTTGGGGATGAAGACTTCGGGTTCGGGTCCTTCGGGGATGAATCCGCCGTACGTGTTGCCGCCCCAGTTCTCGGGCAGCGGGTTATCCGTTCCGCCGAAAGGCATATCGGGTTGGCCGGTGGATTCCGTACCCGGATTCTTCCTTATTCGTTGGACGATTGCTACAACAATAATGCCTATAAATATTAGGATGGTAATGACATCTTCCATACAGCTATTATTTTTTCACCGCCAAAGGTAATTATTTAATCTGATAGTAGCCAACAAATTGGCATTAAAAAAGGGCAGCTTCACAGCTCCCCTTATTTTTTAACCTAAACCTTAACTATGAAAAAATCTAATGTTTCTTTCATTTCACAAAAATGGAGATTTATTTTAATAACACCAAATTAACACTCGGAAATTGTTTGAGTGCTTAACAATAATTAGTAGTAAAATGCCTAAAGCACACTCTAATGCGTTAAATTTCCTGCGAATCCTCCTAATATTTGTGGTGAAGACGTATCTTTGCAGGCAAATTCGTTGAAGGTATGTCAAAATAGAATTGAACACAGAGGCACGGAGACACAGAGTGTTTTATAGCGTTCACAGTAAGGGCTCTGTGTCTCCGTGTCTCTGTGTTCCAATCTAATCATTTACTTTTGACCCCCTCTCAACCCTAAAAAACAAAAGAAATATGGAAAAAGTAACGGGAGCAGACTTTAAATCTGCAACTGCCGATGACAACAAGAAGTTGTTTATCGAAACCTATGGCTGCCAGATGAATGTGGCTGACAGCGAAGTAATCGCTTCTGTGATGCAGATGGCGGGATATTCCGTGGCGGACACGCTGGAAGAAGCCGACGCGGTGTTTATGAACACCTGTTCCATCCGCGACAATGCCGAACAGAAAATCCTGAACCGGCTGGAGTTCTTCCATTCGCTGAAGAAGAAAAAGCGCAACCTGATAGTAGGCGTACTGGGTTGCATGGCGGAACGGGTGAAAGACGACCTGATCACCAATCATCACGTGGACCTGGTGGTAGGCCCCGACGCGTACCTCACCCTGCCTGACCTGATAGCTGCCGTGGAAGCGGGTGAGAAGGCCATCAACGTGGAACTTTCCACCACCGAGACTTACCGCGACGTGATACCTTCGCGCATCTGCGGCAATCACATCTCGGGCTTTGTGTCCATCATGCGCGGATGCAATAATTTCTGCACCTACTGCATCGTTCCCTATACCCGGGGACGAGAACGCAGCCGGGATGTGGAAAGCATCTTGAATGAAGTGGCGGATTTAGTGGCGAAAGGGTATAAGGAAGTGACCTTGCTGGGACAGAATGTCAACTCCTACCGCTTTGAGAAAGCGGACGGGGAGGTGATTACCTTCCCGTTGCTGCTGCGCACCGTGGCGCAGTCGGCTCCGGGAGTCCGCATCCGGTTCACTACGTCGCATCCCAAGGATATGAGTGACGAAACCCTGCAAGTCATCGCCGAAATGCCCAACGTATGCAAGCACATCCACCTGCCCGTGCAGAGCGGAAGCAGCCGCATCCTGAAACTGATGAACCGCAAATATACCCGCGAATGGTATCTGGAACGTGTTGCCGCCATTCGCCGCCTGATACCGGACTGCGGCCTTTCTACCGACATCTTCTCGGGTTTCCATTCCGAAACGGAAGAAGACCATGCGCAGTCTCTCTCCCTGATGGAAGAGTGCGGATATGACGCCGCTTTCATGTTCAAGTATTCAGAGCGCCCGGGCACGTATGCCTCCAAGCACTTGCCCGACGATGTGCCGGAAGAAGTGAAAATCCGTCGGCTGAACGAGATTATCGCTTTGCAGAACCGTCTTTCGGCGGAAGCCAACGCCCGCTGTGTGGGTAAGGTTTATGAAGTGTTGGTGGAGGGTGTCTCCAAGCGCTCACGCGACCAGTTGTTCGGCCGCACGGAACAGAACCGGGTGGTAGTCTTCGACAGAGGTACGCACCGGGTGGGTGATTTCGTGCAGGTGAAGATTACGGAATCCAGTTCGGCGACGCTGAAAGGGGTGGAAGTAACGGATTGATAGAAAGATAATAAGGAAGGGCGTTAAAACTCCCTCACTTTAAGAGATTGAACACAGAATCACGGAGACCCGGAGCCTTTTTTAAGTACTAAAAATAAAAGCTCTGCGTCTCCGTGACTCCGTGTTCAATTCAATTTTGACACACGACTACTCAATATATATTGTAAACTTTAAAAAGTCCCTGTCAGTCTGCCACTGCCAGCAGGTTGGCGGTGTGGTCTATACGATTATAGCTTACGAAGGTCCAGTCCGAGTTATCTGCCGGTTTTTGATAGCTGCGACAAGCTACGGGCATGTTCTGACTGTTCATTTCATAAATGCTTTTCTGTACGTCTTTGTCAAAAGCCTTGTGCGAAGCGTTCCAGCGTCCGTAAGACATGATGATTTCGTTTCCTTCGTAATTATAAGTCATCTTGAAGTAAGGCGTCCATTCTTCTTTCGCGCTATTCCACTTGGAAGCGGTTTTGCTCAGCATACGATTTTCGGCATCGTAAGTAAACTCGTAGCGCATGTGCTTGTAAAGGTAAGCGCCGTCCTGCTTGAAGATGGTTTTGGCTACAACTAAATCGTTCTTTACTTCTTCGTTCGTAATGAAGTTGTCCTGGGCTTTCACTTCGGAGTTCATGACACTTGCAATAATTATTGCTACAAATGCGACTGCTTTGAATAAACCGGTAGTTTTCATACTCTTTATTTTTTAGTGGTTATTATTCCGTTTATCTTTAGACGAGTTTACCGAAGCATAAAGTTGCACGGAGGTCAACTTTAGTTTCGAACGCCTTCGCCTACTAAGAGTCAACTTGCGTGCCAAAGTGATAAGATATTGATTATCAGAAAGAATAAGTTGTAAGTCACTGTTCGATATCGGACAATTGTCCGTTTAAAAGCGAACACAAGGAGAGCGGTTCAGCGAAACAGGGTGGGATATTTCTCCACCACCAACTCATCGTACCTTTTCTTTTCCACAAATACCTGATGGAACAGGAGGTTACGGTTGCCGTGTTGCAGTTTGAAAGGAAAGGGCTTGAATTTGAGGCGGTGCTTGATGATGACTTTCAGCAGTTCGTTTTGTGTGGAGCCGCACTGTTGTAGGATTTCCCTGCACCGGTTCTTTCGCAGGACATTGTTGGATATCTCTTTCAGAATCATCCGCTCCAGTTTCCGGTTGTTCTTTATCCGCAGCAGCTTGTCGAAGGTATGACGGCCGTCGGAGAAGAGGAAGCCGAATCCTTTCTTGGAGCAGAAGTCCAGCAGGGCTTCTACTTTCTGCTGCACTTTGTCTTCAAGCATACCGGGCAATTCCTTAATCTCTACCAGCACGAACTCACGGGTATCGAGATACAGGCCGAAGTCGGGGGTATAGGTCAGTTTCTTCCGCCCGCGCCAGTAGGGGATTTGCACGGGCTGTTCATAATAGAAAAGCACGTTTTCCAGTTGCTCCAGTTGCAGGATGAAGTTCAGTTCCAGACCGGATTCGTATTGAATCCACCGCTTGCATTTTTCGGAATAATACGCCCCGCTCTTATACCGCAGGTCGGCGGAAACAGACCTTTGGGGCAGGAGCAGTTCGAAGAAATCGATGTCGTACTTGATTCTCTTGTCGAACCACATTATCTTACGGTATAGCTGTTGTTCTTTACGGGGCACTTTGCGAAATATATAAGATGTGTTCAATCGGTGAGGCAAAGTTACGGGGGAAGAAGGGAAAAGGCTGTTAAAGAAGTGTTATTTAACTATGGGGTAAAGGAGGTAGAGGAGTTAAAGGGAGTTAGAAGGAGGGATAGCCCGATACTTAGGGGAAATAAAAAGTAAACTGAACACGGAGTCACAGAGAGACAGAGTTTTTTAAAAGTATCCCAAAGAAAAACTCTGAGTCTCTGTGCCTCCGTGTTCAATATCTCTCCATTGCCTTTTTTCTCCCGCCTATTAGAGAATTATTTTTTCCTAATAGGGTAAAAATAAAAGTCCCTTTAATTACCGGGGAAAAGGCTTCAAGCCGCGACCGTTCACCTTTTCAACCGATAAGGTTTCAGCAGAGCAAGAAAACAAGTCGCGCCACACTTCCTGCGCCCCCAAACCACACGGATTATTATTAAATCTCCTTAACAAAAGCCTTGTAAATCACTTTTTATTTGTTATTTTGCACCAAATTTAGGCTTAGTGCGGTCTGTCCGATTCAGGCTGCACTTACTTATTGGCAGAACGTTCGATGAATAAAATCACTGTAAAAGCTTGTCCGCTATGCGGAGGGACGCATCTGGAGCGTACTTTGACCTGCATAGACCATTATGCTTCGGGCGAAGTGTTTCACTTATGCCGTTGCCATGATTGCGGCTTCATATTCACACAAGACTTTCCGGCAGCGGCTGAGATCGGACGCTACTACGAGACTCCCGATTATATTTCCCACTCAGATACCAAAAAAGGCGCGATGAACTCCGTGTATCACCGGGTGCGCAGCTATATGCTGAAGCGCAAAGCCCGCCTGGTGGCGCATGAAGCGCACCGCAAGAGCGGACGCCTGCTGGACATCGGCACGGGTACCGGCTACTTTGCCGACACCATGCAGCGCCACGGATGGCAGGTGGAAGCCGTGGAGAAGAGCGAACAGGCACGCGCTTTCGCCAAAGAGCACTTCGGACTGGACGTGAAGCCCGACACGGCGCTGGACAGTTACGAGCCCGGCAGCTTCGACGTCATCACCTTATGGCACGTCATGGAGCACCTAGAACCCCTGAACGAGACGTGGGAGAAACTGTACTCGCTGTTGGCCGATAAGGGCGTACTGATTATCGCCGTACCAAACTGCTCCTCTTATGACGCGAAAAAGTACGGCGCCTACTGGGCAGCCTACGATGTTCCCCGCCACCTGTGGCATTTCACGCCCGGCACGATACAGCAACTCGGCTCCAAGCACGGATTTATCTTGGCCGAACGCCACCCCATGCCGTTCGATGCATTCTATGTATCGATGCTGACGGAGAAGCACATGCGGCATTCCGGTCCCTTCTTAAGGGGGATGCTGACCGGCACGCTGGCCTGGCTACATGCGCTGGTGAAGAAGGAGCGCAGCAGTTCGATGATTTACGTATTCCGTAAGAAACAACGATAGTGTAAGTGACAAACCCATATAAAAGGAATGAAAGCGAAAGGTAAAAACAACTCTGTACCCAGTTTCGATATGCAGTTCGTCACGTCCAGCATCAGTACCACACTGGTGTTGCTGCTGCTTGGGCTGGTGGTGTTCTTTGTGCTCGGCGCCCACAACCTGTCCGTGTACGTCAAGGAGAACATCAACTTCTCTGTCCTCATCAGCGACGACATGAAAGAAAGCGATATCCTGAAGTTGCAGAAGAAACTCAATCAGGAGCCCTTCGTGAAGCAGACCGAATACATCTCGAAGAAGCAAGCCCTTCGCGAGCAGACCGAAGCCATGGGAACCGACCCGCAGGAGTTCCTGGGATACAACCCCTTCACCGCATCCATCGAAATAAAGCTGCATTCGGACTATGCCAACTCCGACAGCATCGCCAAGATAGAGAAGAAGATTAAAAGGAACACCAACATTCAGGAAGTGCTGTACCAGAAGGACCTGATAGACGCCGTGAACGACAACATCCGCAGCATTAGCCTGATGCTGCTGACGCTGGCGGTGATACTGACCTTCATCTCCTTTGCGCTGATTAACAATACGATTCGGCTGACCATCTACTCCAAACGTTTCCTTATCCACACGATGAAGCTGGTGGGAGCGAGCTGGAGCTTCATCCGGCGTCCTTTCCTGCGGCGCAACTTCTGGATAGGAGTGCTGTCGGCTGCGGTGGCGGACACGATATTGTGGTGCGCCGCCTATTGGCTGGTGTCTTACGAACCCGAGCTGATAAGAGTCATTACTCCGGACGTGATGATGATGGTTTCGGTTGCCGTACTGATATTCGGTGTGCTTATCACCTGGCTGTGCGCGTTGTTGTCCATCAACAAGTATTTGAAGATGAAGGCAAGTACGCTATACTATATATAATGTGTAGTTCGTACCCGGAGAACCGCCGCCCGGTACATAAATAGTAATTAGTAATTTGTAATATAGATATGGATAAACAGAAATTCGCTTTTGACAAGACCAACTTCATCCTGCTCGCCATCGGTATGGCAGTAGTGATTCTTGGCTTTATATTGATGACCGGACCTTCTTCGACGCCTACGCACTTCGAGCCGGACATTTTCAGTGTGAGACGCATCAAAGTCGCTCCGTTAATGTGCCTCTTCGGCTTTGTCTTTATGATTTACGCTGTGCTGCGCAGACCGAAGGACAAGATGCAAGGCGAAGGAAAATAACTCCCGCCCAAAACCGACTAAGTATAAAATATAACATGACATTCGCAATATGGATTGGATTGAAGCGCTTATCCTTGGGCTGATTCAGGGATTGACAGAATACCTGCCGGTGAGCAGCAGCGGCCATCTTGCCATCGGGTCGGCCCTGTTCGGCATTCAGGGAGAAGACAACCTGGCATTCACAGTCGTGGTGCACGTGGCAACTGTGTTCAGCACGCTCGTGGTGCTCTGGAAAGAAATCGAGTGGATTTTCCGCGGCCTCTTCAAGTGGCAGATGAACGAAGAAACCCGCTACGTCATCAACATACTGATATCGATGATTCCCATCGGCATCGTCGGCGTGTTCTTCAAAGACCAGGTGGAAGCCATCTTCGGCTCGGGACTGCTCGTAGTGGGCTGTTGCCTGCTGCTGACCGCCTTGCTGCTGGCTTTCTCCTATTACTATAAGCCCAGACAGAAAGAAAACATTTCAAAGAAAGACGCCTTCATCATCGGCATCGCGCAGGCCTGCGCCGTGCTGCCGGGGCTGTCGCGTTCGGGCAGCACCATTGCCACCGGACTGCTGCTGGGCGACAACAAGGCGAAGCTGGCACAGTTCTCGTTCCTCATGGTGATTCCGCCCATCTTGGGCGAAGCGCTGCTGGACGGGCTGAAACTGGCGAAGGGTGAAGCCATTGCGGGAGACATCCCCGCCGTGTCGCTGCTCATCGGTTTCCTCGCCGCCTTTGTTTCGGGCTGCGTGGCCTGCAAGTGGATGATAAACATCGTGAAGAAAGGAAAGCTCATCTACTTTGCCGTCTACTGTGCCATAGCCGGTATCGTGACCCTGGCGCTGAGCCTGATGAACGGATAAAAGAAGCGGCCGCAAGGCCCGACATAAACAAAAAAACGTAAAACAGAGAATAGATTGGACTTTAAAGAAGGAGAAGTGTTATACTTCAATAAGCCGTTGGGTTGGACATCGTTCAAGGTTGTAGGCCATGCACGCTACCACATCTGCCGGCGGATGAAAGTGAAGAAGCTGAAAGTGGGCCATGCCGGAACCCTGGACCCGCTCGCCACCGGCGTGATGATTGTATGCACGGGCAAGGCGACCAAACGGATAGAGGAGTTCCAGTACCATACGAAGGAGTACGTAGCCACCCTACGCCTGGGAGCCACCACCCCGTCCTACGACCTGGAGCACGAGATAGACGCCACCTACCCCACGGAGCACATCACCCGCGAGCTGGTGGAAGAAACATTGAAGCAGTTCGTAGGCGAAATCCAGCAAGTGCCCCCCGCCTTTTCGGCCTGCATGGTGAACGGCAAACGCGCCTACGACCTCGCCCGCAAGGGAAAGGAGGTGGAGCTGAAGCCCAAGCTGCTGGTGATAGACGAGATAGAACTGCTGGAGTGCAACCTGCCCGAGATTAAAATCCGGGTGGTATGCAGCAAGGGCACCTACATCCGGGCTCTGGCGCGCGACATCGGCGAAGCCCTGCAAAGCGGCGCCCACCTCACCGCCCTGGAGCGTACCCGCGTAGGCGAAGTCCGTATCGAGGACTGCCTCGACCCAATGGACTTCAAGGATTGGATAGACGCACAAGAGGTGGAAACAGGAGAAGAGAAACAATGAATTATTAACACGTGCTGCCCCGGCGCCCCGACCGGCACACCGGACCCGCAGCACAATTAGCACAATATAAGTTATGAAACTGTCGCAATTTAAATTTAAGCTCCCCGATGAGAGGATAGCCTTGCATCCTACAACGTACAGAGACGAGTCGCGTTTGATGGTACTGCACCGCAAGACCGGTGAGATCGAACACCGCACGTTCAAGGACATCCTGGATTACTTCGACGACAAGGATGTGTTTATCTTCAACGACACCAAGGTCTTCCCCGCCCGCCTCTATGGCAACAAGGAGAAGACCGGCGCCCGCATCGAAGTCTTTTTGTTGCGTGAGTTGAACGAAGAACTCCGTCTGTGGGACGTACTGGTGGACCCGGCGCGCAAGATACGCATCGGAAACAAGCTCTACTTCGGTGACGACGACTCGATGGTGGCGGAAGTGATAGACAACACCACCTCGCGCGGCCGCACGCTCCGCTTCCTGTACGACGGTCCGCACGACGAATTCAAGAAAGCCCTCTACGCGCTGGGCGAGACACCCCTGCCCCACAGCATCATCAACCGCCCCGTGGAGCCGGAAGACGAAGAGCGCTTCCAGTCCATCTTCGCCCGTAACGAAGGCGCCGTCACCGCCCCCACGGCCAGCCTGCACTTCAGCCGTGAGCTGATGAAGCGTATGGAAATCAAAGGAATTGACTTCGCCTTCATCACCCTGCACGCCGGACTGGGCAACTTCCGCGACATTGACGTGGAAGACCTGACGAAGCACAAGACAGACTCCGAACAGATGATTGTATCGGAAGAAGCCGTACGGATTGTGAACCGCGCCAAAGACCTCAACAAGCAGGTGTGCGCCGTGGGAACCACCGTGATGCGTGCCATCGAGAGCACGGTCAGCACCGACGGACACCTGAAGGAGTACGAAGGCTGGACGAACAAGTTTATCTTCCCGCCCTACGACTTCACGGTGGCAAACGCCATGGTATCCAACTTCCACATGCCGCTCTCCACCCTGTTGATGATTGTGGCAGCGTTCGGCGGATACGAACAGGTAATGGACGCCTACAACGTCGCCCTGAAAGAAGGCTACCGCTTCGGAACCTACGGCGACGCCATGCTGATAACGGACAGATAAAAACAGCGGCAGGATGAGCCGGCAATGAAACTGACACAGAGACACGAAGGTGCGGAGTCTTTTTAAAGTGTTGATAACAAAAATTTTGTGCCTTCGTTCTCTGTGTTTCTTCTTTACGCACCGAGCCTCCACACACCCTGCCCGCATCAAACGACACACGCTTATGCACGTTTACCTCAGTTTAGGAACCAACCTGGGCGACAAGGAGCAGAACCTTCTGCTTGCCGTCCGGAAGATAGAAGAGCGGATAGGGACAGTCACCTCCCTGTCCGCTTTTTATGCAACCGCCCCGTGGGGATTCTCCTCCGAGAACCAGTTCCTGAATGCCGCGCTCTGTGCCGACACCGCGCTGAACCCGCTGCAAGTGCTGCGCACCACGCAGGAGATAGAGCGCGAGATGGGACGCACCCGCAAGTCCGCCGACGGCGTCTACACCGACCGGCTGATAGACATCGACCTGTTGCTCTGTTACGACCCCGACGGCGCTCCCCTGCTGCTCGACCTCCCGGAACTGAAACTTCCCCACCCCCTGATGCATCAACGTAGCTTCGTGATGCAACCCCTGGCGGAAATAGCGCCCGGCATCGTCCATCCGGTACTAGGCAAAACCATCCGTGAATTGTCGCTGATATAGACAGCCAAGCAAAACCTTAAAAACCTATGTACAGACACTTCTTTTCCCTCTTATTCCTTCTCCTCGCCTGGACGGCTTGCCCGGCAGCCGACGAGCGCACCGACGACAACGCCCTGCTGCTGAAACTGGACCGCATGATAGACCGGCGCGAGATGTACAACCAACGGGTGGAGCAAAAGATAACCACCCTGCGCCGCCGCTTGAGTTACGCCGAAGACGACACGCTGCGGTTCGGCATCTTGGGTCAGCTTTTCAACTGTTACCGTTCCTACCGCATCGACACCGCCCTGATTGTGGCGCGCGAACGCCTGCAACTGGCCGAGAAGCTGGGAGACGAAGCGTCCGTCAACCTGGGGCTGATGAACCTGGCGGACGTGATGAACAAGATGGGCAGGCACGAAAAAGCACTGGGCGTGCTGGGCAGGGTGAAACGCACGGAAGAAGTGCTGCGCGATACCTACTTCTACTACCTGTACCACACCACCTACCTGTCTTGCAGCAACGATGAGATAGACGCCTCGAAAAGGCAGTTCTACCTGCGTCAAATCAGGGCCTACAAGGACACACTCGTCTCCATCAGCCCCCCCGGCTCCTCCAGTTACGTCACCAACAAGTGCGGACGCCTCAGCATGTCCGGCAAGTGGGACGAGGCCATCCGCCTGCTCGATGACTATTACCGCCGTTGTGCCGACAACAATCCCGACAAAGCGCGGATGGAGTACCTCTTAGCCGAGCTTTACCTGGAAAAACAGGACACTGCGCAGGCACGCCATTACCTCATTCTTTCCTCCATCACCGACATCGCCAACGCCAAGAAAGTCTATATGTCGCTGCAACGGCTCGCCATCCTCCTCTATCAGCAGGGCGACGTGGCAAGGGCGTACAAGTACATTTCCTGTTCACTGGAAGACGTCAGCTTCGGCAAGGCGCGCTACCGCATCGTGGACATCGCCGAGTACCTGCCCATCATACAGGCCGCCAACGATACCCGCGTCAAGGCGGACGAAGAACGGGTACTGCTGTTCCTGCTGATACTTTCGGCACTGGTCCTCACCCTGATTTCCGCCTTCTTTTTCATCCGCAAGAAGAACACCAAGCTACTGAAGGTGAAGCAGTCGCTCGCCGACCAGAACCGCCGCCTGCAAGAGATGACTGAGCACCTGACGCGCATGAACGAGGAGATTCAGGAGTCCAACCACATCAAGGAAGAGTACATCGGATTGCTGTTCAACATCTGTTCCGAATACATCTACAAGCAGGAGAGCAACCGCAAGGCGCTGCTGAAGATTGCCAGTACGGGGTCGATGGCGGACCTCTCGAAGATGCTGCACGGGCAGTCCTCCACCTCGGAAGACTTCAAGCTTTTCATCAACCGCTTCGATACCATCTTCCTTTCCATCTTCCCCGATTTCGTGGAATCCTTCAACGCCCTGCTGCGCCCCGACGAGCGGATACAGGTGAAGGAAGGCGAACTGCTCACTCCCGAACTGCGCATCTACGCTCTTATCCGCCTGGGGATTAACGACAATACCAAGATTGCCAACTTCCTGCACTACTCCCTCCAGACAGTCTACAACTACCGGATGAAGATGCGCAACAAAGCCCTGGTTCCGGGCAAGGATTTGCCCATGCAAGTACAGAAGCTTTAAGGCGGTTTGACAGAGGCTTGTGTTTGTCGTGACAGACGCATGTGTCTGTCGGCTTGGAGGCTTGTGTC
>ENA-OYYE01000859-OYYE01000859.1-human-gut-metagenome-genome-assembly--contig:-NODE-859-length-13472-cov-7.444138_pt1 | contig 13472 bp, 13 predicted proteins | sample MGYA00243244_ERZ653437 | MGnify/ENA primary metagenome ERZ653437 (study PRJEB26926, sample SAMN06165130) | human gut metagenome | biome: ENVO:00009003; feature: ENVO:2100002; material: ENVO:00002003...
GTCTCGTGGGCTCGGAGATGTGTATAAGAGACAGATACTCTGAGATTCTTATCACGCTATAAACTTAAGGAAAAAAAAGGATAAAACAAATTATTTACATGTATTTTTCCTCATAGATGTTTAACATTATATAAACGCAAAAAAATACTCGTATAAATACGGATGATTCGCACTTATACGAGCATTATTTTCCAAGACGATAAATGTTCAAATCACTTCTATTGCAGTGGCAGGCACCCACCCCACTTTACCATCTTCTAAACGGATTTCTTTCCATTCGCGCATGGAGTCATCTTTCACTTCCACTTTATGGCCTTCATGCAATATGAACAGACTGGTACCGCTTTCACTCGGAGTGCTACGCACCGTAACGCTGGGAGACAGGATGATAGCATCATTTCTATCCAGCAGTTCGCTCTTTTGCTGGGCAGCGAAAACATTGCTTAGGATTACTAAAACAAGAAACACGATGCCTCCGATAAAACCTGCTTTCTTCCAGATAAGCTGTTTTGAAAAAAAGAAAAGAGCAAATGAGATAAGCAGAAGAATGAAAAACGCGATTCCCAATCCCGCCCAGGTCTTCATACTCACGCTATTAATCAATGATTTCGTCCAAGTCACAAAGAATATTTCCGGTACAGGAACCACCTTATCCACTGTTTTAGAGCGGGCTATCTCCAAATTGGCGCGAATATCCGCATTACCCGGCTCCAGTAATAAGGCACGTTCATAATTCAGAATGGCTCTTGCGATATCATCCGCCTTATAATAGCTGTTTCCCAGGTTATAATAAATTCCGGCAGCTTCTCCTTTCTTTAATATACTCTCATAAATCTGAATGGCGGAAGCGTAATCGTTTCGTATATATGCACTGTCCCCATCGGCTTTCGTGGCATTTTCATTCGCCACCTTTCCGGAAGAAAATTCCGTATGCGACCCGATGGAAACCGAATCATTAGCCTGCTGCAAGGTATCGTTAGCATTAGCATTAGAATCTTGTCCCCATACTTGAATTACGATAACCAGACCAAGCATTAAAGATACTATCTTCTTCATTATCATCCCCTCCCAATTAATGTTTAATAGAGTTTTCCATTTTACTGATAACCTCCAATGAGGCTGTATACACCTTATCCATCGCCTGATTGGCATCACCCGGTGCAAAGCGGGCAAACTCACAATTATTTAATGCATCGATAAAATCTTTGATTAATCCGTCGGCCACACCATAATTGCGAAGTTCTTCTTCCACATTATCTTTGGACAGGCGGGAGACAGGGATATTCAATTTATCACTTACATACCCCCAAAGAGCCTTCAGCACCTCATCATAGAATTCATCTTTCTTGTTCTCGTTCAGCAACTTACCTGCTTGCTTCATACGCTTCACAGCCACTTTATTAGCTTTCTTCGTACGTGTTTTCGCCACATTCGCATTCGCGGCAATCTGCTTGCGATAGATGATGAAGAACAAGATAAATGCTGCACCCGGTATGATATAGAACAACCAGTAGAGCCATGAGCCAAAGAAGAAATCTCCTTTGCGGGAAAGCGTCACATCCTTCTGATTGATATAACGAATATCCTCATTCAATACCTTCAAGTCTTCCTTATTGGTAAAGTTAGCGATTGTTTGTGCCGCATTGCCTGCGCCTTTTTCTACATGAAGCACATATTCTTCCGTAGTCAGGGTCTTATAGGAACGCGTATTGATATCAAAGTAACTGAACTCCACCGGAGGAATCTTGTATGTACCCGCATTTCGTGGAATTGCAAGATATTCAATCACTTGACTACCGGACAGTCCGGCACTGGTCAATCGGAACTTATTATCGACTTTCGGGTCATACACCTCAAAGTCTTCCGGGAATTTCACTTCCGGAGTGGAAATCAATTTCAAGTTGCCCGTCCCGGAAATAACGAGTTTGATTGTAACCGCATCATTGGTTTTGACATTCGTACTGTTTATCGAAGACGAGATGTTAAACTCTCCCACTCCACCGGAGAATCCTGCCGGTTTACCTTCCGGCAGAGGTTTCACATCAATAGTCAGTTTGGGCGTAATCAATGGTTTCTTTATTTCTACATAATTACTGCCGCCATTAAAAAACGCTTCAAAAGGATCATCCACATGCGTAGCCTTAGCGATGGAAGCGTCAAACCGCGCAGGTTCAATCGTCAGATTCCCGGATTGCTGCGGGAACAACACGAATTGCCGGTAAACGGTTGTCTGGTAATTTCTGCCTTTGTAATGTTCCAGACTCCATTTCCTATCATTGGGAATCTCCACCTCTTGCGAGTGAAAACCTTTGAAATCAGGAAGTTTCACATTGTCAAAACCACGCAAATCCACTAAAGTGTATATTTTATAAGTCAATAACAACGCCTCTTGCTCATATACGGTAGTTTTGCTGACAGAAGGCAGAATAAATAAATCGCTATTGGATATCGAAGTTCCGGAGGAAGAACGGCTCACCGAACCGCGTTGGTTACCGGCGTTACCCGATGCATTTCCCCCACCCTTATCTGCCGGCAACACCTTAATCTGCACGGAATTAGAAACCATCTGGTTTCCATCTGCCGTTATCGTAGCTCCCGGAATGGTAAAATTACCTTCTGCCGTAGCCATCAAGATATAAGTAAAGGTCAGACTGCTGGTCGAAGTCGTTTGCCCGTTGATAATCTGCACACTGCTTTGTTGAGACCTGCTCGGCCCCATCAATACATCAAATCCTTTGATGGAAGGAGCCCGGAAATCTCTCACTTTCTGTGTAGTCACTGTATACGACAGTCTGAACTGGTCGCCTACCGCTACTGCATCCGGAGCAGATGCGGTAAAAGAAACCTTTCCATCCGCAAAAGCCTGCAAACTGACAGCTAACAGTGCTATCCATAAGAAAATTATTTTCCTCATATATTTTCCCAATTATTTTTGTTACCAATCCTTTTCCAATTTTCCACCCTGTATTACCTGTTGCTTTTTCACCTTATCCTGCACATCCTTCTCATCCTGCATCACGGAATTCAACAGTTGCTCAGCGTTCTCTTTAGACATTTCATTCTCATTTTTCTGAGGTTTGGGCGGTTGTTGCTGATCTTTATTTTGTTGTTGATCTTTATTCTGGTCCTTAGAATCCTGTTGCTGATCTTGCTTGTTTTGTTCCTGGTTCTGGTCCTGATTCTGCTGGTTCTGTTGCTGGTCTTTCAGCAATTTCTGGGCCAAAGCAAGGTTATACCGGGTTTCATCATCCTTCGGGTTATTCCGCAACGATTGCTTGTAGGCTTCCACAGCTTTCGCATAGTCTTTTTGCGATTGGAAAATCACCCCCATGTTATGATAAATCTGTGCCAAGTTGGACTTGTCTTTTTCTATATTGGTGGCCCCAACATATTGTTCCATCGCCTCTTTCAACTTATTTTGCTGAGCCAGCGTATTTCCAAGATTGAACATGGAAATCGTGGACTTCGGATTGGCTTCCACAGCTTTTCTATAATTCACTTCGGCATCCACATATACGCTATCTTTAAAAAGACGGTTTCCCTTACGGATATAATCCCTGTCCGATTTCTGTGCGGAAACCGATACCGCCGCCAACAGCAGCAAAACCATTCCAATATATCTTTTTCGTAACATACGCATTATTTCTTATTAGAAAACAAATGAATATTCCGGAATAACGGATTCTTGCGTTCCAGTATCAGCATCTCGGCCAATAGCAGCAATAAGATAATCCATGCCACTGCCTGAAACTGTTCATTGAACTCCGTATATACCTGCGTCTCCACATCTGCCTTCGCCATCTTATTGATTTCCTGGCTGATGGCTTTCTGAGCGCCATTTGTATTGTCCACACGTACATAGATACCGTTGCCCGCCTTAGCGATTTCCTGGCACATCTGCTCATTCAGCCGGGTCACGATAACATTTCCTTCGCGGTCGCGACGAAAATCATTCGTGCCTTCCACCGGTATAGGAGCACCCTCCGGCATACCGATACCAAGCACATTCACCTGGATGCCTTTTTCGGCAGCGGCCTTTGCAGCTTCCACCGCACCGCCTTCATGGTTTTCACCATCGGTAATGACTATGATTGCCCGCCCCACTCCTTCTTGCGGAGTAAAACTGCGGGTTGCCAGATTGATGGCGGCTCCGATAGCCGTTCCCTGCTTGGATATCAGAGAAGGGTCAATCGATTCCAAAAACATTTTGGCGGAGATATAATCACTCGTTATCGGAAGTTGGGTGAACGCATCGCCGGCAAACACAATCATGCCGACTTTGTCATTCTCCATCTTATCTACCAACTGTGCCAACAACCTTTTTGCCTTTTGCAGTCGACTTGGCTGTACGTCCTGTGCCAGCATCGAATTGGAGATATCCAAGGCAATCATCACCTCCACTCCCTGACGCTTGACCGTTTCCAGCTTAGAACCAAACTGCGGACGTGCCAGTAATACGGCGAACAACCCGATGGCGGCAAACACAATCCAGAACTTTACGTCCGGACGATATTTAGAAACATCCGGCATGAGTTGCGCCATCAATACCGGGTCACCAAACTTCCTTATGGCTTTCCGCCTCCGGTAATTGGAGTACAGGTAGAAGACTGCCAGAAAGGGCAGCAACAGCAACAAGTACAAATATGCAGGTTCTTCAAATCGAAACATCTTATTATATATTATCAGTTCACAATCAACATTTTACACACAAATCCTATTCCCGTAACCTCCTTTACGGTATTTTCTTCAGAATGGAGTTACGCAACAACACTTCCAGCAATACGCACAAGAAAGCCGCCAAAGCAAACCAGCGGTATTCTTCCTGGCGCTTACTATATTCCTTAACGCTCAACTTGGTTTTCTCCAACTTATCAATTTCCTCATATACCTCTTTCAACTTTGAGTTGCTGGTGGCACGGAAGTAGTTTCCATCGGTGGTTCCCGCTATCTGGGTCAAGGTCTTTTCGTCAATTTCCACCGGCATACTGATGTACTGCACAGTGCCGCCTACCGGAACAGGATAAGGCGCCATGCCATTGGTTCCTACGCCAATGGTATACACGCGGATGCCGAAGCTCTTTGCTATCTCGGCAGCCGTCAGCGGAGAGATATCCCCTTTATTATTGACACCGTCCGTCAGCAGAATAATCACTTTGGATTTTGCCTTACTGTCTTTCAGACGGGTAACCGCATTCGCTATACCCATACCGATGGCAGTACCGTCTTCAATCAGTCCGCACTTTATGTCTTTCAGCAGATTCAGCAGGACGGCATGGTCCACCGTCAGTGGGCATTGCGTAAAGCTCTCGCCGGCAAACAACGTGATACCGATGTTATCGTTGGGGCGTCCGTTGATAAATTCCGCCGCTACATCTTTGGCTGCTTCCAACCGGTTGGGCTTCAAGTCCTCCGCCAGCATACTTGTGGACACGTCCATTGCAAGCATGATATCGATACCTTCAATCTCACTGTTCTGCCAGCTATTTGTAGTTTGCGGACGCGCCAAAACCAAGATAAGCAATATCAAAGCCAACACCCTCAGGACAAACGGAGCATGAAGCAAATAGTTCTTATAACTTTTAGGCGTATGCGCATATACCCGGGCATCCGAAATCTGAAGCGTCGCTTCACTATTCTTCCGCTTCATGATATACCATACTATATAAGGTATAAGCAAAAGCAGCAAAAACAGATATTCAATATTGGCAAAAACCATGTTATTACAATTTTATAATTAATGACTTACAATCAGAGTTAACATCTCTGCGCCATCAGGCAAAGTAATTATATAACTCCAGACCGACATATATCAGCGAGCCTATCAAGGCGGCAGCCAATACAAGGATTCCCGCTCCAAGCAATATCTTTGTACGCAGAGAGCGTTTTTCTACAATCGTTATTTCCGTTGGTTGCGGTTTGGCATTCTCGTCTTCTTTTTCTTTGGTTTCATTGATGAAGTCAATGGCGTTAATCAGATTGGCGTCATTTTCGTTCATCATCGGATTATGCTTGGCAAACTTCACCAAATCCGCAGTCTGAAACAAGGCGCGCAAATCGGCAATCGCTTCTTTATCATTCTCTTCCAGCAGCTTGTCAATGATTTCGGAAGAAGTCATCTCCAAAGCATTAAAGCCGAAGCGATTCTTGATATACGTACGAAGCGCATCCGTCAATTCAGTGTAATATTCCTTCGGACGTCCTTTCTGCCATACCTTCTCATTCTTGATACGCTCGATTTGCTGCATGGCCACCTGATGCGGAGGAAGTTTCGGTTCCACCTTCACCTTACGGATAATCGGCTTGTTGTCCATGATGCGCTTCACGAGGAAGATAAGTAGCAGAAGCAACGGGACGAACAAAACGCCGCAAGTAATCGACCCATACCAGTCTTCCCATGCGAAAGGCGCGTTCATTACGGGCTTCGGGCCAAAGAATTGGTCGGGATGCAATGTATCCACCGGCATGGAATAGACTTTCAACGCCAATGCCTTCGAGCGATAAGGCTGATTATCGACCAGCACTTCCATCGGGGGCAGATAATAAAGCGCCGAATCAAAAGAAGTGACAGTGTACTCCTGCGTTATCAGCGAGCGCCTGCCATCGTTCAGCAATTGTGTATCAGGTTTAGCGATATCTACAATTTCCACTCCCGTCACCAATGTATCGGTATACAGGGGGAAAATGGCACGCTTATCGGTATCCAGCGATACCTGCAACTTGATTTTTGCCTGCTCTCCGATTAAAATCTGGAGAGAGTCGATGGTAGCGTCCACCGTTACCGACTGGGCAAACGCCCTACCGGCAGCCATGACTAACAATGTTATCAGAAAGATATATCTTTTCATTTTCCGATTAATTTCGTTTCGCAAACAAGTTCAGCAATGCCTTCACATAGTCCTGGTCCGTACGCACTGAAACATTATCGACATTGCTCTTTGTAAATGTTTCATTAAGTTCCACCTGCTTATTTATCCACCAGTCGTGATGCGCCCGGCGCACAGCCCGCGACGAAGTATCAATCCATTGCTCGTGGCCTGTTTCGGCATCCTTTATCTTCATCAGTCCTACGGCAGGCAGTTCTTCCACACGACGGTCGTACACCTGGATGGCAACCACGTCATGCTTACGGTTGGCAATGGTCATCGCATTCTTGAAATTCTCCTGATCTATAAAGTCGGATAGGATGAATGCGGTGCAGCGACGCTTCATGACATTCGTCAGATATTCCAATCCCAGACGAATATTCGTACGCCGGCTTTCCGGATGGAAATCAATCAGTTCGCGGATGATGTAAAGGATATGCTTACGTCCTTTCTTGGGCGGAATGAATTTCTCAATCCGGTCAGAGAAAAAGATAACGCCAATCTTATCGTTGTTCTGGATGGCCGAAAAAGCCAGCGTGGCGGCGATTTCCGTAACCATGTCTTTTTTCATCTGCTTCACCGTGCCGAATTCCAAACTACCGGAAACGTCTACCAACAACATTACGGTCAATTCACGTTCTTCTTCGAACACCTTTACGTAGGGTTTGTGGAAGCGTGCCGTCACATTCCAGTCAATATCACGTATATCGTCGCCAAACTGATACTCGCGCACTTCGGAAAAAGCCATTCCCCTACCTTTGAAGGCCGAATGATACTGGCCGGCAAAGATATTGTTGGACAGCCCGCGCGTCTTGATTTCAATCTGACGGACTTTTTTTAACAACTCGGTAGTCTCCATTGATTAGTACAAATATTGTCTTTAATGAATTCTTCAAGAATTATACTATAATTTTGGTAGAATTATAGTATAATTCCAACTAAATTTATTAGTAGCGTCTAAACGGCTATTTCAGGTATCTCAACATTAGGGTACTTCAACCTTGTTCAGTATCTTGCTGACAATTTCGTCCGAAGTCATATTGCTGGCTTCCGCTTCATAAGTCAGGCCGATACGGTGGCGCAGTACATCGTGTGCAACGGCACGTACGTCTTCGGGAATGACGTAACCGCGACGTTTGATAAAGGCGTAACTGCGGGCTGCCAGAGCCAGATTGATGGAAGCACGGGGCGAACCGCCGAAACCGATCATATCTTTCAGTTCCTTCAGGTCGTACTTCTCCGGATAACGGGTGGCAAACACAATATCCACAATATACTTTTCAATCTTTTCATCCAGATAGACCTGACGTACCACTTTACGCGCTTCGATGATTTCGTCCGCTTTCAGAATGGGCTTCACGTTCATTTGGTCGCCATTGATGTTCTGTCGGATAATCAGTTTTTCTTCTTCCCACTTGGGATAGTCGATGACTACTTTCAGCATAAAACGGTCCACCTGTGCTTCCGGCAACGGATAAGTTCCTTCCTGTTCTATCGGGTTTTGTGTGGCGAGAACCAGGAAAGGTTCCGGCAATTTGAAAGTTTCCTTACCGATAGTCACCTGGCGTTCTTGCATCGCCTCCAGCAAGGCACTTTGAACCTTGGCGGGAGCACGGTTGATTTCATCCGCCAACACGAAGTTCGCAAAAATAGGACCTTTCTTCACTTGGAAAGTTTCATCTTTCTGACTGTAAACCATCGTACCGATCACATCGGCGGGCAGCAAATCGGGCGTAAACTGGATGCGGCTATACTGCGCATCGATTAAGGAAGCCAGCGTTTTGATTGCCAGAGTCTTTGCCAAACCGGGAACACCTTCCAGCAGGACGTGCCCGTCAGATAATAATCCGATTAACAACGACTCCACCAGGTGCTTTTGTCCGACAATGACCTGGTCCATGCCTGTAGTAAGATTGGTAACGAAAGCGCTTTGTCTTTCTATCCGTTCGTTTAATTCGCGGATATCAATTGTTTCAGCCATAAATCAATGTATTTTTTAGTGTTAAATTTCTTCATTTACTCGGGCTTATTGCCGATAATTAATTTTTCGTTCCCAAAAGTACGGGAATAAATTAACCATACCAACTAATTTTTATTAAAAAACAATGTGAAACCTTTAGATTAAACTACTTTCATAGAGTTTAGTATTTAACAAAAAAAGAAGCAGTAGAAAACTACTGCTTCTTGGCTAATTTCGGTATCTTGATTTTGGTTCCGTAGGGAACATTATCCGGATTCTTTATAACTCCGGGATTGTGTTTTACGATGTAAGGCCACAGGGCTTTGGTTCCGTAGAACCGGAGAGCCACACGAGTCAGCGTTTCTCCTTCTTTGATAGTATAGGTGGTCTCCGTACCCACGATGGTGTAGCCTACGGAATCGGGCTTGATGGGCGCTGCCGCCTTTTTGTTTTTGGGTTTTGTTTCCGTTGTTTTAGCCTGGGATGGGCGTTCCGCCTTCTTCTCCTCTACTTTCACATTCGAAGTCGCGGCAACGGTTTCCGCCACCGTATCGGGTTTGACCGGCGCAACAATCTCTTTTGCATGTAACAGGCTATCGGTAGATGCCGCCGGTGTTGTGTCTGTTCCGTTATCGGTCACTACAACCTTCTCCACCATCCGCTTCTCGGATGTAAATCTTAGCATATCCGGGAAATATAAATACAAGACTGCACCGGCGCACAATACGACGATAAAAATCACAATACCAATGAAATACTTCATTGAATTAGCGTCCGGCGTATCTGCTTTTTCCTCTTGCGGGTACTCCGGTTCCGGTTCGGGGATTTCCTCTTTTTCATTAATTTTTTCTACGGGAGGCTCCGAATCCGCCTTTTCATCGGTTTCCGGTATTGGTTCAACGGGAGCTTCTTCAATAGTTGCGATTTCCTCCGGTTCGTCTTCTGTCAAAGTATTTTCCGAAGGTTCTTCTACGGTAACGGGTAATTCCGGTTCCGGCATGATATCCGTTTCAAGAGGGGGCTCGGCAGCTTCCGGCAGATTTTCCGTTTTTTTAGATTCGGCATCGTCGTCCTCATCGCTGTCATTGCCTACGGGGGTATCTTCCAGTACTGTATTATCATTTAAGACTACCGACTCGAAATGGGCGAAGGGCTTATTGATGATATCTTTCAGCGAAGGCTCGGGAGTAAACGAAACTTTGGTATGTCCTTGTATCTCAAACCGCTCTCCTGTATTGACGTTGACGCTTTCACGACTTTCCACATCAATCAGTTTGAAGGTTCCCAGCCCTTTTATTTTCACATACTTATCCTTTTCCAAGGATTCTTCAATCAACTGAAAGAACTCCTTTACAAAACTCTCGGCATTCTTTCTGCTCATGCCGTGTTTTTCAGCGAGCAAATCTATCAGGTTCAGTATGCTAAGTTTTTCATTCATAATGCGGAAATATTAATGGAAAGATTACTTAAACTTATCTTTCAACAGTGTACTGGGCTTAAACGTCAACACCAACTTGGGCGGCACGAGCATACGCTGTCTGGAGGTTGGATTCATCGATATGCGTTCCGCTTTCTTCTTGACTTCAAAGGTACCGAAGCTCTGAACGAAAATCGCATTTCCTTCTTCCAATTGCCGTGTCATATCCGCCAACAAGGTCGCAATCAACTCCGAGGTATCCTTTACGGTATACCCCAATCTCCGTGACAATTCAGAAGTAAATTCTTTATTATTCAAAATTTAAGCTTTAATTTTATGAACTGCGGTGCTATATTAACAAAACTTCGCCAAATACGCAAGAAGTTTGAAGGAATTCTTTAAATAATTCGTCCAAAAAGGTCGAATTCATCGGAATTGATTATCTCTACCTGGTAGAATCGGCCTATTTCCAACGGTTGTTCCTGCCGTTCTATCAAGACTTCCGGATCTACTTCCGGGGAATCGAACTCGGTACGTCCCACGTAATAGTCGCCTTCCAACCGGTCTATGATGACTTTCATGCGTTGACCTACTTTCGCGGCGCTCAATTCGGCGGAAATATTCTGTTGTATTGCCATCAGCTCGTCCAAACGCGCCTGTTTTATCTCTTGCGGAATCGAGTCTTCATACTGGGATGCGGCATAGGTTCCTTCTTCTTCCGAATAGGCAAAAGCCCCCATTCTATCGAAACGGACGTTGCGAACAAACTCTTTCAGTTCTTCAAAATCGGCTTCCGTTTCGCCCGGATGACCCACCATAAGTGTGGTACGCAGATGAATGCCGGGGACTTCCTCGCGAAACTTTTCAATCAGCCGGTAAGTTTCGGCTTTTGTTACGTGCCGGCGCATTTTATTCAGCATATTGTCGCTGATATGCTGCAACGCGATATCCATATACTTGCAGACATTGGGGCATTCACGCATCACACGGAACAGTTCCGTGGGGAAATGTGCGGGGTATGCATAATGCAGACGTATCCATTCCACGCCCGGCACTTCCGAGATGCGTCGGATAAGTTCGGGCAACATCTGCTTTTTGTAGAGGTCGACGCCATAATACGTCAGTTCCTGGGCTATCACCTGAAACTCTTTCACGCCCCGGTCTACCAGGTATTTCACTTCCTCTATGATTTCTTCCATCGGACGCGAAACATGAGGGCCTGTTATAATGGGAATGGCGCAATACGAACATTTCCGGTCGCATCCTTCCGATATCTTGAGATAAGCATAATGCCGGGGAGTGGTCAGGGTGCGCTCGATATGAAGTTCATCATGGTAGGTGTTTCCTAAATCCCGGAGCAATTCGCCCCAATTGAATTTACCGTAAAACTTATCTACCTGTGGGATTTCGACGGACAGTTCTTTGAGGTAACGCTCCGAAAGACAGCCCATGACGTAGAGCTTTTCCAGACTTCCCTCCTCCTTCGCCTGCGCGAACTCCAATATCATATTGATGGATTCTTCTTTGGCATCGCCGATGAAACCGCATGTATTGATAACCGCAATCTGCCCTTTCGGACGTTCGGCATCATGCGTCACGTGAAAACCGGCTTCTTCCAACTGGCGCATCAAATGCTCGGAATCCACTAAATTCTTGGAACAGCCTAAGGTGATGATATCGATAGTCTTCCGTTTCATGCATTTCCCCCAAACAGTGAATCGACAAATTCCTTTTTGCGGAACACTTGCAGGTCTTCCATGCCTTCGCCCAGGCCGATATACTTAACCGGTATCTTGAATTGGTCGGATATACCGATTACCACTCCGCCTTTTGCCGTTCCGTCCAGCTTGGTCACCGCCATTGCCGTAACTTCCGTGGCAATGGTAAACTGCTTGGCCTGTTCAAAGGCGTTTTGTCCGGTGGAACCGTCTAAAACCAGCAATACTTCATTAGGAGCATCCGGCACGACTTTTTTCATCACATTCTTAATCTTGGTCAATTCATTCATCAACCCGACTTTATTATGAAGACGGCCCGCGGTGTCGATAATCACCACATCGGCATCATTGGCAACTGCGGAACTCAACGTATCATAAGCCACGGAGGCGGGGTCGGCCCCCATCTTTTGTTTGACAACGGGCACGCCTACACGTTCTCCCCAAATCATCAATTGCTCGACAGCGGCAGCGCGGAAAGTATCGGCGGCTCCCAGATAAACCGACTTACCCGCTTTCTTGAACTGATAGGCCAATTTACCGATAGTCGTCGTCTTGCCCACACCATTCACGCCTACCACCATAATGACATAAGGCTTTTTGGTGATGGGAGTTTCAAAATCATCTACGTCTTCCGAATTGTTTTCCGTCAGTAAAGCGGCGATTTCATCGCGCAAAATCATGTTCAACTCTTGCGCATTCATATATTTCTCGTCAGCGGCGCGCTTCTCGATGCGGTTGATAATCTTTAACGTAGTTTCCACGCCCACATCCGAAGTAATCAACACTTCTTCCAGATTATCCAGAACTTCATCGTCCACTTTCGACTTTCCGGCCACAGCACGAGCTATCTTGCCGAATACACTTTCTTTGGTTTTAGATAATCCTTTATCTAATGTTTCCTTTTTTTCTTTAGAGAACAAACTAAAAAATCCCATAAGTCCACTTATTTGTTAGCTGACAGGCAGCTTATTATTGGTTTAGCTGCAAAGATATAACAAAACCGACAAATAATAAAATAAGAATTACTTAAAAAAACGAGGAATCAAATCATTTCCGCCCATCCGTTTTTCTCGCTTCAGACGGCCGGATAAAACAAATCCCCTTATCAGACTATCCGATAAGGGGATTTTTATAAGTTATCAGCACCTTGACGGTGACTGCGATACTCTTTTTATTTCTTGAAAAAGTCTTGTACTTTTTCATTAGGAACCATTTGTTCATCAAAGATGTAAGCACCGGTCTTCGGAGACTTCACCATTTTGATAACCTTTGTATAAGCACGACCTTCTTTAGAACCTTCGTGCAAACTTGCTACTGTTTTCTTTGCCATGGGTTATACTCTTATTATTTAATTTCCTTGTGTACTGTTACTCTCTTCAGAATCGGATTGTATTTCTTCAATTCCAATCTTTCGGTAGTGTTCTTTCTGTTCTTCGTCGTAATATAACGGGAAGTGCCAGGCATACCGCTATCCTTGTGTTCTGTGCATTCCAGAATCACCTGTACTCTGTTAC
>ENA-OYYE01000863-OYYE01000863.1-human-gut-metagenome-genome-assembly--contig:-NODE-863-length-13387-cov-9.518302_pt1 | contig 13387 bp, 8 predicted proteins | sample MGYA00243244_ERZ653437 | MGnify/ENA primary metagenome ERZ653437 (study PRJEB26926, sample SAMN06165130) | human gut metagenome | biome: ENVO:00009003; feature: ENVO:2100002; material: ENVO:00002003...
GATCTACACTTCTAGCTTCGTCGGCAGCGTCAGATGTGTATAAGAGACAGCCCATAATAAATGGGCGTGTGATTTTTTATATAACGGGGAAGAAATGCGGTTGTGCGTAGGCACATAATAACCGTTATCAGTACATATCCTTTGTGTGATGCTTGTAATAGAAAATATAACTGCCTATTGCGCCTGCGACCACGAAAATGAATGTTATTATAAGACGGTTCATAAGGTTGCCTGCAATTTCGGTGTACTTCATTGAGTAGTTCGCAAGATCGGCAAGAATGCCGTTTATGTTTACCGTGTTTCCTGCCTCCTGTTCCTTTAAGAATATCTGGAACAGGTATGCAAAGCCGTTTGACAGCGCCCAGCCCGCAAAGGTGAGAATGGCTGTCATAATGCAGTCAACCGTCTTTAGCTTCTTTGAGAAAACGGTGTAGAGCGAAATAACTGCGGCGGACATGATTATACCGCCCAGCCAGCCGACAAGATCGGACATCATAATAAACACAACGAATATGGCACAACCGATCAGAAGTCCGAGCAGACCGCCTAAGATACCTTTGACAGTACCCCTTATATTATACGGAGGGCGGACAGTTCCGTCTGAGCGTATATGCTTTGTGAGAATTGTGTAATCCTCAAGCTCAAGCACTTTTGCCACCTGTATGGGAGTGGTTTTACGCATTTCGCTTTTTAAATAGGCTGTGAGTTTTTCCAAAAATTCAATGAGCAACGGCAGATTTTCCTGCATAAGATTATATCCCTTGCAGTAAATGTTTACGCAGCCGTCGACATTTTCAATGCCGAGCATAGTTTTCTTGGGAAAGCGTTCAGCCATAATGTATATTCTGCCGAACTGGCGCTCGGAGATGACTGCACCGCATACTATATCAAATCTGTGCTTTTTATCGTTGTCAAAAACGACAACGGGTACACCGTTCTTTACACCGCTGAGCGTGGCGGTTTCGGGATCGTATTTAAGTCCTGTTTCCTTTTCAATAAGGCTTAGCTCGGAAAATATCATGAAAAAAATCCTTTCTTGTCCGTTACGGATAATGAAATTTTAGCATAAGGACACGCAAAAGTCAAGAAACTGAGTGTTAAGGAGAAATATGGAAATTACATCTAAACAGAACACTTATATAAAGGAATACCGCAAGCTGACGGAGCAGAGGAAGTACCGCAGGCAGACGGGGTATTTCGTGTGCGAGGGGGCGAAGCTCGCGGTCGAAGCGGTCAAAAGCGGATGTGCGTTAGGTGAAAACGCATATTATACTGCCGCCGCCGCCGAGAAATATCCAGAATGTATAAGTCTGCTGAGGGAAAGCTGTAAGATGATACAAATAAGCGAGGAGGTGGCGGACAGCATTTCCGACACAAAATCGCCGCAGGGAATATTTATTACGGTAAGACATCTTGACAAAATTCTGAATTTAAGTACAATAGATAGTAGCAGGCAGTTTATAATATTGGAAAATTTACAAGATATGGGTAATATTGGTACGATAATACGTTCCTGTGACGCATTTTCGATTGACGGGGTGATACTTGCAGGAGATTGTGCGGATGTGTTTGCTCCCAAAACGGTAAGAAGTGCGATGGGTTCGTTGTTCAGACTGCCGATATATTGCTGTGACACCGAAGAAGCGATAACGCTTTTGCAAAAGGGCGGATTTACCGTGTATTCGGCGGAGCTTTCGGACAGGTCGGTAAAGCTGGGAGAGGAAAAGCTGCCACAAAAGACCGCTGTTGTTATCGGCAACGAGGGCAACGGGGTCAGCGATACCGTGAAAAAGCTGTGCGACAAGTCGCTGTTTATACCGATAAGCAGTGCGGAGAGTCTTAACGCATCGGTTGCGGCATCGGTTATTGCGTGGGAAATGTCAAAGGTCAGAGAGTAAGCTCAACGTTAAATACGGTTAATAATTGCGGTTTATAATTCAGCGTTGAGATTGCAAGCCGTAATTTAATTGTTGAGAATTGCTTGTATAACGCAGAAGCGACAATAAGGTTTGTAGCAACGATCCCTCAGTCTTGCGACAGTCAAACGGGAATGATTTTAACGTTGAAATAATCGCTGAACATAGAGGTATGGATAACGGCTTCGCTTGTCGCAATCCAGCTCCCTTTGGCAAGGGAGCCAAGAAAGATAGTGCAACGGAAGATGATAGCACACCTTCATTATATAAGCAAAAAGCTAAGATAAAACGTTAAAAGGGTGCGGCGAGAGCCGCCCGCCGTACACAAGCTGTCGGCAATACGCAAACAGTTTGAAAGGCGAATTTGAACCGGCACACTGCCGGAAGGGTGCGGCTAAAGCCGCCCGCCGTACACAAACTGTCGGCGATATACAAACAGTTTGAAAGGCAAATTTGAACCGGCACAATGCCGACGAATTCGGAGCGGCACGTTGCTGTTTTGCTAAGACAAAATAAAAAAGCAAAGATAAAATGTTAAAAGGGTGCGGCTAAAGCCGCTCGCCGTACACAAACTGTCGGCAATACGCAAACAGTTTGAAAGGCGAATTTGAACCGGCACATTGCCGGCACGGAAAGGAAGACGAAAAATTTGTCCCATCTGGTAATAGTTGAGTCGCCTGCGAAGGCGAAAACAATTGAGAAATATCTCGGAAAGGATTATTCCGTAGTAGCATCTGTAGGTCATATCCGTGACCTGCCGAAGTCGAAGCTCGGAGTTGATGTTGACAACAACTTTGAGCCTAAGTATGAGAACAAGAAAGATAAGGCGGCTCTTATAAAAGAGCTTAAGAAAGATGCAAAGGCAGCTGACATAGTATATCTTGCGACAGACCCTGATAGAGAGGGAGAGGCTATTTCTTGGCACCTGGCACACGTCCTGGGGATAAGCCCGGACGCACCTGTGCGTGTAACGTTCAGCGAAATCACAAAGAGCGGTATTGCGGCGGGTATGAGCCATCCGAGAACGCTTGATATGGACCTTATCAACGCACAGCAGGCAAGACGTATACTTGACCGAATAGTAGGCTATAAATTAAGCCCGTTCTTATGGAAGAAAGTCAGACGAGGCCTTTCGGCAGGCCGTGTACAGTCGGTTGCGGTAAGGCTTATCGTTGACAGAGAGCAGGAGATAGAGAGCTTTGAGGCACAGGAATACTGGAGCATAGACGCAAAGCTGTTGTCCGCTTCAAGCAGACGTGCATTCCCTGCAAAGCTGACAGAGGTCAAGGGCGAGAAGTTCAAGGCACTCAATAAAGAAGAAACCGACAAGGTGCTTGCTATGCTTGAAAACGGCGAGTTTATCATCACCAATATCAAGAACAGCACAAGGAAGAAAACACCCGCACCGCCGTTCACTACCTCTACCTTACAGCAGGAAGCGTCAAGAAAGCTGTCTTTCAATGCTAGACGTACAATGAAAGCGGCACAGGAGCTGTACGAGGGCGTTGAGATACCCGAGATGGGCGCAGTAGGTATCATAACCTATATGCGAACAGACAGCCTGCGTATTTCCGATGAGGCAAAAGCGGCTGCGGCACAGATGATAGAATCGACATACGGCAAGGAATATCTGCCCTCAAAGCCCAGAGTATTCAAGTCGAAGAACAATGCTCAGGACGCACACGAGGCTATCCGTCCGACAATAATCACGCTTACTCCCGAAAAGGTAAAATCTGCGCTTTCGGGCGACCAGTACAAGCTGTATAAGCTGATATGGGAGCGTTTTATGGCGAGCCAGATGGAAAATCAGCTCCTTGATACAAAGGCGGTAGATATTACCTGCGGAGAGTGTCTGTTCAAGGCAAACGGGTATACCGTGAAATTTGACGGCTTTACAAAGCTGTATGAAGAAAGCAAGGATAACGACGAAGAGGAGGGCGGCGCACTGCCGGCTCTTGAAGTAGGCGAAAAGCTGAAAGTAAAAGAACTTACGGGCAACCAGCACTTTACTCAGCCGCCACCGAGATATACAGAGGCGAGCCTTATCAAAGCACTTGAAGAAAACGGCATAGGCAGACCGTCTACCTATGCGCCGACAATCGCCACAATACTCGACAGGCACTATGTTGAGCGTGAGGCAAAGCAGTTAAAGCCGACCTCGCTCGGTATAGTTATTACCGACCTTATGAAAGGTCACTTTGAGCGTATAGTTGACGCAAAGTTTACCGCTCAGATGGAAAGCGACCTTGATAAGATAGAAGCAGGCAAGGCTGACTGGGTGGATGTACTCGGAAAGTTCTATACAGGCTTTGACAAGATGCTGACAAAGGCTGAAAAGGATATGGAGGGCAAGAGGGTGAAGATACCCGATGAGCCTACCGATATAGTCTGCGACAAGTGCGGAAAGCCTATGGTCATAAAGATAGGTCCTTACGGAAAGTTCCTCGGCTGTTCGGGATTCCCGGAGTGCAAGAATACAAAGAGAATAGTAAACGAAACAGGCGGACTTTGCCCGCACTGCGGCGGCAAGATGCTTGCGAAGAAATCAAAGAAGGGCAAGCCATTCTTCGGATGCGAGAACTACAAGGACTGCAACTTTATGACGTGGGATACGCCGCTTGAGGATAAATGTCCCAAGTGCGGTTCTACGCTTTTCAAGAAGGTCGGCAAGCAGGGTCAGGTATACTGTGCCAAGGACGGCTGCGGATATGTGCGTCCTGCCGATGAGGATAAGAAGAACGAAAACTGATAAGGATAGGATAAACTTGGATAAAAAGACTGTTACCGTGATAGGCGCAGGTCTTGCCGGAGTTGAGGCGGCGTGGGCACTTGCAAACAGAGGCTTTCATGTAAGGCTGTGCGAGATGAAGCCGGAAAAGTATTCACCTGCCCATAAGTACAAGGGCTTTGCGGAGCTTGTGTGCAGTAATTCGCTGAAAAGTGCGGATACTGCCAGTGCCTGCGGTATGCTTAAGGAAGAAATGCGTTATATGAACTCTGTGACGATGAAAGCCGCAGAGAAAACAAAGGTCGGTGCAGGCGGCGCTCTTGCGGTAAACCGCACGGAGTTTTCCGACGCTGTGACCGAAATGATAACTGAACATCCGTATATTGAAATCATAAACGGCGAGATAACGGAGTTTCCGAAAAGCGATACCGTAATTGCGACAGGTCCGCTGACAAGCGATACATTCGCAGAAAAGATACAGGAGCGCTGTGGAAGTCCGCTCAGCTTCTACGATGCGGCGGCACCTATAGTTACCGCAGAAAGCATTGATATGAGCCTTGCGTTTTTCGCTACACGTTATGACAAGGGCGAGGCGGATTATATCAACTGCCCGATGACAAAGGAAGAATATGAGGCCTTTTATAACGAGCTTGTAAACGCAGAGAGCGTACAGCTCAAAAGCTTTGAGAATCTTAAAGTGTACGAGGGCTGTATGCCTGTAGAGGTGCTTGCAAAGCGTGGAATAGAAAGCGTCCGCTACGGCTGTATGAAGCCTGTGGGGCTGATTGATCCCAGAACAGACAGACGGCCTTATGCGGTGGTACAGCTGAGAAAAGAAAACAACGAGGGTACGCTTTATAACCTTGTGGGATTCCAGACGAATCTTAAATTCGGAGAGCAGAAAAGAGTATTCTCGATGATAACGGGGCTTCAGAATGCGGAATTTGTAAGATACGGCGTTATGCACAGGAATACCTTCCTTAATTCTCCCGGTCTGCTTGATAAGAATTTCAGACTTATCGACAGCGACAATATATATTTCGCAGGTCAGATGACGGGTGTTGAGGGATATGTTGAAAGTGCGGCATCGGGCATTATAGCCGGAATAAATCTTGCAAGGGCGCTTGACGGAGAAAAGCCGCTCGAACTGCCCGAAACCTGCATGACAGCGGCACTGGCAAGGCATATAAGCACGGAGAACAAGGACTTTCAGCCGATGGGGGCGAATATGGGAATACTTCCGCCTCTCCCCGAAAGGATAAAGGACAAGAAGCTGAGATACAGGACGATTGCGGACAGAGGACTTGAGGATCTGAGAAATGTACTCTGCGAGCAGGGAATCAATGTTGAGCGGTAATGCGGTCTGTCTGTCTGTTTAGCAAAACAGCTTTTTGAACGGTCGGTGTTTTGATACGGGAGGGGCAGACCCTCTGTGAAAAACTAAAGGCAAAGCGATAAGTACCGGATTTTATACGAAAGGAAAACGGATTATGAAAATAGCTATAGACGCATTCGGCGGAGATAACGCGCCGGACGAGGTAGTAAAGGGTGCGGTTGACGCTGTAAAGGAGTACGGAGTTGACATTGTGCTGACGGGCGACACAAAGAAGCTCGACGAGTGCTTTGAAAGACTTGGACTTTCAAAGGACCACATCACATTTGAGCAGGCTGACGGAGTTATCGAGATAGAGGATAACCCCAAGATGATATTAAAGGAAAAGAAGAACTGCTCTATGGGCGTGGCTATGCAGATGGTAGCTGACGGCAGAGCGGACGCTATGATAAGCGCAGGCAGTACAGCGGCTCTTGTTATGGGCGGTACTCTTATAGTAAAGCGCATAAAGGGCGTAAAGCGTCCGTCGCTGACACCTGTAATGCCCGGTCTTAATAATATGTATATACTGCTTGACGGCGGTGCAAACGTTGATTGCCGTCCTGATATGTTAAGGCAGTTTGCGGTTATGGGCAGTGTTTATATGAACAAGATAATGGGTGTTGACAACCCCAAGGTCGGACTGCTGAATGTCGGCGCAGAAGAAGAAAAGGGCAGGGAGCTTGAACAGGAAACTTACGCTCTGCTCAAAAACAGCACGCTTAATTTCACGGGCAATGTAGAGGCGAGAAATGCGGCTTTAGGCGAGGTCGACGTTGTTGTAACGGACGGATTTACGGGTAACATCTACCTTAAAACAGTAGAGGGTATGGGCAAGTTTATGAAGGCTTCGCTCAAGAAGATATTCTTCCGCAACCTCGGTACAAAGATAGGCGCAATGTTTACTATGAAGGGCATCAAGGAAATAAGCAAGCAGATGGACTACAGGGAAACAGGCGGTTCTCCGCTTTTAGGTACGGCAAAGCCTGTGCTTAAGGCGCACGGCAGCAGTGACGCTCTTGCGTTCAAGAATGCCGTAAGACAGGCCAAGGATTTCGTTGAGAGAAACGTTATCGCAGAGATGGAAAAGGTGCTGTCGGAAAATACGGAAGGTTGATTTTTGGCTTGCGGGAGGGGCTTCCCTCCCGTGAGAATTATTGAAAGGAAAAGAAATGACAGAGCTTGAACAGATAATAGGCTATACGTTCAAAAATCCCGAGCTTTTAAAAGAGGCTCTTACTCATTCGTCATACACAAACGGAAAACATCTGCGCAGTAACGAGCGCCTTGAATTTTTAGGCGACAGCGTGCTGAGCATTGTTGTGTCCGAGCATCTTTTTGAAAATCTTACTAATCTGCCCGAAGGACAGCTTACCAAGATAAGAGCAAGCGTAGTGTGTGAAAATGCGCTTTATCCCTTTGCAAGAAAAATAGATTTAGGCAAGTATATTTTTCTGGGAAAAGGAGAAGAGCATACGGGCGGCAGAGATCGCTACTCGATACTGGCGGACGCATTTGAGGCGCTTATTGCGGCGATATATCTTGACGGCGGATTTGAAGCGGCAAGAAGTTTCATACTGCCGTTTATACCGCCGCTTGATAAGCTGAGCACGGGTAAATTCCTGCTCGGAGATTACAAGACGGTATTGCAGGAGATAATCCAGCAAAACCCCGAAGAACGTGTTACCTATGAGATAAGTGACGAAAGCGGACAGGCGCATAACAAGCAGTTTACTGCGAATGTGCTTCTGAACGGTCAGATAATAGGCACGGGTAAGGGTAAGAGCAAGAAGGAAGCGGAGCAGAGCGCCGCAAAAGAGGCTATAAGCCTTATGGGATATGAAACAAACTAACATTTCGGTATTTATACCGCATTACGGCTGTACGCATATATGCAGCTTCTGCAATCAGAAAACGATAAGCGGACACAGCGAGCCTGTCACTGAAAAGGAGCTTGAAGGCATACTTGAGGGACAGCTTGAAAACCTTAAAGACAGCGGTACGAAGGCACAGATAGCGTTTTTCGGCGGCAGCTTTACCGCAATAGACAGGGATTATATGATAAGACTGCTGACGGTAGCCAAGCGTTATACAGACGCATATCCTGAGAAGTATGACGGTATACGCTGTTCGACAAGACCCGACTGCATTGACGAGGAAATACTCGGCATTCTTAAAAGCTACGGCATGACGGCGATAGAACTTGGCGCACAGAGTATGAACGACGAGGTGCTGACAGCTAACCGCAGAGGTCATACGGCACAGGATGTAAGACGTGCCTCACGGCTTATAAAGCAGAGCGGATTTGAACTCGGGCTTCAGATGATGACGGGGCTGTATAAGGACACGGAGCAATACTGCATTGATACCGCAAGGGAGTTTATTGCACTTAACTGCGACACGGTGAGGATATATCCGACGGTGATACTTAAGAATACCGAGCTTGGCAGACTGCACGAGAGCGGAGTGTATGACAGCTTTACCTTTGAACAGACAACAAGGCTCTGTGCAAGGCTGCTCGATATGTTTAACAAGGCAGGGGTCGCAGTTATCCGTATGGGGCTTCACGCAAGCCGTGATGTTGAGCAGGAAATGATCGGGGGAGTATATCACCCGGCACTGCGTGAGATAGCCGAGAGCATATTGTATCTGGAAAAGATGAACGCTGTGTGCGAGGACGGGGGAAAATACGTCTTTTACACGGACAAGCGTAATATAAGCAAGATAATCGGGCAGGGCGGAGCTAACCGCAATGCGCTTTCACAGCGTGGAATTTCCTTTAAGATAAAGGAAGAGAAAGGCACGGATTTCCGTGCGGAGAGGATCGGTTGATGTTTTTTAAATCTATGGAAATATACGGGTTCAAATCGTTTCCCGATAAGACCATACTGCATTTTGACAAGAGAATGACCGCTGTTGTCGGAAGTAACGGCAACGGTAAAAGTAATATAAGTGACGCACTGCGCTGGGTAATGGGAGAGCAGGGCGCTAAAAGTCTGCGTGGAGATAAAATGGAGGATGTTATCTTTCACGGAACTGTACGCAGAAAGCCGATGGGCTTTGCAAGCGTAACGCTGACTATAGATAACTGTGACAGGGCGCTCAGGGTAGACAGTGACGAGGTGGTAATATCCCGTAAGCTGTACAGGAGCGGCGAATCGGAATATAAGATAAACGGAGCAAAGACACTGCTCAAGAATATAAACGAACTGTTTATGGGTACGGGTCTTGGCCGTGACGGATACAGCGTTATCGGTCAGGGCAAGGTGTCGGAGATAGTAGAATCGGGCGGAAGCAAGCGCCGTGAGGTTTTTGAAGAAGCGGCAGGCGTATCGAAATTCTTAGCGCAGAAAAAGGACGCAGAGAATAAGCTGAAGCGCACGGAGGACAATCTGCTCCGTATCCGTGATATAGCATCGGAACTTGAAACAAGACTCCCTGTGCTTGAAAAGCAGGCGGCAAAGGCTAAAAAGGCAAAGGAACTGCTTTCAAGGGAAGAAGATCTTGATATAACGGTAAGTATGTACGAATTGTCCGCACTTGAAAAGACGATTTCGGAAGCGGAGGACAAATTACTTCTCAGCAAGGCAGAGTGCGAAAATCTCGACAGGGATATTGCAAAGCTGGAGGCTGAGGAAGAAGACAACAACAACCGCAGAATGACGCTCCGTGCCGAGCTTGAAAAGCTGAAAGCCGGAAGTGACGAGGCAAGGGACCGCATAAGCGATATAAAGGCTGAGATCGCCGTACTGCGTAACGATATTTTACACGCTGAAGAAGCTATTGCGGAAACCGAAAAGCAGATAGAGGACGGCAAGAGTGGCAAGGCAAGGCTTGAGGAAGATAAAAAGAACCTTGAAAACGAGATAGAGGAAAAGCAGGCACTTATAGGTCGGCTGAAGGCGGACAGCGAACGGCTGACGGAGGAACTGACGGGAATCGACGCAGAGGGCGAAACGCTCTCGGGGGAGTACAAGGAGCTTGACGAAAAGCAGGGTCGGCTGTATCTTAAAAGAACGCAGCTGCAGCTTTCGGTACAGCAGATAGAGGCAACCTCCGAACAGCTTTCAAAGCGTAAGGAGGAACTTACAAGAACGGCTGAGAATGCGGCGGCAGAAGCAAAGACGCAGAGAATAAAGCTCAGCGATACCGATGAAGAGCTTGAACAGGCAAAGGAAGAAAAGGCCGAAGCCGAGAACAAGCTGACAGGATATAAAAAGCTGTTTGCCAATAAGAACGACAAGCTGAAAACGGCAGGTCAGACGCTTGAAACGCTACGCAAGGAGTACGAAACGAAAGCGTCACGTCATCAGGTGCTTGACGAGATAGACAAGAATATGGCGGGCTTCCAGTCAAGCGTTAAGTCGGTAATAATGGCGGACAGGCAAGGACGGCTCAGCGGTATAAGAGGTACGGTAGCCGATATAATCAGCGTGGACAAGCGTTATACGGTGGCTATAGAGATAGCGCTGGGCGGTATAATGCAGAATATCGTGACCGACAACGAGGAAGCGGCAAAACGCAGTATGCGTTATCTTAAGGAAAACAACCTCGGACGTGCGACATTCTTACCTCTTACAAGCGTAAAGGGAAGGATGCTCGAAGTCGGAGGGCTGAGTAATGAGAACGGCTTTGAGGGTATGGCGTGCGACCTTGTGGAATATGACGGGCTGTATGACGGGATAGTAAAATCCATACTCGGAAAGACGGCGGTCGTTGAGGATATTGATACGGCATCGTTTATTGCGAAGAAGTACGGATACCGCTTCAAAATAGTGACGCTTGACGGTCAGGTCATCAACGCAGGCGGTTCGTTCACGGGAGGCAGTGTAAGAAATGACGCAGGCATAATCGCAAGAAAGCAGGAACTTGCTTTATTATCCGAACAGATTGAAGAACTCGGTGTGAAGATAAAAGCCGAGAGCGAACAGCTAAAGCCCTTGCAGGCGGAAGTCGCAAAGATGGCGGAGGAAATGGAGGGCTTTTCCGAAACCGTATCGCAGTGCGAGCCTAAGATAGCAAGACTTGAGGCACAGCGTGACGGTATAAAGCAGCTGCTGTCACAGCTTACCGCACAGCGTGACAGCGCCGAGGAACAGCTTGACGCACAGGAAAGAGCCGAGAATGACGGCAGGAAGCTGTTTTCCGATACAAAGTCACAGCTTGAAAGCGTGCTTGCCGAAATCGAAAAGAATGAGGAGGCTCTGAGCGAGCAGAGAAGCGGACTTGACAAGGCGGAGGATAAGAGAAAAGAGATAGCCGACAGGATACAAAGGAACAATATGGACGTTCTGACGGTAAACGGCGATATATCCAACATCCGCATAAGGATAGAGGGTATAGACGCATCTATCCTTGCGCTGAGCGACGGCGGAAGCGAACAGCTAAGAAAAATTGAGGAGCTTAAAAACGGCATTGAGCAGAAGAATGAAATCATAATTCTGAAAACGGCTCAGACCGAAGAAATAGCAAAAACGGCAGGCGACAACGAAAAGGCAATCGCAGATAACGTATCGCTCACAAATGCGGCTGAAAAGCGTATCAGCGAGATAAACAAGTCGATAAGGGAGCTTACCGAGGCGAAGGAAAAGTTCAGTGCGGATCTTGCCAGACAGGAAGAACGTAAAGGCTCGGCGGAAGGTCAGACCGAGAAGATAATCTCGGGGCTGTGGGACAAGTACGAGATGACACGCAGTGAGGCAAAGGAACGTGCAAAGCCTGTAGATGACGCAGGCATATTCATGCTTAAGGCGGAGCTTGCCGAGATAAAGAGAAGCATTGCGGCGCTGGGAAGCGTAAACTACAGCTCTATAGAAGAACTGGAGGAGGTGTCGGAGCGTTACGGCGTTCTTGCAAAACAGCTAAAGGATGTTGAAACATCAAAGACGGAGCTTGAAAGCCTTATTGCAGATCTTATAAAGGATATAAAGCAGAGGTTCACGGAGAGCTTTGACGATATAAATCACCATTTCGGAATGCTGTTCAGCGAGATATTCGGCGGCGGCGAAGCAAGGCTTCAGCTGTCAGACCCGGACGATGTGCTGAACTCCGATGTTGAAATCTATGCCGCACCTCCGGGAAAGGTAATAAAGAGCCTGTCGCTTCTTTCGGGCGGTGAAAAGTCGATGGTAGCGCTGACTATCTATCTTGCGATACTGCTTCACAGACCGACACCGTTCTGTATGCTCGATGAGGTCGATGCGGCGCTTGACGAGGCAAACGTACAGAAGTACGCTACATATCTTAAGCGTTTCTCGCATAACACTCAGCTTATGGTAATAACGCACAGGAGAGGTACGATTGAGCTGTGTGATGTGCTGTACGGCGTTTATATGCAGGAAAAGGGCGTATCGGGACTGTTAAGGCAGGAATTCAGCGAGGAATTTTTAAACGAGGTTGAAAACGCATAAAGGAAATCACATAAGGAAATCGTATATTGTATATGAAATATCGGGGTAGAAAATGAACAAATTGAGAGTAACAGCTTTATTGCTTGCCGTTATTCTTGCGGTAGGCGGTATAGTGCTTAAAATCTGCGGTTATGACGCACAGACTGATTTTGAGCCGACACTGCCGCTTGATACCGGACTTAGCTCAGAGCAGGCACAAAAGGATTTAAAATATGTGTATGACACGGTGAGGGCAAAACATCCGGTGTTTCTTATTGACGACGGTGCGGAGAAAAGATTCGGCGACGTATACATTAAGCTACGCAGAGAACTGATGGATAAGGACAGCGTGACGGTAAATGAACTGTGGGAGAAATCTGCGGAGCTTGTATGCACGCTTGACGACGCACACACTATAGTTACCGCATCGGGTACGGAGTATGTAAACGGCGGTAACGAAATAAGCAAGGCTTATAATGACGGCACGCTTGTATCAATTGACGGCATATCGGCGGACAGCATGAAGGAGCATTTCAAAAAAGTGTTCCCGTGCGAGCCGCAGGTCAGCTTCTATGCGGACTATATGTTCGGCGAGGCTCTGCAGTACGGCAGTTGGCTTACGCTTCTCGGTGCGGATGTATCCGACGGGATAGATGTTGTTTTCAGCGGTAATAAAGAAACAAAGCATTTTGATATGACGGACGAGCCGCCCGAAAGAAAACAGCTTGAGCTATGCTCATATAAGATCGACAAGGAGAATTCGCTCGGTGTTTTCACACTCAACCGTTGTGAAATGTCGCAGGAATACACCGATAGGTTGTTAGAATTTTTCAGTGCGGTAAGAGATAACAATATCGGAAATATCGCCGTTGATTTAAGAAGCAACGGAGGCGGAACAACAGAGGTCATAAACGAATTTCTGAGATATATAAATATAAGCGACTATAAGCTGTCTGTCTCTTATACACATCTGACGCTGCCG